>Ga0210059_1001571_pt1 | contig 34689 bp, 20 predicted proteins | sample Ectturendosymbi2_FD_188042 | JGI IMG/M metagenome (GOLD analysis project Ga0210059, IMG submission 188042) | Ecteinascidia turbinata endosymbiont from Florida, USA - Sample 2 (SPAdes) (version 2) | ecosystem: Host-associated > Tunicates > Ascidians > Unclassified | place: Key West, Florida... | reverse complement strand
CGCATTTTGGGGGCCGTAGTCTGTCTTCCCAATTAGATGCCAGTGCTATCATGTCATTAGTCATGTTCAAGGGAAATTTTGAACGGATCTCTTTTTCTTTGAGTCGGTTTAAGCTGCTGAGGTAATCATCTTTTCTTTGGTTGAGGCGCCTGAATCTACTAGCTTCTCCAAACAGGATTGACTTGAATGTCGTTTGCGGGTGGTGAGAATTCCCATTTATGAATTGCCTTCCCTCCGCTGTGGGTTTTACGAAGTCTTTAGTGGCGAAACCAAAATCATCTTCAATGGTTGCGCAATGATTGACGTCCAGAAATTCAACTTCGCCTGTTTTCTCGGCAGTGCAAGCTTGTCAGAACGTTAGTTCCAAGCCACTGTTCTCAAAAGCTGAAGTTAGTGCTTGTCGAATGCATTCATTTGATATTTCTGATGCAGAAATCCAAATTATGTCATCGATAAATCTACGGAAAAGTTCTGCCTCATTTAACACAACTGCAATCGGCTGTAGGATGTAATGCACAGCAATGTTGGCCAATGAGACTGAGTGGTTATCACCAGTTATGATTCCGTTTTTTTGTATGTGCAATTGGTCTCCATATTGAGTGACCACATTGTTCAGGCAAAATTTAGTTCACGCGCCGCGATCACTCTATTATTGCTCGTTCGCGCCACAGATATATGGTGTTTTTCTTCGCGCACATTCCGTGCGTGGTGAATCACACATTCAACGCAATACCAGCTGAGAGGTTGCAACAGTACACAAGAAACGCTTGCTAACTGAGAGTTGGCATTTTTAGTAGTGGTGTGATGCTGACAATTAGAAAGATAACTGGTGAATAGTTGTGGTGGGATTCCTCTTAAACCAAAGTTGAAGTACAACTTTTTAAGAAGAATTTTGAAGTTAACTGTATCAAACGCCTTTGATAAGTCGATGAATATTGAACAAGTTTGAAGACCGTTATCACCATTGTGTAAAAGAGTAGAATGAATAGTTTCAACTGCATAAGCAGTTGTAGATGTGGGTCTGTACTCATATTGCTGTTTTGACAGTAAATTAAATCCTTATAGATATGCATACACTACTCTATTATGTAATTTTTTTCAAAATTTTGTTAAATTGCAGTAAAATAGATATTGATCTTTTATTGGTGCACCTGGTTTGATCACCTGACTTGTAAATACGTGTTGTTTGAGATATTTTAAAACAGTTTTGATAGGTGCCTTCATTTATACACGAACTAAAAATACGTGTCAGAGATGGTGTCGAAATTGACTTCGATAATTTGATAAACTTGGTTTGTGTAGCTTCATTATCTGAAAGGCAATCAATCACACGTGAGGCTTCTTCCTCTCAAGCAGTGGTTCTCGACCTGAGGTTCGAACCCTCAGACCTGGGGTTCGAACCCTCAACCCTCAGGGCTTCACATGAAGATTTCCAGGGGTACGTGGATGGCAGTTGAGTTTTCGTGTATTGCTATTTCTTAATATCCTATACTAGAGAAAAATGCGTGCCGATTGAAAACTCCGCGTAGATTTTCTCAGCTTCCTGGGGGTTCGGGTTGATTGTGTTATGACTCGGGGGTACTTAACAGGAAAAAGGTTGAGAACCCCTGCTCGAAAGTTCCATGCCTATGTTAAAATGAGCGACAAGGGTGTGGATATTGTGGTTTGTCTGAAGGTCCAGAAAATTTTTCTCGACGGAAGAAATACCGATAAAAACAGGAGCAATCGCTTCAACTTTATTAGTTTTGGAGTAAAACAAAAATACAATTCCTTGCAAATCGCGCCTCAAATCACAGAACAAGACATTTTTGTCTTGCTCTCCAAACTAAAAATATGAGAGAGACTTCACATGTTCAGGAATTTCATGCTGAAGTTTGGGAGCAATATGCATTACAAGTAAACTGGTCCAGAGATGATTAAATTCTGGGTAAATGGTATTTTTGCAAAGAAGCAAACCTTCAAGCAGATAAAATCGATCTTTTGGTGATTATTTTATTATTTACCTTCTGGTGATTATTTTATTATATAGGTGGGCGAAACGTCGGCTAAATAATAAAATAATCGCCAGAAGACCGAATTTATCTGCTTGGTTTGAAACCTGGTGGAAAATGCTTCGCAACAACATGAATAGCAAAAAGAACAGCATTTTTCGAAGCAAACGTTGTTTGAGAATTTGTAAACTGATGCCATCACACAAAAGTAATTGACAATATGTTCAAGAAGTCCACAGTCATTAAACTTTTGTCAATTGATGATAATTTAAATGAACAAGGATTTTTTTTAATTCATCGTTTACACGTTTACATAAATTTCCATAGTTAGTTCCTGAAGCATTTGAAATGTGAAGATTTGCATCATTAGCATACGAAACAGTGTTAAAGTGGAATATTTTCACAATGTCATTAATATATAAACCTACAAAAATAGCAAACTCCAAGGACAGATCTCTGCGGAAAGCAACATATTGCGTGTAAGAAAGAGGATGTGATATCTGCAATTTTAGTCCAACGAACCTTATTGTCCAAGTAGGAAGCAAGACGCTTTAGCAGTGCTCCTCGTACTTCATAGTGAAACAATTTTGTAGGAGGATATTACATAATCAACACAACCAAAAGCTTTGCTCAAGTATAGAAACAAGGTTCTGCACATGTTATTAGTTTGATATGTTTATTACCAATCATGTCGTCACAGGTACCAGCAGCTGCTAATTCAGTGGAATAGTAAGTGCGAAAACCATGATGCTGTGGGCTTATAAAATGCAATTACGTGAAACAAATGAGACAAATTTGCCTGTCGATTAATTTTTTAAAATACTTTGGAGAGGGCTTGAAGAATGGATATTGGTTTGTAGTCAACAAGAAATTCGGGCATGGTTGTTTTCGGGATGGGTGCAATTTGAGCAATTTTTAAAGTCTGGTAAATTCACCTTGTGCCATACATTTATTTGAAAAAAACTGATAACCACGACGACAACAATTAGCAAAAAAACTTTGCTGGAATGTCATAAGAGTTGATATTGTTTGCATTTTTAAAATGAAATTATTTGGTTACTTCAACATCAGTAGTTCTGTAAATGGAACTGAACACAAGCTGGAAATCCAATAAAAAATAATGGCCTCCGCAGCTTCCCCTTGCTTCGTCTGTGTTTGCCCCCATTATGTAGAGTCACCACATTCCCAGAGTTTTGGGATGACAGTCAACTGTTTCAGAAAACAGTTTGTTGCTTGACTTGTCATTGGCAGTCTTTTTCAAGTTCAAGGTCGCAACTATTGGTAAACAAATCCTGCATGTTCAACCCGTTCAAAAAAGTGAATGATTGTTAGTGACTGACAGCCATATATCCGTCATATCATAAAAATATGGCCAGTACGGGGCTCGAACCCGCGACATTCGCGTTATTAGCACGACGCTCTAACCAACTGAGCTAACCGGCCTGTTGAAGGGTTGTCAATGAGTATTACAAAATTCCAAGTGCCTTGGCAAACATGTCGCAAATGCCAAACTCGTGACAAGTAAAGACTAAACTACTACCAATGTTTGAATAGTATAATGTTCCTTGTACATATCAGCGAAACAAATGAACGCTTAAGTTTTTCTTTCCATAGCGATAGATGAAGCGATTTAACAAGTCCTTTTATTTTCAAATATACTGTGCATCTATTACCAACTCAAATTTGAAAACACTGATGTTGTTGTCAAATTGCCATTTCCTTAAAACCCGTATTTTTAACGAAATATGTAAACGCAAGCTCACTGCAGCTTTTAAAGTCCAGAAACTTTTCGTCGCCAGAGATTTGTAGCTCTACTTAGGAATGGTTACACGGCACCAGACCACGATTTGAGGGAGCTAACACTCACAGGGCTTGAACTATCAAAGCGTACCTGACAACCAGTGACATAGAGAGGATTTTGTTTTTTTGGGAGGGACATCTGGGGAAATAGAAACATAAGTTCTGCAGTATGCAGACTATATTTTAATTTCTTCAATCTTCTGTTCCGTAATTAAATTTTTGCAAAACCGTGTTTGGGTCTTCAAAAACTGAGCTTCTTGGCATTACACAGTTTCTTTTGCATCTAGTAGCCTACAACAAGTTTGCTTTTAGAGATCATTTAATGAAACGAAACTGTGAAACGAATATGTCATATATCAAAAGTTCATCATTAACAAAAGGTTGAGAACCACTGTTGCATAGTATGGCAGGCAGATTCCTGGAAAGCTCACAGTAAACCGAGAGCCTTGAATTCTCTTAGAAGTAGAAAGAGCAAAAAGTGAAGGTTTATTAAAGGATAAAAATAACACATCGAAAAAGGAATACATAAAGTGTGACACAATCCAAATTACCCTGACTTTCTTCCCGTTGCAGAAATACTACATTTCTATCAAAAATATTTTATTTTTTCGATTTTTCTGCTTAGAAGCCCTGGATTCGTTGCCTAAAAAACTTGGAAATGTGGAGTGGACAAACTGCTGACGAAAAGTTCGTTCAAAAATCTTGGGCAAATTCAGGTTGCAAACTACCTCTGTGGTTGGCACTTCATATGCTATTGTTCAGTGGGTGATCTTCGATAAGCAAGTGTCACAAGTTATAGATAGCCTAATCGAAATTTGGCTAGTGAAGTGAAAAACTCTGCAAAGTTGCTCTGTTCCCATAGAACTGACTTTTTCTGTATGACGTAACGGTATGGGAAAATGACGTTCTTGACGCGGGATAGTGCACTTGGTGTGTTTTCGTGGGTAATTTAGAGTTCAGATTATAAGCTTGGACTGCAAGTAGAATGAATCAATGCCAACCGATACGTAATGTGGGTTTCGCAAAAGGTTTGACTCCTTCGTTTAACGGTACAGTTAATATTTGCAGTCATAGAAAAAGTCAATTCAACAAGAAAAGGCTAGAAAACATGTTGTGTTGGTGTTACTATCATTGTTACACATGAGAGGCGATGAACCTTAGTCTGAAAACCTAACGCAAGGGCAAACAATATGTTTAGTCATAATCAGGCCCCCAACCAGAGGGGGGCAATTGCCCCCCCGAAACGTATGTATTTGTTAGGTGCAGCAACAAGTTACATCATTTTGCCCCCCCCCGAAAATATCACTTGGTTGCGGCCCTGGTCATAATTGTGGTGAAGGTTTCATCAGAGGGGGCGTGAAGCTAAACCAGTGGTTGTCAACCTTTTCGCAGAAGGGAGCCGAATATCCCGACCTACCATTTTGTTAGAGAACCGCTCTAAAAATTTAAGACAAGTCAGTTGCAAGCAACGATTTGTTTTATTGCAGAACGAAGCCTGTTACACGCAAAATTAGAGGTTTTACTGAAAGACTGCCGAGAGTCGCACAAATGGTGCCTGGGAGCCGCATGCGGCACTCGGAACCTCGGTTGAGAACCACTGGAAATAATTGGAAACAGTTGCACAACATGAGTGTGTTCAGTGCGTTTACCGTCAAGCTTAAAAGTTTGTAATCAGTAAATGGGATTCGATCGGTTTGCAAGAACCTGTTCTTGGAATTTCTTTAATCCCAAGAACCGGTTGTTGGCTTTAGTCAGGGGTTCTCCATTTTTTCCAATGAACACTTTTACTTGTAACTTATTTTGACAAACCTCTCATATACCTGTTACTAATATTTAATAGTGAAGAAACAGACTAAAAGTTGGGAAAGTAACTAAAATCAATAATTTCCCTTGTTAGACTGTACCAGTGGGCAACACAAAGGTCAACCTTTAGGCTACGCTTGTATCGGGCCAACCAGCATGGTTTGCCTTTGGAGGTTGTGACAATGAGATCCTGTTGTTAGTAAGTCCTGCTGAAGTGAGAGAACCTGTTCTTAAAAAATTTGAATTCTACCACTGGTTGTAATCCCCGCTGAGCATTAAAAAGGCGAATGTCCTACGTTGTAGAGTTTGGTAAATACAGTTTTCGAAACAGACGTCAGTTGATAGCGGACGAAGGTAAAGAATAACACTATCCACTTGCAATTGGAATAAGTCCAACCAACACCTAGACCAAATTTGCAGGTCACAATGGAGGCTGCATGCTAGCAATTCTCAAGCAGAGCCGGTTTTAAACCTATTTGTCCTATTTTAAGAGGGCCCCTTCTCAGTGGCAAAAGAGCCAAGGTTTGAAATGTTTTCTATATTCTAAGAGAAATAAACCATTCATGAAATGCAAAATGAAGAATAAAATATTTTTCACAGTACTCACCCAGAATATTAATTCATTCTTATAGTTTACTATATGCAGTACATATGCTTTGTTGTAGTTAAACACGGGCATAAATGTTTTAAAAATGTGGCATTCTGATGTTTTATTACAAGACAAGACCAAGTTCAGTTTGTATTTAATTCTGATGATCAAGATATTTTAATATTCCTTATATTGTTAATTAACACGAAACATGATCTTTCATTTCAAATTGTTGTATGAAGGGTAAAAACGGCGGCACTTTTATAGCGAGCCACAGTCGTCACTTCGCCTCTCTTCGCCACAACTTCGTGCGCTGAAGAACGGCGTTTAAGTACGTTGAAGCACATATCTTCGCATTGTGAAGCACGTAGTATAGTGACGTTGCGCACAATACTTCCTTGTTCAATCAACTTTTCGGGTATCAACATTACGCCAACAACTCGCATTCCAAGGAAGAAATGAAACTGCATTACATATGAATTTAGGTTTCAAGTAAGTAAACAGAGAATCCCTGTTTTAAGGTAAAAATCAGACAAATGAGGAAATGTTTGGTTAACTTTCATCCGGACATACTGTAAATAGAAAATTACCATTGCGCGTTTTCCACTTCGACCTTAAGACTCGTATTGCCTTTTCATAAAGTGACTTGCGCACACGTGAAGAAATGGAATGTGTATGAGCGAATGTGCACATTGCTGAAGCTGCAGAAGATCCATATGCTGGGGAAAATTATCTGTGAAAAAGAAAAGAAATAGACTGGATATGGCGGGTTTTTCTATCTCATGTTGCCAATTTTGGTACAATATTGTGCTCCTACGCTTGTGTAACATACATTCAGCGTACGAAATCGAATTAATGAAATACAAAATAGACGGAATGTTGCCTTTGGTTGTGAAGTGACCTATAACTGGTGAATGAGAATCTCCCAGATGAAGACGACGACTTATATTTTAAAAGCGTAAAATTTCCTGTCTCCAAAAACAGGACTACCGCTTTGCCGTTGTGGTACATTGTCACTGAATTGTGGATACCTGCAGTCAGAATCCTTGCAGAGTTATGAAAGGACAGCAGTGCAGGACAATTCCCCGAATACCCACCTTCTCAGTGGCATCTATGAATGTTATGTCTTGTTTTTCCACCTTCGGATAAGTTTGCACCAAACGTTCAGTGCACAAAGTAATTCCCTTCGGCTGCAGGTTGATAAGTTGCAAAGGTCTCTTCAAAATGTTCAAACGTTGTACACGAGGGATTACTCTTTGTTATGCTGCTATAAAAAGCAAAATCGACGCTAGTTCTTTATTGAAACGGTGCGTGGGTGCTCACTGTGCTCTCCGGGTTTAAGACTTACACACGTAGCCTCCAGCAAAGTGGAATTCGTGTATGACTGGACGGTGGTCCATTTCTATGCCTAAAGTCCTTGTTCGCGTTGTGTTGCTGTGTCGTTTATCGTGGGGACGTTAGGCGGAAAGGCTTACTCTGTCGTGATTGCAAGTTTTTCTTACTGTATGAATGGTAGCCTGTTCTATCGCGTTTCACACGCTACATTATGGTTAAATCAGAGACATGATTAGTTCCGAGAAGAAACCCATTCACTCACCTTTATCTTACAAAACTTCCATGCAGACATAGGCTACTGCGGACTCACGGACTGCACTAGCAAGTCCTGAAACTGATTTTTCGCCTAGAAGATATAAAATCTTGCGTCAGTTACAATTACAAGTTTTCCATATAGCATCCCTATTATCACAACTGCCTTTCCTTTCAAGGCTGCCATCAGGCATTAAAAAAATAAGATTACTTTTGATATCAATATTGTTGCTGAACAGAAACAAGCATATTGGTAACGATATGTTTGTTATTTTTATAGTTTCTTTCTTTCAATGTTTTTACTGCCCCCTGTCCTACCGTTGTTCCGGCGTCCCTGGTTGCTAATACATAAAGAACCTGGGCAAAAGTCCGACACCAAAATGAAGTTTAACGAAGTGTAAGCATTTTTAGTTTAGAACAGCTATGTCCAATCCAAATGGCTTAATGCGAGCCAAAATTATGTCACTACCTCAGCGTTGGATTTACCTATAGGCTATATAGGCTTAAGCCTAGGGCCTGAAGATCCAAGGGGTCTCCAACAAACTGCGGTACGCGTAGAGTCAATGGCCGGTATATGATAATTTAGATTAAACTTCGTCAAAAGTTCATGTCTTAATTTTTATTCACGAAATTTAGTTTTATTCAACTTTCGTTGTGAGAACGCCCAAGTCTTCCAACGAGTTTCCATGAATCTCAATATGACAGGTGGTCAAGCGGCATGCCAACTATTGTGTCGATATACTCAAAGCACGCTGGCTGCGTCCTGCGTTTGCTGAATCGTACCGATTGTTACGTGTGACTCTATGAAAATCACTTGTGACCATGGGCGTCGGAAGGGGGGCAGGGGGCCTTGGCCCCCTGGATTTTGAAATTATTAGCAAAAAGAGGTTATTTTTTCAACTTCGAGGGGTAAAAAACAAATTTCACCGCTTTTAGCCACCTGGAAAAAATTTTGGGAAAATCCTCTACCGGCCCCCCCTGGAGAAAATCCTTCCGACGCCCATGCTTGTGGCTGTTCATGTTTGAAATGCACCTGATCAGTGGCACAATTTACGGGTGGCAGGGGTGCGAACCGCCTCCCCTGCCAAGCTAAATGTAAAAACCGGGCCCCTTTCTAGCTTGTATTGTGTTATTTATTATTCTTTTGGTTTCAGTAGAATTGTTTTTTCGCGTTTATCGGAGTGTTTTCCGGTGATTTTGGGTTTTTGTATAGCCGTTCAATACCGGATTGGATTTGCTATTTTTTCTCAACAATTTTCTGAGTGTTAGCCAGTGGGCTCCCTTCAGCTAAGTTTCCCCTGGCTCAAACCTCTAGTTACGTCACTCCACCTGATCAAAGCAAGGTAAAGGTTGTATTGCAGAATGCAGGTAAGAGCTATGTGTAGGGCTAGCAGCAGTATCCTGCAATAAAAGCATATTTGTTTCTTAGATGACTGAGCAACACAGTAGTTTTGACAGCGTTTGTATCGCGTAAAGCTCGATTGGTATTGTTGATGTGATTTTTTCCAATTGAATTTCCTTCAGTAAAGTCATTCAGAAATCAGATTGCTATTGAGTACTTGCGCAAGTTTGTACTGCTCCCATGCTAAGAAAATCAGAGAAGAGCTTGAATAGCAAGCAAAATGATGAGTTTAAATAGCAAGCCACTTTGCCAACTTGATGAGCTTGAATAGCAAGCCACTTTGCCAATTGGCAACTGCAGAACTCTTCCCCAACGAGACCGGGAAACAGCGAAAAAAGGCAACAGGGCGTTTGGGTCTGATGTCTCAGATTTGTTGTTCTTACTTTATGCAACCACGTGAAGCCTCATGTCTGATTAGCTTGACGGTCACTAACTGCTCAGGCGAAACGTCCTTTTCAAGATCAAAAACTTAAAAATGAATTAAAGGGTCGCAATGTTCCAGAAGAGGTTGTCCACACTAAGCATTCGGTACATTAAAAGTGACAAATTTAGGCACACGAATTGTAATGAATTCTTAGATACTCTAATTTTGTCATGAAAGCAGGACAAAACCTTTTTAACTGTTTACTGTGTTATGTTCAGTCCTACTTGATTTGATGATTGTAGCTTTTTATTTCTTTATACGTATTTCAATAATGGCAGCATAATCGAAATTTCAACCAGTCCATTCGCCACGGTGGGCATTGGTGAGCTCAGCCTTTCTAAACTTAAATGTGAAACACTATAAATCAGTAAATATTTTATCAAATTTTAAGAATGTCAAGACCCCTTGCGCAAATGTAAACCTTCTATTCAAGATTTTATGACGATGGTTCTGGTTTTTGAACTTCACATCTTTTCACGCGACAGTTTAGTTGCGTTTGATTTTTACCAGTCTGAAAAAGAAACACGCGAATCGTGAACCTAATAGTTACAACCATTTGGGTGCATTTTACGTGACGTGTTTTGCTCGTGTGTGTGAGATTTTTACAGCCGTGGTAAACGAGTTGCAACGTGGTCCTCACGTTGTGATTTAAAGTCTTTATGACGCCACACATACTATATCGGTGAGGTGTGTTTGTTTTCTTAACACAGATAAGAAAAAACACATGTGATTCTTATAAAAAACGTAGATGATGTGTTTTATCAAATATTTCAATTGTGGCGACTGCGGTTGGTTTGCCTGTGGCAGTTAATAATCCTGTTCCCGCCAGCCAAGTACGTTTCAACAATTCCGTAACGCTTTTGCGTCAAAGGCAGCAACAAACGCAGTGATCGTGGGCACTCCAGTAATGATATAAATTTTTTACTGTGCGTTTATAGGGCGTTACGGAGAATTGGGGGAGCAGTCGCCACAAACTACCCCGCTTGGATCTTCCACTGTTATGAATTAATGATACAAAGCGCTTAGAAGACCTTTTCGGCACCCATTTTTTGGTTCCCCCCAAACGCCTAGTCTAGATGCACCACTTTTGCTTTCACAACTTGACAAAGCCATAAATACCCACATGTGCAAACTCTTGTGAAAGAGGCAGTTTGTGCCTATTGGCATAAACAGCATATTGTATTCAGTGGCGTAGCCAGCCCAGAAATTTGGGGGAGGCAATATGTGTGATTTTAAGCGAATAACACCATTTTGTTTGGAAAAACACCTCTCAAAGCACAAAATGACTATATTTTCTAAAAATTTGGGGGAAATGCCCCATTTGGCACCCCCTGGCTGCGCCTATGACTGTATTTGGTCAAAGGGGCCAAAAGTTGGGTAACTGCGGTCTGTATTCAGCTAGCAGAATTTCGCATTGTATGAAATGAAGAACAAGAAAATAGAACTAGCCATTTCGTACTATTGAACCACTGAACATAAATACGTTGTTGTTTATGAAAAATCTGTTTACTGCACAGTGGCGTACGCAGAAAATTTTCATGAGGGGTTTCATTCAGTGGCGGATGGTGGTCATTTGTATTTGGTGTGCGCTGTTTGTGACGTCACAATTTCACGTCATATTCATGTTTTCAAGCGAAGTTTGTTGACATAATAGGCATATTCTTCTACACACACTCCCCTTATTTTTGTAAAAAATCAAGCCTTATAGATTCGCCTTATAATGAAGTTTTTGTAAAATATCAAGCTCAAGGGGGTTTGCGTACGCCCTTGTTACTGCATCGCAGTTTAGTATATTTTTATCGTCAAAATAGAGGTCCTCCGTGGCTTTCCCTGGCTGGGTGTATGTTTGTACCCATTACACAGGGTTAACTGTCAGCTGTTGCAGGTAACAATAGACTGAACTGTGATTGGTATACCTTTTCAAGCATAATAGTTACAACTATTGAAAAAATCAATCTTGCATGTTCGAGGCACTCACAAAAGTGAAGCACTCCCGTTGATTGACAGCCAACATCCGTGACATAAAAACATGGCCAGTACGGGGCTCGAACCCGCGACATTCGCGTTATTAGCACGACGCTCTAACCAACTGAGCTAACCGGCCTATTGAGGGATTGTCAATGTGTATTGATGTCAAACACCATCAACAATGACTGGCAGGCGTATTGTGGAACTGACAATTTGCCAAAATTTCTCCCATTACTAACGGAATTCTTAACGCTTTAGGGGCCGCAGAGCCACTTTAGTGACTCTGTTTGTCCAGTCATAATTTGCCGACCGATAGAGCTTATCGAGTCCTCTAAAGAAGCAAAAAGTCTCAGTGCTTTGAAAAAAAATCCGCCTTTAACTATTTTTTGGTGTAAAGTCCCGACTGGGAGATGTCAAAACATATTTGGATGACGTCATTAGGGCCTGGAAAGAAGTTCCTGTCATTTCCCCGGTTTTTCTTTAAAAATATACTGGGCGAAAATCTCCATTTTTAAAGCCCTTGATTGATATTCTAGCGTTGGTGTTTGGCAAGTTATGGCCAAAAAAATTATTAATTTATCTCCGTACTAAACGTCTCGGTATAGGAGATCAGCTAATTAATTTGTCGGTAGGACTCACTGAAACGTTCTGCAGCCCAGGTCCGCAGGCAGGTTTTAAGGTTTGGGACGAAAAACATGTTTTGCAACAAGTTCAAGGTTTTTCTACAGTACTTTCCGAGACCAACAATGCACTTGCTCGGAGGAAAGGACTTACGCAAACAACACAAAAAGATCAAATATCAGCCAGTGGCGCATGTCCCTGTTCACTGCGCGGCAATCCAGGTGTCAGCCAAAACAATCCCGACATGCACGCGAAACAAAACCGAACTCAATCCCATACGATGTGTGACAATGAAGTAAAAACGCACAGGGAACCGGACCGGCGTGAAAAGGGAAATAATGGGTGAATATAAATCTTGTTTGTATTTTCGCGCATAGCACAAGCGAGAGAAAACAGCTAATAACGAAGCTCCAAGCCTGGGTACCGCTAAATATGTTCGCAACGCGCCAGGTTCAGTGGGTGAAACAAAAAGCGTCAGTAACAAACACGTAAACCAAAAGCAGACAATCGAAACAACAGTAAGATATATTGTTCAATGATAAAGATTTATCGATAAAAAGATACAGAGAGTACGCTCAAGCTAATATTTGTAACACTTGAAACTTGGAAACGCTCGCGACGCCCCGCGAAGTCGGTAATAATCTCATTCAGCCGCGAAGTTCTGTTTCGTAACAATCGCCTGGATTGTTCTGGATCGCGGAAAGCGCGAGCTTTCGATAATTTCTGTGCTGTGGTTTGTAATTTCTGTGCTGTGGTTGAGTCGCAGCGAAAAGCAAAGCCAAGCTGATAACTTGCACTCACATCGGCGTTTTTGAATACGGACCCAAAACCCCGTTGTTTTGCTTTAAAAAATGACATTTGAAATAACGTAGATGCTTTTGTCTATCTTCGTTTGCAATGTTGTGTGATGCGAACGAACTCGATCGAAAATCAACAAGATCTAGTTCAGCTAAACAAAAGCCACTGTGTCGTCACAAACGCTGGAACGGCGCAGCAAGGCTTCGACGCTAGCAAAGGAAATAAATAATAAAACCGAGTGTCCAGGCGATAAACTCACAGGTAGACAGGGAACCCGAACGAGTTGTTACGCATCGATTACCGCGAGGGGGAAAGCGATGTAAAAGGGTACAAATAACACTAGGGGTGCTTGCGTTAAAAGTTCCAATTACCGAGCTGCTAAAAAGTGTGCAAAAAAAACTGACAAAACGCCATGCAAACCAAAAGAACGTAACAAGCATTATGCTGTAAAAATATCGCTCAAGGAAACGTGAATCATCTGCTCGAAAGCAAAACGAGTCGCGTAAACGAGTCAGTAACGAGTCGTGCGAGTCCGTGACATCAGAAAGTGGGGTGTGGTCATTCTTCGCAGGACTTGAAATTCAGAAGCAAGTTCAAGCTGAACACGCAATTTGAATATTATATTGGAAAAGTTTATAAGCGGTAAAAAGAAACATCCCGACCCTCGGATTGACGAATCCAGTTGAATTAACCGTAGCACCAAATGCAAAGTAAGCAGGGTTACGTAGTGTAGCAGTTCGAGGGCATTCGTAAAGAACCCAGGAGTACAGTGGCGCTGCTTGTTGACTTTTCAACAAATGCGACTGTTGCGTCACAAAGAGTGCATTGCCGAACGTGCAGCGTGATCTCAAGCGCAAGAGGCGGCTAACAGTGATGGAAGAGTCGTCAGAATTACGTAAGGTGCATAGCTGGATTGCTTGTTTAAGGTGTGAAAGGTGCGCATATCGAATTATATAATAAGGAAAATAACGCGCACATCAGCCTAGCGTGGAACAAGCGCGCGAAAAATTCCGAAAACAGCCGCACGTCCCCGAAACACACGTTCACAGTGAGGTCTCGGCCTGCGGTCAGTTTCGCTTCAGGGCAACGACGGCCATACGTCGTTGCCGAGCAACAGCAGGTTTCCATGGCAACCAACCGGACCGGACCGGTTAGAGACGAGCGGACGGGTCGCGTTGCGTGTAGAAGAGCACGTAAGCCTCCTTGGTACAAACGGAACCGGAGCTCGCTTTGGTCACCCTGGAAACGAGACACTCTAATTGTAGAAGTTGCCCATCGCACGGTTTTGACGAATGTTCGTTGGGAAGAAAATATTATTTTTGCCAAAATCAGGGTTGTGGAGTCGGCGTCGCAAGGAGTCGGGGGGTTTTGGCAAGGAGTCGGATTTTTTTTGTCCGACTGCAGAAGTCCAATTGGATCATTTTTCATCACACTCCTAAGTCGGGAATTCCTGTTAAAATTTTCTCTTGAAACTTTTATTGAAACAGAGAATTTTTGCTGTGCACCACGATTTCCATTGATCGATAGTTGCAACAAAATTGTTGACAGCCAAGCCAAACTTTATTAATGTTACGTTTATTCACCTTCGACTCCGCAACCCTGGTCAAAACGAAAAGACGACAGAGAACTGAACCTAACAAAAGGCTAGGTCGAACACAGTGACAACACATCAGCAAAACGGTGTTTCTCTGAAAATGATCAAAACCACACAAGACTTGCACAATACACGCGAGTTTGAAGCAACTTACTGCGAGTCGTTGAACTCGTACCAATCTTTCAACTCGCTGTTGTAGCAGTAAGCAGTGTAGTGACCGCCGTAGCACGAGCCGCAGTGGTTGGACACGGCGTAAAGGTCGTACACGCACGAAGCCGGGTCTGACGAATAGAAGCAAACCGTTGCCAAGCAACACAGCAGCGCCATATTGCGTTGAAAGGTCAGTTGAAGGCGAAAACGCAGCAGCTCTCGAGGGCCACTCATTCACACTTCGATTTTTTAATCTGTACAACGAACACGCGCAGCAGGGCGCATGCACGTGTGTGTGCGCGCAATAAATAGCATGCGGTTGATAAGTTCGTTGTTAAAGTTGAAAACCTGTATAGTGTACTTGTCATTAACGGTAACGGATATTAGCAGCAAAACACACGAGATTTTAGTTTACCACATCAATTCAGAGCGAAGTAAATAACCACTGGATTCTTTCTACGAGCGCTCGATGACAGCGCTCCTTTCAAGAAGCTCTCTCGCGATCAAGGTCACGTGATCAGGGTCGGCCAATCGATGACCCGGAAATCGCTCACAACGGATCGCGCAGCGCTGCGTTTTAGCCCTTTCGTCAACAAACCCAAAACCGCGGGCGGTTTCAATCCTCCTGCGCCGCGGCTTCGATCGACACCGCGCGACTCATTCATCGCACCACCCCTCACTCACTCTCGCAATCGTCGCTGGCGTAGCTGTCCAGGTGAAGTCCCCGAAGCGGGAAATCGACTTTGTTGTTCAGCTTCTGTCGGTAACGGCTGCCTTCGTGGAAGCGCTTCAGGTCTGGCGCGTGGATACGTCGAGTTAAGGTCAAAGGTCGAAAGGTCAAGACTACGTGAGCTTGTCGTCATAATTCTGGACGACTTTCTTGGTGGGCGTTTTTATAAAGCAAGACCCCCCTCTTCCGAAGAAGCTGACCAGCGTCCATATGATAATAAAATAAATATTACAAAAAACGCTTTATAAAAAAGACCTAGCTGTCGTCTACATGAAAAAAAATGAAATAAACTTATAAAAAGAACTTTAGAAAAAAGTCTGGCCAACGTCATTTCATAAAAATTTTGAAATGAAATCATTAAAAACAAGCCATCAACCCAAACTTCATGTCAGTGAAATAGAAAATTATCTATTTAACAGACATGGAAGTTAATTATCGTAGGAACGCCTTATGACGTCACAACGCGATCGATGAGCACGAAGAAAAGGATACGAAGCACCAAGACTTTAGGAAACTTGTGGATGACCATCTTTTTCACCATCCTCCTTCTCACCTTGCACCTTTCGCATGTCTGAAAGCACAAAGCAATTAGCGAAAAGTAACGAGAACAGGAAGTTGAATTGCGGCCCAAACTGGTTTTTAGGTCTTTTTACGATTTGTCAGAAACAGAACTGAGTGGTTGACTGGCTTTTATTGCATTTCTGGGCTAAGGCGTCGCTGCTAATAAACAAGCGGCACTGCATAATTTTTCGGCGTGACTTTTCATGACATGCGTTCGGAGAGCTTGGTAATCGCCGGCACACAAAACTCCGCGTTACGTCAGCAAGCAAAAGGTGCAGTAGGTTGTTGGAGGTAGCAGGCAACAAACGACAGTGAATTTCCGCACGGAAACACTGCATTTGAATTTCTGCACAGAAACAATGCATTTGAATTTCTGCACGGAAACACTGCGTTTGAATTTCTGCACGGAAACACTGCGTTTGAATTTCTGCACGGAAACACTGCGTTTGAATTTCTGCACGGAAACACTGCGTTTGAATTTCTGCACGGAAACACTGTGTTTGAATTTCTGCACGGAAACACTTCATTCGAATTTCTGCACGGAAACACTGCGTTCGAATTTCTGCACGGAAACACTGTGTTTGAATTTCTGCACGGAAACACTGCGTTTGAATTTCTGCACGGAAACACTGCGTTTGAATTCTGCACGGAAACACTGCGTTCGAATTTCTGCACGGAAACACTTCATTCGAATTTCTGCACGGAAACACTGCGTTCGAATTTCTGCACGGAAACACTGTGTTTGAATTTCTGCACGGAAACACTTCGTTCGAATTTCTGCACGGAAACACTGCGTTCGAATTTCCGCACGGAAACACTGTGTTTGAATTTCTGCACGGAAACACTGTGTTTGAATTTCTGCACGGAAACACTGCGTTTGAATTTCTGCACGGAAACACATAATTTGAATTTCTACACAGAAACACTGCGTTCGAATTTCTGCACGGAAAAACTTCATTCGAATTTCTGCATATCACAAACACCGGCGCTTTTGATTTTGCGCACCATCATCTTGCGACGTCAGCGATATTCCTTCGGGGGAGGAGAAAATAACGATGAGCGATATTTACCGGCTTTTCGTCCCGATCTAACGTCTCCTCCTTCGTGAATGTCTTCAGGCAATCGCGTATGGAAGTGCTCTCGTTTGGATATGCCGTCTGGAATCATAATAATAATAATAATAATAATGATGATGACGATAATAATAAATGTCAGGGTTGATCAACTGCGTGGTGAAGACAAAGGCAAAACCTGAAGTGCCAACGTTTGACGAAAGCGACCGGTCTCCTCTGTGAAAAGCGAAAATATATGTAAAAAAACAGTTTTTGCTGCGTAAATTTTCGCGCTTGCAACATGATCGGCTTATGAACAAAGCGGCCGCGGGTTTTTCCCTGGCTGGGTGGGGGTTACTGTAAATCAGGTCGAAACAGAACAACTGCTGAAAGAAAGCGCTTGAAATTCGCAAGATCGGCAAAGCCAGTCTGTCGCGCTTCACAAAGTTTGCAGAAGGTAAGAGCCTGTTGTTTCTGTTCTCGCGATAAGTGGGATGCTGTACAGGCCACTTATACAAAAGACAGGTGGTTGGGCGCTCATAATAGAGCGAAACTGACTTCATTGTTAAGAATGCGGCGAGTACATCAGCCTCATCGCGACTCTTCCTGAGCTTCATGTATGAACGTAATAACGCATCGTTCGGACAGAAGTGTGGGGGGAACAACGATTCACGCGTCGCGAGTTCGATTCCGCAGCAATCCGGATTGACAGAGCTGCACTAGAAGTGACACTTCCCGGGTGTATTTTTCGGTCATTGACCGATTTTGTTGAAATGACCGAAAAAGTTTAGTCAACTCAGTCAAAAAATGACAGAAAACGAAAGATGACAGGAAGTTTTTAAGCGACTTCGGACAAATAACCGAAAATTCTCAGTGAAAAAAAAACAGCTTGTCAGCTGATGTGCTCGGGGCTAAGCGTCCAGGCGTTTGAAAGAAAGCCTGTTGCAACGTCGCACGGGATTTTTGCAGAGAATGTGAACAAAACCGTAAAATAACAAGCGCGGGATTGCAAAAAGCGTCACTCAACCACCGTCAGACTTTGACAAACAAAATTATGCCGACGACTCTCAAAAAACAAAAACAAGCGGATACGACTGCGCATAAGTTGCTAGGCGACTTCAGCAACAAACCATGGCGGCGGTACCTACCTTCGAAATGGGCAAGGACAGGTCCCAGAAAGGGTCGTAGGTCAGCGAGACGTGGTTACATTCGGTGCACTTCAGCGACGACTCGAGCTGGCCGACGAACAAGTCGAAGATGAAGCTCTGGTCTTTGGTGGCGTACCATCGCCAGGTCGCGCGCGCTCTCTCTCTCGCGCTGAATCGATGAACAAAACAAACAAAGTAACCGACAATGATCGCGTGACGCGCGGACAGTCTCGAAGCTTTGCGATCGCTTGAAACGAAACCGAAACGCAGCGAGGATAAGGTGACGTTACAAACGGTCATTGTAACCGAACAAGGACGCCGAACCGGACTGGCAACTTCGTGCGGCGCTTTCTGCGCGGTTTTCGCACGAACCGAAATAAAGACTTCGCGCGCAGTGTTTCTCAGCACTTTTTTTTGCACAGCGTCAAAAAATGTTGCTGATTGATTCAAACTCTTCACCTGTGTGGTGGAGGCTATTTACTTGAATGCAGATATGTGCCTCAAACGCGCGTTACGAAATCATGAATGACAGTAGCCATGACAACGCAAAATGCATCTCGATTTACTGATGACGTACACAATTCTCTGAACAGTTTCAGGCTAGAAACGGAAAACCGTTTTAAATGGAAAACAAACGTCCCCCCCACTGCCCACATTCCACTATATCAGAAACCATCTTCAAACATAGTGTCAGCCACATCTCGCGATCGTGGGGGCGATAGAACGCTTTTCGCGGCGATGCCGACGTGTTGTGACGTCGCGCGCGGCATCAGCGCCGCGTTCGCGACGCTCGAAAGAACAAAAAACATCGCCTGGAGCGCTGCTCGACAACAACGGCGCCGGTAAATTATTCACAAGCGCGCGGTGTGGCGGCTTCCGAAGCTACTTCCCGATTTAAGTGTCAAAATTTGCGTCCGTTGCCCGGTAGTGAACTGACACGCAGCCAAGACGCGTCGCTTCCGCTTCCGGACAATCTGCGCCAGAACAATTTTCCTGTCCGCTGGTGGACCGCGAGTTAAGTATTATAATTACCAACCGTTCGTCAGCAGCCCCAGCTTTCCTCTACTTTGAAATTCAGGCCGACTTACTGCCGAGCTTTAGACAAGCCAGCCACAGTTCACGCAGTTTCGTGTCTGTTTTCTTTTTCGGTCACCGACCATTCTTTTCGAAACGACCGAGAAAAAATCACGTCATTTCGGTCATAACGCTTAAAAAAATATCCGAAAACGGGAAAATGACGGAAAGTTTTTCAGCTATTTCAGACAAATGACCGAAATGTTTCTGCGAAACGAAACACCCAGTTTCGCGTTCAGCGGGTAAGAAAACCATTTTCCACTTTGAGGCACGCGCGCCTATGAATAACACCCGTCTAAGTACTCTCGTTGGTGGTCGCTTTGAAAAATCGTCACTTTTTCGTTCGCTTCCGAACGCAAGGCTTCAATTCATGCGTATGAGCTGCGTCACGTGACCGGTGTCAAGAGAAATTTCTGACTTCACGCCATCTGCGCATGTGCATATCAAACACGCTGAGAAAACTGATGATTAGGGCATAGGGTTTGGTGTTTATGTAAGTGTGTTGGGTTAGGGTTAGAAAAAGAAATATAATTGAGGTCTAACGCTAAATTCAATATTTTTCGCTGGTTACAGTTGTTCCCGCACTATAGCTTGTTGTGGGTATCTGGCATCTAACCAAACAGTTTCAATTTACGCAACACACATCAAAAAAGTGATCACCAAACTTTATTCCTTTACTCTGAGAAGCAAAATAACTGACAAACAATAATAGGTCAGAAATTTCGCTTGACACCGGGGCCATTACCTTTTGCCACTTAGACTCGGCAGCGGATCCTTCGACTTGACGCGGACCTTGTTAATGTCCTCGTGCAGTCCTTCGAGCAAGAATCGAAGAAACTCTTGGCTGTCCTGCTGCCTGTGCAAAAGGCGGCGGCGTTGGTGCTTGCGGCATTTGCAAATTTCTCGCTCGAAGCGTAGCGAAAGGTCAAAAGGTCACGGCAGGCGTGGTGACCTGTTTTAACCTCGGCTGCAGCAACGCTGAGCTGATTGAGAGCACTTCATGGTATGAACGCAGCAGCGGCATAAGACAAAAAAATAGCACAATCGTTTTCAATGTCACTTCGAACAGCGCCACGGGTTGTTTATTTCGTTGTTTAACAATTATTATTTTTACGTGACGTGTTCGTTATCCTGACAGCGCGCGAAACGAAACTGAGTAAAACCGACAGATTCACTAAATGGACGTACCAATTCAACCACTAACCACTAGCAATACTACATTTACACAACGCCTAGGTCAACTATTCCTCGTATATGTGCCAGGTCCCTGATAAGCAGCTCAGCTCTGCATTTATATTAATAACCAGACACAGTGACTCGGACGACAGGAAACACAAATAAGGTTTCCAAACAGACAGCAATTCAAAAATATGTCTTGCTTCGTTCCAAGAACTTGCCGGTGAAGAAGAAATTAATTTGGAGGCACGATGCGTTTCAGAACGAAGTCTTTGAAAAACCTATTTCTGGCAGCGTCCATCTCAAATATGCCATTTCCATCAATGCAAACCACTGAGCTTACTCGTATCCCATGAAGCGCGGTGAGAACTTTTGTATCTGAGCCTTGAAGTGATTGGGACTGACTGATATCGCGTTCGGCTTCCACAGCTCCTTCACCACCTCGGCGAAAGCTGCGAAAATAATAAAGGTACAGTCGGCGATGACGGCGTTTGGTGAAAACAACAACGCGACTGTTGGAATTCTTCCAATAGCGATAGCATTAAGTTCTTAAACCTGGGACCGTAGGTGGTTCATGAAGGTGATTTAACGCGTCCATGAATGTGAATTCAAAGGGTTAAATAGGTACACCTCATCTCAAATATTTTCGCAACGTTTCGTCCTGAAGGGTTTGTGACCCACAAATGTTTAAGAAGCTTTGACACAATCCGCTACCGGATGCACTGCGAACGGAAAGCAGACAATTCTTTCAGCGTTTTGCACCTTGACGATACTGATTTCCTGTATTAGGCCCGAGCCGATTCATGTGGGCCACGATTTCAACTGAATCCTTTCGGACAAGGTATTCTACAACGCCTGTTTCTCATTGTGCTTTCAGATCTCTCGCAGACACGCTCAAAATAGAGGCAAAACCTGCGCCCGTTGCCTGGTTACGAGCGGCGCTAATAACTGCCTCTACGAGTCTAGCCGGTTAGACGACTTGCTTGTAACTTTCTCGGGTGAGTCGCTCATTTAGTAGCGTCGCTATGACGTTCGATCTACACTGATTAGGCAGTTCGACTGTAAAGGACAAGGTCCTCGTTCAGGCGCTTTTACTACTGTGATCTTGGGCGGTATGCTTTTGCAACATACCTGGCTGCGGTAAGTGTTACATCACAAAATAAAAATTAAAACAAAACGAAAGCAGAAAAACGCAAATAGTGCTAACCCAGTGGTTCCTAAAACCATGGTAAGCGTACTAGTTGAAGGCATCCAAGGTCGTGCACACGAGTAGCACGAGTAGGCCTAAGTTCTGTTTTCCTTCACAAAAAAAACTTTTGCTTTCAATTCTCGGGTTCCGTTTATAAATTCTTGCACATCAGTGCACTTTTTCTATTGGCTTTTAACAACAGTTGTTATGCTTCTCACCGACATTTTGTACGTGTCGCTTTTGTGTCAAGTCTGGTTTTCTAAACTTTTCATCGAATGATATTTGGTTTTGTGAGTCTTTCTGGAACAAGGTGGAACGTGGTGGACAGTACCGATCCACCAAATGGTATATTGTCAGACGGGGTAAAAAAAAAAAATTTTAAGTTTGCAATATCTCTAAAACAAGATAAGGTATTTTCTTGGTCTTTTAATAGAAGGTAGGCCCTATGCCTATGTTTATTGCGACATCGCAATTTTTTGTTATGTTTTCCCAAAGAAAAATTATAATAAAAAACACTTAGTTTTTTTTTACCCAGGCGAAGGGGTAAAAGAAAACTTTTTCTGGGTAAAAAAACTACTGCTTTTTCATCCAGATTTGCTTGTATTCTGTACATTAAAAGTAATTCACATTTTTGCGCAAACATTTAGCCAAAATGTAGATTTGCAGTGATTTATTCACAGCATGCTTCCATGCAAAAATAGTACATTACAGTGATCACTTCAGTTCAAGCAGGTCATCGGTAAGATTTTCCAAACTTGTAGAGGTTAGCAAACTCTTTGGACACCATGCTCTCCCTTAACAATTAAACAAGCCTTTCCTCTGCCTGCATCTGTAAGTATTTTCTGGTCTGGGCCATGAAAGCAATACTTAATGTATGGAAGAGAATATCCATGTCTTTCGCAGTGGGCCAATCCCACAAGCGACTTGTAATAGTTGTACTCTCACTTTTGTACAAAAAGTTTATTTCCACACTTGTTGGTGTTTTATCATCGACATCCTCAAAGAAAACTTTTTGAAGTTGTTCCCAGTGGACGGCTTTAAGGCTTTGTAAAAAAAACAGCATAAATTTTGCCATATTTACTCTTCACTCATTTTTTTGTCTTCAGCTTTACTCTTATATGTAGTACTTAGGAAACTTTAACTGATTACTTAGTGGTGCATTGGTAACTGGTTGAACAAACAAGCTCCTAATCTGATTCGACTTTCTCTTTCAACTTGCCTTTCTTCTGTTTCTCACTTTGTACTTTTAAAAAATCTTTTGCCTGTAATGACTTGTCCATGCATAAACATTGTCTTTTTTGGAGAGTGAAATTTCAAGCTGGCCTGCCTTTAGACCTGAAAATAACCTCAGATGTTTCATTGTCTTGAGGTGTATAAATGTGTCAAAATATTTTTTATCTGGTAGAGAAAATCTTTGCATTATTTTAATCTAACTAAATGTATTTGGTGCTATCAATTGCTGTATGCAGTTTAAATACTAGTTTTTTCTTATCTGGCCCGTCTTGAAGGTAAACCTTCTGTAGTGTGATTCCAGCAAAAAAGAGTCCTATGAACCGGCCATTGTTTTTAGCCACACGGTACTATTGTGAAGCAGTTTAAAAAATGCAATTTTGATCCAGTCTCATCACCATTGTTTTGTTACTTTCTGGACTAGACCCTGGGTTCTTCAACTGAGGGTCATGAAAGCTTTGGAATAGGAGCACGGGCGTGGTAGCAACATACTGTTGAAAATCATGACAATTGCAAATAAGGTTTTTTACTGTTTTTTTTTTTGGGTTGGATTGTGAGGTTAGCTGAGATACAAGCATCAATGACTAATGCTACAGAAGATGCATCAAAAATAGTTTAAGAACCTCAGTTCTAGACACAAAACGATAACTGGCACTTGTTTGTGAGCTATTATTGTAATCAATACATTAACAACACAGCTGAAATGCCCAACAACAAATGAAGGTTCTTGTTTTTGCAGAGCAGTACTATAGACAATTTTACTTCATCTGTTTTATAGTAAGATTATTCAAAAATACAAAAATGGGGTAAAAAAATCTTATCCGGGGTAAAAAGTAACTAGTTTTTTTTGCCCAAGTCAATACGTCCATTTGAGGTAAAAACGAACTAGCCCATAAAACTCAAAATGTAAAGTTGCCAAAATTTTTATTGGTATGGGTATGCAGAGACATGCATTACCAAAGCACTTGCCAACTTTGACATGTTTATGCAAAGTACTTCTAAAGCAGCATAAAAGTTTATAAAATTTGTTTGAAACTTTTGGTCCCATCTAATGTTAACATCAATTTTCAAACAAGTTGCAAACCTTGGTTGAGGATTTAGGTTGGAACAAATATGTTACAAACAATGTCTCAATGAATGCCTCTGCAGCACCAATTAATTTGAAACTTTTTTTCTTTTCAATAGTTTTTAAGGGGGGCAGTTACTTTTCACCCCAACATTGCGAATTTTTTTTGTTTACACCACTTGACTGTATATACACGATCAGAAAAAGGTTGGGAGCCGCAGCCACTAACCAGTCATTAGTTTTCCTTTCATTGGGGAGCAGTCTTTGTTCAGGTCTTCAATGTACCGCTGCTCGAAGCAATACTTCCGCAGCGGTTCGGTGTTGGACAGACACTGAAGTATGGAGTTCATAAAGCACTGGAAATTAAAGGGCAAGTGACCATCATTTGCGTTAAACATCGCCAATGAGTAAAACAGTCGAAGAAAACATTATTGACACAACAAAACACCACATCGTGCCTCCGACTGTACTTTCCAGTGTCGGCATGCACATGTCAAAATATATATTAAAATAGTGCATACAAAAATAAATATGCACAGACAGGATTTCTACAGCTTGAAATTACAGGTGTTTTAACGGACGTGCAGTGTATGTTTAGGCAGGCACAACGCAGTGTGCGTTCAGTGCGCCGGCGTAGCAAATGAGAAGTGATATTATCGCATGTTGCTGCCGAGAGGTCAACTGCATGTTACTGCAGAGAGGTCAACCGTCCGGGTCTCACCGTGTTTCCGATGTTCCGAAGCCCGGTCGTGCCTGATCCAATGTCACGCGTATAGCTCTGCAAACACACGAAAGCTTCAGCGCATAACGTAGCGACACTAAAACTGGTTGTCACAACAACAATAACCACGTGAAAAAAACAGGAAGTGTTGCGAAAAAACGTCCAGGCATCATCGCTTGCAAGGTATGACAAGCACTCCATATTTATCTAGAACTTGTGGTGTACTGCACGTATGCACACAGTGTCACACGCGACGCGCTTTCGTTGCACAACTTTATCCACTGCGGGTGGATTACTCAGTAGTATTGTTGATGATGACTTAGTTTCCTCTATTTTTCAGGTCTGCAGCGTCGTAATATTTTGACATAAAGCAATTTTGGTTTTCTTACGTGCAATACATCACATATTCAAGTAATCAGTCTCCACAAAGGTGACGCAGTTGAATGAATAAGCAACCAGCAGCTTTTCAAAATTGGCTCATTATAAACTACAACAACCGCGTTGAACACAAAAGGAGACCATTCAGTGTTCTTCACTACTGCTAAGTATGTTCCAACCAGTGGATCGCTTTTTTTCCGTAACTAAGCGACATCCACGCACAACTGGCGACACTTTACGACCAGTTTTACGCAGCTATGATATTAACTTCTCAGACTTAACGTCACAAGGCTAATTCTTTACACTTTACGTAACGATCTGCAATCCAGCAACGCGAAAATTTTTGAATTTTTTTTTTTTTTGCTAATCTCCCGAGTTACGGAATTTACTGGCAATTATGGAAGAGAGCTGGCGAACGCTAATCATGCCCATGAAGAAAAGATTTTGCTTATTGTTGGTACTCTGGAAATACCACGTGTTTCAGCGCAAGGTGCAAAGCTCAGAGCCCAGCAACAAGTGAGAAAAAGTGTCCAACGGTTTCTCGCACCAGAGAGAATTAAGGATGAAGAAATGGGTCGCACTCAATTAAAGTAATGCCGGATTTGAAATCTGAATTATTAAACAGCAGTGTGGGCAGTGTGTTTTTTTTACGTGCATCAACTCTTATCAGGCTGTTCAGAACCACGACGCGCCTCTTACCAATACTATACACTACAGCAATTGTTGCAAGGTTCCACAAAATAACCTGGACTTACGTCCCGCAAAACTGCTTGCTCGCCTTTTACCACCTACGACTGTGGTGATCATTGACTGACTCACCAGCGTGACAAACATCAACAGTGAAGTGCGAAGTATATTTTACGGAAAAGCTGTTTAAAAGCACATTACTACTAACCTGCTGTGGACTAGTTGTAAGGTACCTGGTGGTTTGGCGGTAATCCAACGGCGACCTCGGGTGTGGAGAGCCCGAACCCACAGCTTTGCCATACCTGCCGTGGTGGCTCATAGTCCAAAAGCAAAACTAGACTAACCTCCATACCTGGTTGGTTTCACGACACCATTTCCCATAACCAAGCTATCCCACCTAGGACAGGGACATTTCGAACCACTAACACCTTGCCTTGCAGCCTACACTTACAATTTTAGTGCCATCTATGATGTAACAAAAGGGACAGTGCGCATTGTGATGCCACCGAAGTTACATCAGTCAAATTTTGCAAGACTTACACAAACGCCGTTTAAGTCGAATGGTAAGACAATAGTGAGCAGGTGATTTTAAAGTTCGAAAAGGCCGAGCATGTCAAAAATGTAGGTATGCAACAAATACGTATCAATCAGGTCAAAATTGCATAACGACTGGAGCAACAGAAAGACAAAGACTCTCCAAGCAAAGCTAACAATAATGACAAGAAGCTATGTTCTCTTCGGAACCTTGTTTGCTTCACCAAACATTCAAACTATAATTCTCCACAATGCAAATTTCAAAATCAGTGCAAAAGTTCATTTTTGCAAAACGATGCATGTGGCCAGCATGCAGTAGAGCCGAAAAACAAACGACACGTTGCTCTAAGACTCTAAGTCCAACTATTCGCTCATGGGATGTCGATAGAATTGAGGAACCAATATCTGCTGCGCCCAAGACAAATGCATTTAGAAGTGAAACTAGAACACTTGTGCTTCTCTCTGATCCAGTGCAATGAAGTAATGCAATGCTGGGGAATATCTTTGAGCAACTAGGCAACTTTCGAATTGTTTGACATTCAAAACAGCTTGTACCGTCTGGTGGTTCAGCAAGGCATTGATCAGAACCGATTCGTCAAGCTGCCACCACGATTAAACCGAACCGCATTTTCGCTGAAAACTCCGAAAAAAGGCAACAAACCGACAATTTTATGTTTAAAGCAAGAAACTTACGTCACGGCTTACACAACCACTCCTGCGAGAAGCTTCCACATGGGAAGAGCTTGAGGAGGAGTCTGGGCTGGGTCTGGCACGGCTGCCGCTTTCAAAATTGGTGACCGCACTCCGCTTCGACGAGTCCGAGTAAAGGGGTAGACTTTCTGGAGTTCGTTTGGGACTGTCGGATCGGGCAAATGAGGGCTCGTAGTGATGCGCGTACGGCACTTTCTCTACTGCGTGAAAACGCGAGGAAATATACACCGAGATTGTTTTGAAGAACCACAAGTAGTAAGTGTCAACACAACAACAACAACACACAGCAAGGATAAGGCGAAAACACAGTCAAGCACGTTGTGATTCAGATTCGTTTTATGATTTAAGTTCCTTATAGTTGTTATTGGCTTGAAACCAGGAGATCAAAGAAACGGTCCGTACTTTGTTGGGTATTTTTAATTTGATAGCAAGATTTGCGAAGCCGAATAGCTTTGCAACTGACGGAATAGACAGCAGTGCGTGGCTTGGCAGCTTGAATTTTTTCAATAATTTCATCTACTTTTCTAACGACTCTCTCATCAACTGTTGACAACGACAGTTGTATCTTACTATGGAAACGTTGCTCACTTTTCAGCTTGTTTTTGCGTTTAAACGCCAGTGGGGCCCAAATAAACTACTTTCAACGACGTACTTTAATCTCACATGGTTGAAGTCAAAGGCAATGCCATGTATGAGGGCAACGCAAGCTGTTCCTAGTTTCATTGATTAAAAAATCGAAATTTGCACGTTGAGACGAACGTTTAATTTTGTCAAGGCACGCGTTCCGAATCGCTATCGCCGCATGATGTTCCGGAAGACTATAGCAGTGAAGGACGCCTAATCATCTTTGATTACATCCGGGCAACCCCGCACAAAACAGGGTTTCCAACGCAGTTTGTTGGCTCCCGATAGTTTTAGCGGTGGAGCAAAAAGGAAATGAACCAACTCAAGTCTTCTTACTTGTGATGGGTTCTTTTTTGGAGCTCACACTGCCAGATGCATACGACCGAGACAGAACATTTGCAACAGCATCTGAAAGGAATGCAAATGACTGAAACCAGATAAAGAAAGCGACCGTAAAATGTTGCCGCGAAACAGGCCGACAACATTACACAGCTTCTGCAGCAGCGTATTCCTAATGCAGTTCGCCAGGGCTGTTTTTTTCGATCAATTTTCGGTCACTGACTGAATTATTTTTCAACGACCAAAAAAAATTAAATCAATTCTGTCTAGAATGCTTTTTCAGTCATAAAAAAATATCCCAAAACGATAAAATGACAGAAGTTCTTAAGCTTTATGGACAAATGACGGAAATGTCACAGCGGAAAAAAAACAGCCTTTACAGTGGCGTACAGTTTACCTGGCATGGTCGAATCCACAAAATACTAGTTTCGGAAACCTGTTCATGCGTGTGCTTTTTGCCAGTGCCACATATCTATGCATGCGTTTCATCAAAGTAATCGTGTTACCACCATTAAGCGCATACTTTTCTATCTTCGTGTTTAGCCATGTATGTGTTCGTTCCTTGTCACTGCCGTGCAGGCTTAAGTTTACTGCGTTATGTGCGGGAGTGAAGACATTATACAATACAATCCTAAGATCGGGCTGGAAACTTGAAACGCAAAAAAGAGCCAAAAAGTGCCAACGCTATTGAAGGGCCTTTGCGGTCACTGCTTGGATTTTTCTTTACCAAATCACGCACAGCAAGCGCTCAAGCTTTTTTACCCGACGACGACAACGTCCCGCCGGAGGCGCACGTCCTTCTGCGCGGCACGGAGGGGGAGCGGGCGCCGCGAGCGACGCGAATGGTTTCGCGTTCCAGGCGCGGCTTCGATCTCGACCGAGCGGCGGAACTGGTCGGCGATGACGAGAACGAGTCGGCCCGCGACGTCAACAGAAACGACGAAGCGCCGGGTGCGTGACGATGATCGGCGACTGCCGGCGCCTTTTTCGCCCTCGTTGCAGGGCGTACTATGTCTGCGCTGCTGCTTGTGTAGGTCGAGGAATAGCTGCTGTACTTGTGTGGATTCTTGAAAAAGACAACACAGAAAATGAGAAGATGTCAACGGAAAGACACGTTGCTACGCAAAATTATCGAGCCGTTTATTTGGACTTTCTAGAAAAAAATGTGTCAGAATAGGCGAAAAAACTGAAAATGCCGTGTTTCTAGGAAGGCCGGACTTATCCAAATACGGTCACACCTAATTACCTAGTTTTCAGCATGGCAGTTATGCAAACCTTAACCCTAAAAGCAACCCATTCCTGAGGATAATAACATGGCTCTTTCCAAAGTTAACTGGCACTTTAGCTAAAGAAGCAGAAGTTTCCTGAAACCAAAAAATCTTGAGTTCTATTGCTTGCAAATAAAACAAGAATGAACTTCATATCTGTTGACCTTTTCGACTTATAAGATATTCAAACATGTTTATGCATCAGCACACACAAATATTATGTCCTGCGTGCCCCTGATTTACTGAAGTGCATAGTTCACAAGGAAAGTACCAAAGACTGATTTTTGTTAAACATATCTGATACATTCCTGCAAATTTCCAACTAAATTCATAAGTACAGGCAAAAATTAATGGCAACACAGCCAATTTCAACCAGCAATAACTTCGCAAATACTGCTCCGATTTGAAAAATTGTATGTTTCAAAAACAGATTGAAATCTTTCTGCTTATGAAATTTCATGGATTTTGCTCGAAGTCAGAAATAGCTCTGGATCACCTGACACGGAATGACCCGAAGAGGAGTTTGAGGAAATCGTTGCACATTTTTTAAGATGCAGATTAATGTAAGGTGCTTGAAAGAATAATAATGAATAATACCACAGCTGAAAATAACCCCCTAGTGCGTCATTTCTGGGCGGTAATTTATTCAAGTCCTAACTAATTTGTGGGGAAATCGCGATACGTTCGCAACGAATCAGACCAGCGCGAAAAACACCCACTTGACACACCTACTTAATGAAACACCCACTCGGATTATACAACTTTGTGAAAGACGACTAACTATACAACTGCACCACAGAACATTTTTTCATTTCAGGCCACGTAGCCTTAAGAGGTGCGGCGCACTCTCCCGCTCTTATTGATTTGGGATTTCACGCGAACACAACGCAGGCGTTTCATTTCGCGAACCCCGTCAGACGCGTTGCTTACGACTCTCCTCGAAACCACTATCAAGGTCAAGTGTGAATGGGCAGTCTCTGCTACAAACACTCTGTTTGTTTTTGCATTTTTCATAAACAGCTGAGTGTTTCCACTGTCAATCGAAAGGACTCCTTTCACAGCTAAGAATCAGACGCTAAGATCTTAACAGAGTATACATTTTCTTTTTTTTTCGCTGAGGCATTTCGGTCATTTGTTGCTGAGACATTTTGGCCACTGATAAATTTCGGTCATTAATTCTCACAGTTGTATCTAAAGTCGCCGTAGCAGTGTTCATTAGCCTATATTTTCAGAAATTCCGACCAAAATTCCCTAATTTTTTTGGTCATTTCAAAAACGTTTCGGTCTGACCGAAAAAAAATTTTTGTCTAATAGGTAGGCATCATCACTTCTTATTCAAACAGAATCAGCTGCCTTATCAATTTAAATGGCTAAGTGCTAATGAAACTAACAGAACCTCAATAACTGATAATAAAAAAACACAAGCAATTAAAACCGAATACTTACATATGCTGAAGACTGTTTTTTGGTGTTCGTAGTTAGCACAGGTCTATTTCGCAACGAACTCATGTCTCTGTAACAATAAAAAGTTAAAATAACACAAAAACAACATTAACCATTCCCGGAATATTCAAATGCAGAAGAACATGTGGAGAAAAGGAAATATTGAAAGGTTGCAAAACTTAGTCACATCTGCTTCAAAACACATTCATGCAGTCCAACTCAAGTTCGACTCATGGATCCCGACTGACATAATTTCAAACGGTGCGTTTCCGAGCGCTGCATGCAAGATGTCCTCCTTCACTAGAGTTGCCCACAGCTCGCTAAAAACGTCTGCTCAAATGTTTTTCAACAATTTGATGTAGGTTTACTTCGATATCAACTCCGTGTTAATGCCGTGCTGGTCGTGACACAATCATGGGCTGAAGAGAGCCGCCACGACGCGCAAGCCTTTTAACAAACATCCAAAGACGCGCCCGATTGCATTAAGCATTTCAGCAAACATGAGACTGAGATTCAAACCAGAAACACACAAAAGACGTTTGAAGTTATGCGCACATAGTCTACATACTATCATCAAAGCAGTGGTTCTTAATCTTGTTAGAGGTTCCGAACCCCACCAGTTTCATATGCACATTCACCGAACCCTTCTTTATTAAAAGACACAATCTTATTCCAAGACATAGGTATATGCTTTGCTGGTGCACAAAATGAACAGTGTATTAGCGTCACTGTGTTCGTCAAGAACAAAACCAATAAAATACATTAAACTCACAACAAACTAACACCGTTTCACAAAGACAAGACCTTTTCAATACTACCACATTGAAATGGGTATAATTTTTAACTTTATGTTATGTATTCCAATAATGAACTTAGTGCTTTTATGCAATTTTTTATTTTTATAATATAACACGCACACAATTTCTATCAGGCTACAATAATAATGATTATTTACTGCAAATCAGTGTGACTTGTGCTGTTGCCTTTGACAGATCAGTTCAGAAATGCGTGGCTTCATCTTGGATAGTGCTACTCTCATGTCAGCTTAACAGTAAAGCCTATTTCTTTTCTTCGTTTTTTAATGTGCATCATCCTCGGAACCGATTGCTCACACAAATAAGTTGTAATAAACAGTATAACAATTTCCAGGGCTTTCCTAACAACAATATGATGCTACCCATTCGTCGACACCAAAACGTTGAGAGCGTTGTTGTTCTGAAGAGCTGCTGTTGAATCTGGCTTTGCTGAATTTCAGTGATTTCATCAAGGTATTCATCATTGACATCTGCTATCTCAACACAAAACGTGTACTGCTGTCTAACCCATGCCTGATACGAGTCTCTTGTTGGGAAGTATCCGTCAAAAGCCTTTGCAAGCCCATCTAAGTGTGTGATAATTGCTTGCTTCAGTTCCATGGTTACAGACATGTCTTCGATTCCAGGCACATCTTCAATCTAACTTACACAGCCGTCCAGCAGAGAGAAGTTTACCTAGTTACTGTTCTCAGTTCGTCGTTTCCACAACTGTAGCTTTTTTTGAAAAGCCTTCATGTTTTTTTCCCGCAACGATGATGTCTGCATGACGATGTTGATGCTCTTACAAAAAAACAGGGCTAATTCCACACGCAAATCAAAAACACGATTCAGCACCTGCCCACGGCACAACCACCGAATTTAGAATGGTACAGAAGTACCTCGAATTCAGAGCCCATTCCTTTACACAGCTCACTGAACATGTAGTGTCTCAGTGCACTATTTCGTTCATAGTTCACACATTCCACTGCAGATTTTAATACCTCTGCCATTTCTGGAGGCTGGGTTTTTGTTGCCAACGCATGTCTGTGTAGAATACAATGCGTAAGAATGATGTGTGGTGCATTAGCTTTCACTAGCGCACCAAGACCAGACTTCATTCCCAACACAATTGGAGCTCCATCTGTACAAACTGTACAAACCATATTCCACGAACGATTATTGTCTGTAAACAAATCATCCACAAGTTTCTTCACATCGAATTCCTTAGTTGTTGTCCGAGGTTTCCCAAACAAAAATTCTTCCTTTATCATATCGTCTTTCAAGTAGCGTACATATAAGCAAGCTGACTTAGATTAGAAGCGTCTGTGTTCTCATGAAGTTGGATGCTGAATTTTACAGGGCTTGAAATCAGATCTTAACTATTTGAGCCAAGGTGTCTTTGCTCATGTCCTTTATTCTGTCGCTGATGGTGTCACTTGAAAGAAAAATTTGGCATAATTTAACTTCGACCACTTTTCCCAGCATCACATTGACCATCTTTAACACAGCTGGTTTTATGAGTGTTTCGCCAACGGTGTGTGGTTTGACCCGCTTTCAGTGTTGCCAACTGGCATATTTTAGGCAAAAAAAATGAAATTTGGCATTTTAGAGGTGGTTGGCATACATTTTTATGGTTTGGCATATTTGTCAAATTTGGCATATTTTTCAACAACCAATTATTTGACATATGTAAAATGTTGAACTAAATTCTTTCTGGGTTTGAGACTTAGACTGTGACTAAATTCTGGTTTAGACTGTGACTAAACTCTTTCTGCCAGCGAGCATATGACTGGAAACACTCATGAAACTACTCAATGCTGTGTGCGTGCATTGTTTTCACAAAAAAGCATGTTTCTGAGGATGCAAGACACAACTTAAAGCAAAACAAATCTCTTCTGTGGTAAAGACTTGAAAGTGATTACACAAATGCTGAAAAATTGCATTGTTGCTTTGTACCAAGGCAATATTGAAGAACCAGGCACACTACTGTACAGAATACAGATACTACATAATATTGCAACATTCATGGATGTATTTTTAGTGTGGCTGTGAGATTTTTTACCTTTTTCCAACATATTACCTAGCATTAACCTGGTAGACTCCAGTGTCTTCTGAATATTTGTGGTGACTATGCTGCTGAACACTAAATTGCCTTTAATTCCAACAAAACAATTAGTGTAATTTTTTGTACCAAATCGAATGTTCTTCTGAATTTTCTGACCAAGTCAAATATCTTGTTGTATCGCTAAATGCCTTACTCAAGGATGATATCCAGAGACAAGTGAAATCACTGTATTGGGAGCGAACAAGCTATGAGGCACCGTTGCCCAGTGCTCAACTGCGGCAAGGAACACTCTATTTTGTGCCATTACATGCCAATGTATGCTTGCCAAAAGACAGCACCATGACGTGCAAGCCTTTTAACAAGCATCTTGAGATGCACCTGACAGCAATAAGCATTTCAGCAAACATGAAACTAAGTTTGAAACCAGGAACATGCAAGTAAGATAAACAATACGTTAACAAAGTGACACATTTAAAGTTATATGCACATACTCTACATGCTATCACCAAAGGCTTTGGGCCCACTATCACCAAAGGCTTAAGCCTCAGAACGAGTAAAATTTGGTTAAAGCTATAACACCTTTTAAATATTTTATAGTGATAAAGGTAATGAATAGTTTGGATTGCATTCATTCTGATCCGGAGTCATCAACAAACAGAACCTGTATGTTTATCATAAGCCTACAACCAGTCAAAACAGTTACCTGCTTGAAGTTCCCAAATACGAGGAATTGTATTTTGATGGTAGTACACTGCAAACATAGACAACAAGGTATTAATTTATAATCAAATAAACATATGGATGAGAAAGTAAAAACCAGCTTAAAATTTGAGCAATGCAGCATACTTTGCTTCTTTTCAAAATTTAGAAACTTTTGAGTAAGACGAATTCAAACATTGCCAAGGCAAATTGTAACAGGGAAGTTTACAAAATGCTAAATCTACTTCTTCATACAGGCTTTGGTACACGAAAAGCGGAAGTGCTAAATAGCCTTATAATAAATACTACGGCCAAAGCAAACGATACAACTGACATCTTGCAAACATTTCGATAACAACTGTTATCATCTTCTGTGCATAGCAATAGAACTGCAGTGATCTTGCTGCAGGTTCTTATTGGTTATTCAGGAGAAAAGCGCTGTAAAAAAGGAAAAAACGCAAACGGCTGTTTCG
>Ga0210059_1001570_pt1 | contig 34726 bp, 21 predicted proteins | sample Ectturendosymbi2_FD_188042 | JGI IMG/M metagenome (GOLD analysis project Ga0210059, IMG submission 188042) | Ecteinascidia turbinata endosymbiont from Florida, USA - Sample 2 (SPAdes) (version 2) | ecosystem: Host-associated > Tunicates > Ascidians > Unclassified | place: Key West, Florida... | reverse complement strand
CCACAAATTAAGTGCTTTTCTTGACTATTCTAATCACAAGCAATTTTTCCTTTTCAAGGCTTTTGCTTCCATAACTTCAGCCCCCCCCTTAGAAAAATCCTGGCTGCGCCCCTGTCTATAATGAAATGATTATGATTGGAATTTCCGTCAGCTGTACTTCTTGGCGCGGGTAAACTGCTACTTAATAATGCCCGTTTCGTTACAGTGACTATCACCGGTCAGGTTTGAGAATGCACGCTTGCACTTAGACTCAGCCTGTAACCAAAAGCGTGAGCTAATTTTGGATGGAGTGTTTTAATGATCACAAATATAATAATAACCTTGTACGAGTTCATTTGAAAGTAGAAAGGCAATTTATATTTTTTAACAGATAGTGTTAGGTGCCAACAAGAATAAGTTACCTAAAGGGAATCGAAAAGATTCCGGAAAAGAGAAGTGTGTTTCAGAACGCCCTTTCGCTTGAGCAGGGCCAAGGAAATCCAGGGGGAGAGAGAGATGGTAGAGCCAGTGGACGACTGCAAGTGTCACAGCTAAGTTCAGAAACTTTTAAAATATGCAGATTAAATTCAATCCTGCACTGTTCCGAACTCAAAATTTGCAAAAAATGTGGCAGAGGTTTAATTGATTGATTGATTGATCAAAGGATACCAAAGGGTTTAAAAGTGTTCTGCTAAGTTTAGGCAATGTGATGCACTCGGATAATGATGAAAAGAGTTTGTACGCCTGTTGCTGCGCACAGAAGGTGACTGTCAAGGGGTGTCATAGATACAGTATCTTGGCTGTCACATTCCATAGATATCTTCACGAAGTTCAGTGAAGTTAAGTTGCAATTGCAGGGAGATGGTGTTAACCTCATTAAAGCCAAATCAGCAATCTTCACCTTCTTGGCCAAGTTTAATGATGTTCAAACGAAATCGAGCCCTTCATGAACTCTATCAGTTTCCAAATCATTAACTCTAACAGTTTCCAACTGCTAAATGAGTTAATTTACTAAATTAAGTTTTATAGTGAAATGCATCTTTGCACTCATTCTTGTTTTAATCATTTTCAAACATCGCAAATATAGAATACAAAAAATTGTGTTGATATGTGTGCTAGGGATGGTAGGGGGCGATAGAAATTTGTTTGTCAGAAAAAGGGGCGCTAGCCAAAAAAATATTGGGAAACACTGATGTAGATCAACAACATATTTGTTCTTCAGGTTCGCTCCTCGGATTTTCTGTCGAAAACCAAAAACCGACGCCAACGACAACTTTCAATCTTGAGCAAAAACTTATGTTTGCGTGATTGGCACTGTTTTGACGTATAGAAGTTGCAGTGTTTATATTTTTCAAAAAATACTGTTATGTCACGATAAACACGTTTCATTTAGTGCGCTCGAAACTAAGCGTGTTTGTGATGTTGTTTTTCTATAAAAGGTACGAAATCTCATGTTTTTCGTTGATGCAATCGTTTGATCAGCAATGAATATGCTTTCCATGTGTTTGTTTAAATTTAAAGATGAATTGACGAAACTACTGCTACACAAGCCTGTTACGAATTTCAGTAGCAATGTTGTTAAAACCTTGTTCATCTGCAGCATTTGAAATCAACTGATTTACTTTTCTGCGAAGAAACAAATTAAACTGTATGAGGAAACCAACCGGTGCGTGTCGCTCGCTCGTCTGGTAGACGCTTTTGTGGAAACGAGTTTTTTGCTTACGTTTTTTTACGAAGCGCTGTTGAACGTCGGAGCAGGATCGACCGCAAGGTGACTCAACAAAGCTGCTCCCCCATCGTTCACGATTGTCGGTATTCTCGGTGCAACGTGATCTTATCTGAGCAATGCAAGCTTCAAAGGGGTGTCCAAACTTATTTTCTGAGAGCCAAATTTGATCGTGTGAAGGGGCCAGCGGGCCAGTAGGCCCTTCCGACATGGGCATCGGAAGGGGGGACCATGGTTCCCCATTGGATTTTGAAAATTACAGCAATAAAAGGTTGTTTTTTTAGTTGCGAGTGGGAAAAATCAAATATCACCACTTTTGGCCCCCCCTGGAACACCCCCTGGAAAAAATCCTTCCGAAATATTTACCGCAGTGCATGGAGGATGAACACTCCTTGGCGACGGCTTTCGTGCTAACATTCGCTTTCAACACATCGCGACACAATAGAAAACATCGTTGAAGCAGCGAGAAGCCGCCGTCGCTCCGACACGTGATCAACGCCTTGGCGGGCCGTACATAACGCAGATTGAAACCGAAGCCGTGGGCCATGTGATACGTGCATGAGGGCCGCAATTTGGGCACCTTTTTCTAAATATGCAACAGTCTGCATATCTTACACATGCAGTTTATGTATACCCATCAAATTTCAAAAAGTAGCTTTAATTTTGTGCTTCAGATGATCCTTACTAACAAATGTTAAAATTGAGTGGCTACGCCGTTTCGTTCTATGTGAAATGATCAGTGGTGTAGGAGGCGGGGGTGCACACACACCCAAAAGTTTCGATCTGTTGAAAATCCGGGCAAAATCCCTGAAAATTTGGGCATAATCCCTGAAAATCTGGGCAAAATTCCCGAAAAGCGTGGCAAAAATGGCGGCCAACGTTGTTTGACTTCAGAAAATGAGGCCCAACATTTGCAGAAAAACAAATGAAGACCTTTTTGTAGAGGTCACACCAAATAAATGGCATTCATTTATCTTTGCGGAAGAAAAGTTGTAGGCAAAAGTTGCACAAAAACTTTCTGGAAAGTTTGGGGAAATTCGGACAAAAATACCTCGCACCCCCAAAAATTTGCTTGTTCCTGCACCTATGAGCATGATCATGAAGTGAAAGTGTTTTATCGTTGTTTTCTGCCAGTGTTGGTGTTTTCTCACATGTTTCTAGCGACTTTACTTATCATTTCTTGTTAGAAATTGGAATATCGACCATACCTTGGAATTATTGGTCCCAGCTTTCAACTCCGAGTTATCAACTACCGATTTAAAGTGATTAACTACAGTACTCCGCTTAGCATCCATAATTTGTGTTAAAATCCTGAAATTTTCATGCATCGATGATATAATCCGAAACTGCTCAAATTTTTGTTATTTAAATTTTTTTGCGTGTTTGGGTCAGAGTCATGTTCCATGTCACAGGGGTTCGTCAGAGGACACAGAAATGCTTGGTCATCACATATCTCAGAGTAGGTGTTAGTTGACAAGCGTGTGCAATACTGAAAAGCAACAAATATTCGAAAACAACGATTTGCATCACTAGCAACGATTGCATTTGCTCATTGTTAAGCAGAAGCAGAAAACTAGTAAAAAGTTTTGCACCAAGATGTCAGTGAACGTATGGATATGAAAATCTCCCAGCACACAGCGTAGACGTGATAAAGCGGCACTGCGGACTACCTGCATTAAAAATGTCAAATTTAAGATTATCAAATAAGGACAGGTTGTCAGTATGTACGCTACTTCTACCACAGCGAAAACCCAAATAGGCCGCACAAAACCTTCGATTGGGTCGCTTGCTGGCCGCGGGTTGGACACAACTGATTTAGTATAACAGGCAAGTTAAAGGACAGGGCGGAATTGTATGTAGAAAAAATAATGGTGTGCTCTACGTCTACAGTTATGACGATTGTATCGTATTATCTTGCCTTTATAAAACAAACTTATACCCATCAAAAAGTCCTTGTTTCAAAGGTGTCTCTCGAAAGCAGGGCCTAGGAGAGGGTGTCCAGCAGGTACACTGTTCAGGGGGCCCGACAGCTACGGAGGGGCCCGAGACTGAAGGAACATTTGAGTGTTTGTTACTAACAAACTCGGAATAATGTAGCGATATTAATCCCGGTGATAAAACTGGTTTGCCCTAAATGATTTGTTAAGCCAGTGTGGTGTGTTTTAATGTGAATTGCAGGCAGTCCATTTTCCTGATATGATGTATTGATAACAATTATTACCAGCAATTATTTTTGTTGAACTTGAATGCTTGCCTACTTTGTCGAATGTTAAGACATTCACGATTACTGTCTCAGTCTGTCCTTTGAACTGAATTTTCCTTTACGTCTTTCATTTTCAAACAAATCTTAAATAAAACTCTCTCCAACAAACCAAGAGTTTCAAACTAAGAGATACTTTAAGTGAATTTTGAATGGAAACATGCCAGTTCAAAATAAATCTAATCTAACTACAGTAGCCCTTGAATCATGCGCATATGTGTAATTAAAAGTTTAAAATTAACAAGTAACTGCAGTGCAGGACGCAAGTGCTTACAGTGTACCGCAAAAGTGTGCTGTGCATTTTGCTGATTGCTAAACTTGCGTCGCAAGCAGATACAGGCTCTAATTGAATGTGAGTTTAGGATTAGCGGACGTATCCAGAAATCTGAAGATTTCGAAAAGGAGAAATTAACCACTTACAATATTTCGACAGTATGCTTTAAAGCAGTGGTCGTCGGCCTGTGGCCCGTGTGGCTATTTATTGTGGCTCGCGGTCAAAAATGGAAGCAATAGTCGGTTGACAAAATATTTCGTTCCGTCCGTTCATTCTTGTTATAATAAGTGAGCTCATTCCAAGGATACAGTTATTCAATGAGGTCGCATTTCACTAGCAGCGTTTTATTCAAACTCGATCGACTCCATTCATTCTGAGACGGCGGCATTTTTTCTAATTTCTTCCTTGATAAGATTTTGCTATGAACACTTGAAAGTCATGCTTAAAAAATGGTAATATTGTCACATTACTTGAATACCAGTATGTTTTAACATAATGTTTCGTATGTCTAATAAACGAGCACTTCTTGTTGAAGTTTGATGCTCATTAATTAGCCTCAATTTTTACGTATTTCAAAATAATTTTGCAACTCTGGGGCCCAATATGGGTCTTGTTCCGTTTACAAAGATTTCTCTTGGAGACCCTGCTCGAAAGTGTGGTGGATATTGACTGTAGCAAAAATTGAAAAATCACATCTCAATTAACCTTCCGAGCGAAATAGGAGTCTTATGTCGCACATGTATGCAGCAATGCAATAAAAAGGAACAAAAAGAAGTTTGAATTGCTGTTCAGTAAAACGGCAGATTTCATAAGGTAAACGTCGTAATGAGAGCGGAATGTTATTCTCTTTAACTTCAATTCTGCTAAGAGCACCCCCACAATCTGCAGTCACGTGACGCCATTCCTTGCGTTTTGCTTGACAAATGGATCATCCACATTGAAATTACAATCAATTGCAGATTTGCCAAGCTCATACGCCGCCCTTGTCTCTCCAGACAAAGGCTACGGCGTCTCGCGCAGCGATTGGTCAACAGATGCCGCATGGGCAGTGCGTATCTTGCGCATGCGTAAAGTCTATACGTTGCAACGCATCAATGGCGCTACGTGCTGTGTACATAAGCTTTTCCACAGGTCAGCTAAACTCGTACTGTCAATGGGGACTACGCAACGGAAAAGGGGAGTGCAATCGTCGGTGGCGAATCATAAACTGAAGACGCAGCAAAAATGTATGAGAGAATGGCGCAGCACTGCCAAGCTTTCAAGCAATAGTGGATTATGATCGAAGTTGCTCTTAGTCTGAGAAATTTATCTTGAAAATGAAGATTAGTCGATGCTACCAAATATGAGAATTTAGACAGACCAACTTTGGGCAGTTAAGTTGGCTGCTGTTAAATATTTATCGTTGGGCAAGTGTCATTATGCTTCCAATGCATCCTATGGTATGTGCGACTATCCAGGATGCTGCAATATGTCAGCTATGGCTTGACATCAGTGGCAAAACGTTTTCGTGATGACTGGTTGCGAATGTAGCAGTTGGCCAGCTCACAAAAATATCAACGAAGAGCTTTGGAGGGCACATCAGTAGACTAGCTACTTGTTTGTTGTCAGCCGTTGTGCAAGCTGCGTGCTATCTCTGTAGGTAGTGGCAATGATAGCGCGTTATTTACACACACTCGGAATGAGAATATAAGTGAAGTTCTCCGCAGGGTTGGAAAGTTGCTTTCAGTTTATTAAAATTTTTTGGTAGTTGCCTTGTGCATGGTGAGCAGGATTGCTCTTGATATAACCAGCAAGCATCAGTAATAAGATTCTGCAATACGCGCAATGAACTCTCCCATGATGAACTACTAGCGAGTCAACACATAAAGTGCTGCTGAACATCTGCAACAGAAAAACAAAACATGAAAGGTAAAGTGCTTTGAAAAGCGTCTTTAGTAACAGCCTGACGAACTGGCACTCATAGTGCACTTGGAAATTGGAGAATTTCTCCATGCATTTGTTGCATAAGATTTTATCTATACTGTGAAGGATGTCAGTATTTTGTATTGCGTATTTCCCCCTCAATGTTCGCTTAAAAAAGCTTAGGAACTGATTTTGTTAAGAGGTCGATCTCCCTCTCCAAAAGTTCAGGCTTTGCTCGATCTATTGTGCATTACAAAGGCGACTCCAGGTCAAACGCTGCCCTCGGGCTCATCACGCGATTTATACCGAGGCCATTGACTGGATGCATCCGGTCGAGGCTTGCGTCACTGAATTCCATTTTCTACCATTCTCGCTGTCACTATCCTTGCACAGTGACATTTAACGTAACAATCAATGAGAAATTTTCATGAGAACTCGTCGATTGTTGCGCACCGTGCGTCACACACAGAGCAATGATAACGCCAGTTAGTTCTATAATAGATAAGCTTTTGCATTTCGTTAAATATATTCAAAATCAAGTCCATTTTATCATTATTGGTTTAGTCTGGGCCTATGTGACTGTAGCTGCACAAGCACACACACGTTGTGAGGTATTTGTTTGCAAGTTTGTTTTGGCTGGGGAAATTTTGACTGATTGAATAAATGTTTTGCCCTGCTCTAGGATTTGCTTGTCTATCTAAACAAAATATAACGAAACTTGGTCAAGTTGAGTAAATTATGACTCTGAAGTTTTTCTTCTTCATTTTGAGTTTTCGAAGTGTGAAAACTGACCAGGAATCGGGAGTGTAAATTTTGAATGCGCAGAAGCCGGGCTCATTTTTGTTGGAACAGGAGTCTTCAAAGCGTAACTCCGATCACCCCTGCTGTACAGTTGCAGGGTCAGTTATTTGCAGGTCGCTTTTCAGTTTCTCAAAGTAGAATTTTTTTGGATATTTTGTAGATGAACAACAACTGTAAGACTACTGATTAAGTTGATGCCTCACTCAATTTATCTGCCTCGCAAGGAAATCAGTTATTTTTTGAAACGCTCTTGCGATTTTGTTTAAATACCTGTTTTTAGTGTTGTACTTTATGAGAATTTGCAAAACTTTCAAGTTCCACTCTGCAGTTTTTTTTCAAATCATGGAATGTTATCAGATCACCAACATTAAGCACGCTCTTTTCTAAACTCGTTGCCTAAATGATAGCAACGCTTAGCCACAAAGCTTGTATTGAGGTAAAGTAATACAGGGACTTCTCAATTCTGTCTGTTGTGTTCATTGTCAGAACTTCTGACAGCGCCGTAAGGTGTTAAATTAGGGTGAAACCGAAAAATTTGTGGTGTCGCCTGCCCCAAACCCATTTTCATAACTCATCAGCCCAAACCATTTGAGTATAACGTGCTGTATCGCAAAATATGATTTGATGGTGTGTTGCAACGTCGTCGTATCGATTTATGAAAATTGAAGACAATAAAACACGCAGTCTGTGCGATTTCAAGAGAAAGGAAGCTGCGAAAAAGGAAAATTAAATGTGCACCGCATTTGTATGAAGAGACAGAAGTCGTTCGCATTTGCCTCAAAGCTGCAATTCGCATGATTATCAGTTTGTCTGCTCCAGGGCTTCTCAAACTATGGGATCGCGAAAAAATTGGCTTGACAAATCAGAAAGAAACCTTTTGCTAAACTTTACCAGAAAATTAAAATTAGGCTTACGATTAAATTATTTCTAGGGCATTTTAAGGGCAACACCTTGTTTCAAGCTGTCAGCTGTTTACAGGATGTCCGCCTGAACTATCGAATTGTAATAATCAATCAACAAAACACAACAAGTTATGCGTTGTTACGTCATTGTAATTACGCACTGACCAATATTGACCTTGTTGCATTCATTCCGACATGAGGACAACAGGAATTTTCAAAACAGAGTTCATGTGAATTTCGGATAAAAACAAGAAATGATTACACAGCCGTTTCTGAACTAGCCTTCATAAATTCTTGTCCATTTGCACAACATATTTGTGTGAAGCGGCATTCCTAGAACTGACAGTTATCAATCTCAAAAATCGATACTCTTTGAAAAATGTTGAGAATGTTCTTTGTCCTGCGCTTTATCTGTGAAAAAATCATCAACTGCATCCATTCCATTAGTTGTGCTTGATAACTTTTAGAAACGAAATTGACTTTTATTAATTTTTTATTTACTTTACTGTTTCCATTACGTGGTTCTTTATTGGTGCATATAGTTACTTTCGTGGATTGTGTGCATTTGTACCGTGTGATTTCACCATAGACAAAAATGCCACTTGAGATTTGTAATGGGACGTTTACACAAGCGAATGGCAAGGGGATGCAGGTGATGCGGTCGCATCCCCAACGCTGAAAAATTGGCCATTATGCGGGCAAAAAGTTTCAAAATTTGGGCAAAGTGTACAACTACATTCACATGTAATGAGGTAATGTCTATTTTCCAAACTGAGACAAAATATAGTAACCAAATCAACAACAAAATAATGTACAAAACGGCAAAATAGTCTGGGACTATTTTGCCATTCTCTTTGCCCCTGATGGCAAAATAAGTACTGCCCTTGAGTGAACTGGAATCACGTGGTAATTCCAGCAGCCTTCATCAAATTTGGGCCAACTAAAAAACTTTAATAACGTTTTGTGTAAAATTAGAAGCATTTGAGTAAAATAGGAGCATTTGTGTAAGGTCCAACAGCCTCAATTAAATCTGGGAAAATGATAAAAGCTTCAATCAAATTTGGGTGAAAACAAAAACATTTAGATTAATTGGAAACACGTGGGTGAACTCCATCAGTCAAATCAAATTTTGCCAATTTGCAACAGCTTCATTCAATTGTGGGCAACTTCAAACAGTCTTGTTCAAAGATGGGCTATATAGAAAAGTTCCATTAAAATTTTAGTACGTTTAGAAATGTCTGGGTGAATTATAACAGTTTTATTTAAATTTGGATAAAATCAAAATCATTTGGGTATATTTCAACAACCTTAATGAAATTTCAGCAAATTGGGACAACTTCATTCAAATTTGGGTGAAGTCAAAAATGTTTCCATAAATTGGAAAAATTTGGGTAAATTCCAACAGACTAAATCAACTCTGGCCAAACAACAATAGCTCCATTCAACTTCGGGTCAAGTGGAACATCTTTATTCAACTTTTGGTAACTTCAAACAGCTTTATTCATTTTGGGGGAACTTCAAACAGCTTTTTCAATTTTAGGGGACTGCAAACAGCTTCATTCCAATTTGAATAATATACAACCACTCCATTTAAATTTGCATACATTTAGAAACATTTGGGCAAATTCCAATAACCTTAATCATATTTGGGTAATTGAAATAGCTTCATTCAAACTTGGGTACAATTAGAAACATCTGGTCAAATTGGAAGAGTGACATTGAGATTTGCATATATTATAAATATTTGAGCAAATTACAACAGCCCAAATCAAAATTGGGCCAACTGAAACAACTTCATTCAAATTTGGGTACAGTTAGAAACATTTTATAATTAGGAACATGTAGAGTGGTAATTCACCATTCCAACTAACCCTTATTTTTGTATACCTCACATTGTTGATGCTGTAAAGTGTTCAACTAAAATGTAGCTGTAGCTGCAAAATGTTTTGCCGTAGTAATGTGGTGTAGCTGTGATATGATAGTGTGAAGTTTTCGTGTTTCAAACTTGCTTGATGTTGTGAGATTTGCAAGTGCAAATCTGCTTCCACGAAGCATTCATGAATAAAATTAACTACGTAACTGCAACTGTAATATGTTTCGTGGTGGTAATGTAGCTGTGATTTTATACTGTTTAGGCTTTCATATTTTCCGTTTGTTTCATGCAGTGAATTGCAAATGTTGCATCCTGCCAAATTTTATTGCTTCAATTTAATGCTGTGAAATGAAGTTTTCATGAACAGTACTGCATAATTCACTTGTGCTAATGCAGTGAAGCACTGCCATTTTTATAAAATATTCTTGTTGATGTTATAAATCATTTGTCATTGAAAATGTGCATTTGCACACATTCCTTAGTAGTTGATCATATAGGCTGCAGTATTTGCATGTATCAGTCACATATTGCTATTTTTTCTTAGCATGCTGTGTTCAATGCACATTTACCTGTCTAAACTGGAGTGGATTTTTGGTTTTCATAATGTGACTTTAGAAGCTGTAAGCGTTGAAGTAAGTTATAGTATTATAAGTACATGTTGCAGTGAAGATTTCCAATGTGCAAGGTTAAGCTATATGCTATGTATTAAACTGCCTCCTTTCCCTCTAATTACTTGAGACTTGACCTATTTGCAGCAGTGTAATACTTTAGATCGTAACCCGATATTTTGCTTCTTTTCCGGATTGATTGCCATTGTGGCCAACGCAAATGCACACATCTATGCTAGAGAAGGACAGATCTGAAACAAACACAGGTCCACGTCGAAAAAAGCATGGGGCAGGCATAAAAATAACACAAAAATATAGGAAAAACACCGAAATGCCGCCAGTAACCTTTGTTGGCAGTCTGTACAACACCCATGCCGTACCGTGTTTGAAAATTTCCGATGTGCATGGATTAGAAGTTCATGACGTTCGGACTTGAAAAGTTGTTAATTTTCGGAAAATTTTCCTATTTTAATTGCAAATCACCATTGCCTGGTCAAAATGGTGAAATTTGCAGGGCTGCGGAGCCGTCGTAAAAATGACACAGCTCCAGAGCTCTTCTTTTCATGAACATGGCTCCAGCTCCGGAGCTCCACGATTTCATAGTGTGGCTTCAGTTCCGGAGCTCTTTTTTGCATGGCTCTGGTTTCTGTTCGTTTTCACACATTGGTATTTCAGTTATCTTGGTGTGCCTCAAGTTGAATGGAAAATGAATTTAATTTTAATCTGGTGTTTTTTTTTACAAGCAGCGCTCTTACCATGAGGAAATCAGCGAAAAAACAACAATCACAGGTTCAGACGTTTCCGAAAACAGTTACTAGCAGAAATGTAGCTCAAGATAACGGTAATATAAACAAATTCTGGAAAGGCAGTGGCTGGTTTTGCCGTCAATCCACGAAGACCTTTTGTTGTTTATTACGACCAGAATCAAGAAAACTGCCGTTTGGAAAGCTACATTTGTGTCCGACCGTTTAAACACAGACCAGTCCCAACTGACCAAGTGTTTTGCACTCGTTGCATACTTTGCCTGTTGCAGTCTTGGCGATTCCAGGTAACAGCGCTGCCCAGGAGAACCATGCAAAGAGCGCAAAACAAATAACCTCTCATGTGTTCTTTCAAACACGCACACATTTGCATTAACAGTAACACAAATGCGAAGATGTGTTTAAAACCCTTTGTTCAAAGAAATAGTATGACTTCTAGCAAGGAATTCACCTTTGACTTTTTAAAATAGCTGAAAACTTCTGATTTCTTATCTTTTGAACTCATAATAGGCAGTGATGAATCGCAAAGTAAAGCACAATTTAACTTGCAAAGTTTAGGAGCAAATAAGACTGGTGACCGTGCTGAAAACATAATTTTTTCCACAGATGAAAACTTCAACAAAAGTCTATATTTGTTTACATTGCTTTTCTATACCCTTCTGATAATGAGTGTACTGCTATGCAAAGCAATGCTACTTCTCTGCCGATTAGGTATAAATTACACGTTGTGCTACTGCTTGTAAACGTAATGTTCCCTAGTGAATTTTGCCATCGAGGAACGTTGCCAGCAAGCCCAATGGTTTCTAAAAAAATTCCTACTTTACAATAGCGTGCCGTGTATTTCACGCTTAAATCTACAATGGGGTCATATCTTAATCATATTCCCTGCTAACAGAATGATTACAAAGCTATAAAAGCTGTGGATATTATATACAATGGCGTGCAGAAGTCAGGTGATGCCCAGGGCGACTGCTTGATTTTATGTCCCGCTACCAAAGTATATTGAGCAGTGGCGTAAAGGGGTCATTCTTACAGGATATACGTTATTTGTGACGTCACAATATGACGTCATGTTCACGTTTGCAAACCAACGCTTTGGCGAAGTTTGCTGACACAATCTGCATATTGTTCTACACGCACTCTCCTTACTCGTTGTTGTACAATGTGTCACTGCAATGAACATAATTATATCAGCGTTCCAAGTTAGTAGACCGGTGCAACACATAGCACTCAACGCTAAGACAGAGCAGTGCATAACTGCAAAAATATCAGGCAAAGCGTTAAAACAGTGGAGTAAAACAAACTCAACTCTACGACAGGACAGTTCACAACTGCAAAAACATCAGGCTGCGCGAATGTCTCGTCGAACAGCAGTCGAGCAGACAGGGTATGTGGCTGTGATGGCAGACATCCAGGGTTGACAGTTTGAAACTAGCTAAACCACACAAGTCACAAGAATTAAGAATGCGCATAAAGTATGCAAGAAATCTGTCGTTTTTTATTATCTGGCTGTTATATGAACAACTACTGGGAGGACAAAACAGATACGGGCTTGCGTGAGCCATTATGACCAGTCCTCCTGAACTGCTAATTAATGACGAGGCTCGAATTGATGCACATATTGCAAGCACAGGTGTGCGCCTGTATTAGTGAACACGTAGGGTTGCCACATCAAAAAACGAAACAGGAATCTAGTGATGCATTAAAAAGTCAGTTAAATCAAACAAGTTGAAATAGGTCAGTTTTGACATTTGGCTTAGAAAGTCAATCAAACGTCCATAATTACTTTTCAATCCTTTTTTGTGATTTTCTCTTGATCGCACGACCTGGAAAAAGCCACGTCATTATCAGTTTGATTGGGTGTGCGCCGCACACATAGAGTAAAGGTCCCTGGTATTGAAGTATGTGAGAATTACTGGCATTCAAATACATAAAAACTAGTGTTGACGAAAAAACAAGTTTCGAAAAATTAAATCCATGCAGCATGCGTAAGTAGCTGAAAATCATGTAGTTACGGCATTTTGATACTTGCAATTTCACTCTTTGGATCCCCGGGGCCGTCGTCCCATTTGCCCCGCTCTGCACGCCACTGATACCTACCAGGGTTGCCAGGTTGGCCTTTTGGGCCAAATTTCAGAGATTTGGTCCCAAATAACACTTTCTGGCCCCAAAATTTTTGTTTGGCCCTTTGGCTCTTTTTTGGTCCTTTTTCAGGATAGACTGGCCCTTTGCAAGGATTAGATCTGACCACCCTGGGTCCTGTCTGAGAAACAATATTTTTTCTCTTTTTTGGCTAATTGGTTGCAGATTTTCACCAAATTCCTTTATTTTGAAGGTTTTTGATTACAAAATTTTGTTAGGAACCTTAGACTTTCTGAGTTGATGTGAGAGTAAGTTCATCAGAATACCTGTTACTTCCTTTTGCTGCAGTTGTAGAAATAGCAGTGAAAACTATTACGTTACCTAACTTAGTGTTATTCTGGTCAGTCAGGTGGTGCACGTGTTTGTTGGTTTTGTTCAAATTGTTGTTGATGGCTTTAGCACTTATTGAGGATTATAAATTTATCTGTTTATGGCTACACAATGAAATTAAGTTGTTCTCTTACGATCTTTCATCACATATTTGCAGGCCCGTCGCCAGGATTTAGCAGAAGGGGGGCCAAGAACTAGAAGGAGGGGCAAAAAACCAGAAGGGGGGGCCACATTTTCAAAATACAGCATTGGATGTATGTAGCAACCGGGGGACCAAACGTGAAATGGGTGGGCACCGATTTCAAATGGGGAGCCGGGCACCACATTTTTGGCCCCTTGTTTTAGAATCGGATCTTTTTTGGCTGTTTTCTGGACTAGATTTGGCCCCTTGCCAAAGAGTAGATCTGGCAACCCTGTTACCTACTCATTATATAGTTCAGTTCCTTTTACATCGCTACAGTACTACAGACCCGGTTTGATCATTCTGACTGACTAGAAAGTAAGGTGTTGTGGTAGTCAACGTTTTTCTTACTTCTACAGCAGTGGTTCTCAACATTTCGCTGAAGGGAGCCAAAGTCAGACCTACGATTTTGTTAGAGAGCTGCACCGAAAACTTTTACCACAAATCAATTGACACGTTTTGTTTTATTGCACCAACGAAGTCTGTTACACAAAATATCAGAGGTGTTACTGAAAGACGACTAAGAGCCGCACAAAGGATGTTTGGGAGCTGCATGCGGCTCGTAGAACAGTGTTTGAGAAACATTGTTCAGCAATTAACACCTCGCCTGCCAACTACGATGTCACAGCCTTAGCGATTATATTACCAAAGAAACATCATAGGCTTGCAGATCCATAGTTGCAGTCTTGCGACGTTACTCATAACAATCGCGTTTAGTGTGCTATAAAGAGTACTGTTTTAGGTAAAGTAAGTCCACGAGTATTTGGCAAAACCGTTAGCATCTAGGAAGGGACCCGGAGCCAGAGCTACCTCTCAAATAACCATAGCTCCGGCTCCGGTCCTAAATTTTAAACTGAGCTCCGACTCCTGAATTTTACTTTGAGCTCCGGCTCCAAGCAAAATCCCCGGCTCCGGTGCTCCGGCTCGGCACTCCTGGAAATTTGTTTACAAAAATACCAGTCTTTCAGTGGCAAACTATCAATCACAAACTATATAAAACAAAATGCTATTGAGTGCCAAAGCCATTTGACAATAGAATGAAACTTGAAGGTCGAAAAACAAGGTAATCGTTTCGAAAACAAGCACAACTCTCCCCCCCCCCAGATAGCTCTTTTAAGGCATATACACATAACACATATATAACTAAACACAAAATAGACATTAAAACTCGTCAGAAACATCAATATAATACAATTCCAATCAATCTTTAGAAGCATTTTCTTACCCCGTAATTACACTGTCGTACATTCGTTTCTTGTCAGTAAATCGATCATTTTTTATTTCCAACAAAAGCCAGAATTTAAAAATCTGACTTCAAAAAATCCAAATTGCCAACACTGCAAAAAAACTGTAAGCAATAAGCGCGAAGGTGTTTATTGCATCACAAGATCATTGAAAATGATCAAACAATTTTTTCCACGTCATAGCGCGATGTGTGAAGTTTGTAGTGAGCAAATGACCAATTTCTTATCCATTCAATTTTTTGTACGAAACGCGACTGTACCGCGGTAAAGCAAGTTTAGAAATACTGTACAATAGGTTGAAAAAAATTTGTTAAAGACAGCAGAATATGTATGGATAAAAAAGCATCTGATTTCGTGCTGAGCTGAATTTTTGTCTAAACATTGTTGCTGGTAGATCTGATGCTAATCAGTCCTAGTCATCTTTAGCACAGCCTACAGCTAATCTAGCGCACTTCATTTTTAGCCTACCTGACACGTAGGCTACGTTTTATAGTTAGGTTTGCTGTTTTTTTTTTTACGCTGTCACTGAGCGCTCTAACCTAGCCTGTAGTTAAGTGCATTGTAGGTTTGTTGTAGTGTAATTTTGATGTCTTCGCTTATCTAATAAAATGAGCTGAGCTGCACTCATTCATGAAAACTTGTAGGAAAAAATAATAGGCTATAGTCTGCTTCTTAATGAACTTTTGTCCACAGTCTGCTATTTATTCAACTTTTGTCCACAAGAAGCCCAATCTCACTCAAATGAAACAAGAGTTTAAATCCTTGCGTGCGGTTTATGTAACGTACACGTAATGTAAACACTTAATCTAAATAGCCTACTTACACATTTTGTAACATTGGGACCATATTTATTGTATAAAAATTTGCTTAATAGATATTTCATTTTTAGTGAAATAAACGCATTCGGACTGCCCAAATTCAGCAAAATAAGCTTTGCATTTAGTATTTTCGTCCCAATCTCTGTACAAGATCACCCCAATGGACGTTTCTGTGTCGCGAACCATCGATTAAAAAACGTATCTGAAAAAATTTAGGGGGAGATCAGCCCCTTTAGCCCCCCATGGATCCACCTATGAGCAGAATAAATTTGCCCTAGTGTGGAGTGGTGATTCGCCATATATAGCGTTGAATTCGTAGCACCAATAGTAGAGTCTATACCTAGCCGAGTGGAGAAAACTATCCTTCCTCTTATGCGTGGGCTCATTTGTTCGACTCCCTATTTAGGTGGCTCAGGCGGCGCAGCATTGAGGCTGCAATAAATGGTTCTCAACGTTTCGGTGGCTGGAATCCCCCGTTGAAGGTCGTCTTGAGCTTGCAAAAGGGGGAAGTAATGTGGCTTAGTGGTTCGCCACATACAACATTGAATTCGTAGCGGCAACAGTAGAGCAGGGCCCCGACAGGGAGGGCGGGGTGGGGCAATGGCCGGGGCGGAACTTTTGGTGAAAAGAAGGAATAGCAAATGGTCTTTACCACCACCTGGTGGCGGTGGTGGTGGGGGGCGGCACTTCCCCGTATCGGGGCCCTGCAGTAGAGTCTACCTAGTCGAGTAGGGAAAACTACATTCTTGCTGTTACTCGGAGGGTCGTCTGTTCGACTCCCTGTTTAGGTGGCTCAAGGCGACGCAGCATTGAGGCTGCAACCCTACCTGGGTGGCTCTACCGATGTCAAATATATGATAAGAGCTGATTGTCGTTGCCGCTGCTTTTTAACGCATTGGCGAACAAGTCTCTGTTCTGTCTAGCAGAGGTGCGTTAGAAGATTCGTTAATCCAAATGCAAGATTTGCTTACCGGGCTTTGGAACTTTTAGAAATGAAAACAACAATTTGCTTTTTCTTTACTTTATTACAGTAACTGTGTTAGTTGCCTTCACCAGACCTGGTCTAACAGTTGACAGTTGTTAAAAGTATGGTCGAAAAAACAACGATAGACCGCAATGTCATAGACAAGACAGCAGGGTCCGGATTTTTTCAAATCAGAACCACGTTTCTGGTCGGTTTGGCTAACTGCATAGGAGGAAGCGTGGTTCTCTGCAGCATCTTTCTCCTGTATACTCCACCACATCGCTGCGCAGTACCAGAAGTGGACTGGATCAATGGAACACCTCCTGCAACGACATTCACTGTATCGACCAAGTAACGAAAATCGATTGTTCAGTAAATATTCTGTGTTTATTTTTTCTATTTACGATTTTCACACTGAGCAGTTCAAAGCAACAAGAAACTTAGCTGCTTCGATATTTTTGCTCTAGCAAGGCAACGGCTGTTGGAGCCTTCACGTCAAAATCGCAAGAAAAATTACGCTGCGTCGTTTGTACATCACCTTCGACCGTCACAAATTGTATTTCAAGTGAGCTTAGCATTCGTGTGTTATTTTAACGCTAAATCTAGGGTGCTTGCCATTCAAGTGGGCATGGAAAACACACTGGAGCAGCAAGTTGCAAAGGTAGCGGTTAAATATATTATGAAACGCCATTAGTTTAATAAGAAGCCTTTTGAACGCAGCAAATTTGTGTTTTGGTGATAGAAATAACTCTTGTAACAACAGACAGGTTAGGCAATACAGAGATCAAACTTTCCGGCCACCAGGACGTTTTACACAGCATTTGAGTTGGTTAAGGCAAACTACCGTAAAATTGAGTATTCATATAGACAACTCTCACCATACATTGTGAGGTTGGTTTTGAAAAGAAATGGATTGGTCTGACTAAACATACCTTTTAATTTCAACATTTACACAGAGACTCCAAAAAGCCCTGGCTGTGCAGCTGAAAATGCAATAATTCAAGAATCGTTTATAAAGCAATTTTTGTTCGTGCCTTTCAGTTTCAATACCGGGATCGCCACTGTCAAAAGCGCTGTTCAATAACAATGATTTACTGGCTCCATGTTTAATTAGTCCCACACTACACCACGTGTTAGTATTTACTGGTGAAGCCTTGTTTCTGATCACCTTAGCCAGCGTTTTCTAATTTTTGCTTGAATAATTCGTTACAAGTAGTTTATGTCATAAGTTTTTTCGTTCTTTTTTACTTTTTTGAGAGTTGCTAGACTTGTTCACTCTGGCAGAATGTAAGTTTTTTTTGTAATATGGAGTACCCTCTCTCATGGGCGCTGGATAGAGTGCGTCATGCAGATAGTGTTGTGGTGTTCCAAAATAAGGAAACATCATCTTAAGGTTCAAAAATGCTAACGAAAGAGTTATGAAAACCATTCATAGGCTGCTTTTGTTCGACTCCGAAAACAAAGCTTGAGTTGGTAAAATATAAAACAAATTGTTGCAGTTATGTAAGATATTTCAAAAACTTACTTCCATCCAGACAATTTGTTCAGGGAAATATGCCAACAAAACGGAATGTAGGACGAAATTTAGTTTTGCAGAATTAAGAATACTGCATTAGGCAGTGTTTTTTCAAAGTGACCCTGACCCTCTGTACGACGATATTAAACAGTAATGGCGTAGCCAGCCCAAAATTTGCGGGGCAAATACTTTGACTTTAAGCGGGCAACACTAATTTGTTTGGGACACCGCCTCTCAAAACACAAAACGACAAGATATGCTAGAAATTTGCGATGATCATACCCCCCTGGCTACGCCTATGTTAAACACGGCCTAAATATTACAGCACAGCACTGTGGAATGTATCGAATGAAAATGCTACAATGAAGTTGCGCCGATTCGTTCCAGTTGAGACAACTCTCGATGGGAGGAGGCGGTGGAGTCAGTGTTCTCGTTACAGTGAGAGTGCGATTTGGGAAGACTTCGGTAAGTTTTTGTAGTTCTTCTGTACAACCAATTTTCATACTTGCTCGATCGACTGTATTGAAACGATTGCTTTGTTGTTGTATTCTTTAAATGCACTAAACTCTCTTCGCACGTTCACCTCACACTTAACTCTGTTAAATTTGCGTTCTGCCGCCTCCTGTATGGACTGCTGTATGGTACATTGTAGGGTGTGTCAAAGGTTTGTATTGAGGTATTTTTGATAAATTAGTTAAATGTTTATAAGAAATAGTTTCAATTCTCCGCGAAAAAAACTTAAGTGAAATTTTAATGATGTGTGTTCCATATGGAGTATTTGACGAATGCTTTTTTTGCATTCAGGTAACAGTTCTTATCCCAACCAGTCACTTACTGCGTGCAATGAAGGTTGGACTTATTATGTTGAACCTGGTGGTGTCTCGGCAACCATGGAGGTGCGTTTATTCCGCTGGATTAAAATGATTTTCTTTGCAAATGTTCAAGCACTCAATTTAAATGATATCTTTTGTATCACATAAAAGCAAGTGAAAAACATAGAGTGTGTGCAAACTAATATGCAAAACACGTTTGCGTCTTCCCCACTGAAGATTATGGACCCTCTCAACCAAATGTCTTTTGCGAAAATGTTTCAATTCTTTTTCTCTTTCACCAATTAGTTTTAAAGACACATACAAGCACAGTCGCAACTTGCAGTTCAAATTCAGAAATACTTTTTTTGAAAATGTCAATATCTATCTGCAAACGGAATTATTTTTGTTAAGTCACTTTGACATGCACAAAGCGTCAATGCAAAACCGAAGTGCAATAAAAGCTGGCGCTGTTGTTTCGCATGACATGCAGAAACAAGGTGCCAGTTTCTGTCAATACTATGTGCATTATTTTTTGTTCAATATGACTGTATAAAAGTCAATCCCGTTTAGAAACATGCCAGGATACGTTCGATTTTACAGTAAGTCAAACATATCAGCGTCTCAGTAACGGATTGTACAGTAATTTAATAAGAGGGCACGTCGTAACCCAATGAAAAACCTTCTGCCTAGCTTTTCTTGTTAGCAAGCAACAAGAATTGAACTTTTTTGCATCAATATTTTTTGGAATATTTGGAGCAAAACATGTGTCTAAGACGTTCAAAGAGGTAATTTCTTTTTGTATGCTTGTTTCGCTAATTACCTTGGTCAAGGTATTATTAAAACTTCAGGTGTGCGTCAGAGTGTTTGTTAAGGTTTCAGGTTTGATTCAAATGCCATCATATCAAAAATCAAACAACTACGGATTTGTCACGCTGCCATATTCGCAGCCAATTGGGATGGACGTTAATTACGTTCTTAAACGAACACGTTTACTTTGGGCCTAAGTTCAGTGTTTCGACAGTCAACCGATCATCGGGTAATGTTTGCGCAAGTCAAACATCCCTCAGTGTTGAGCAGCTGTTTCATATTTGCCAACGAGCTGAAATCTTTGAACCTCACCCTGTTCATATTTATTTTAATTTCTAACTCTTCCACTACAATTGAAACACTGGCATCTTGCAGACAGCCATCAACGAAAAAAGAACGGGATATTTTGTGACATTGCTGTGAGAAATTATCTTGCGTTTCGTGCTGGTTGTTTAATAGCATTATGATGTAACAACCGTTTGGCCAAAATTATTTTACGAGCTTCCAAACAGAGTTATTTATTGCAGTAAAGTTTTTTCCTTAATTTTTTTTATTTTTACAGGAGAAAACAGGTTGTTTCTCCTGTTTCACGATCATCTGCCTTTTGTTCGCTTTCAAATTTTGTTTTATGATGTAAGTGTAGATGAAAGAACACTGGTGCTATACGAGTTAGAATGCTGGCCACGAAACTAGTGCCCAGTTAAAAACTAAGATAGTTTGAATGCACAGCATTTCATATTCATAGCTTGAAACAAACGCAAAATACCATTACAGCGCTTTAAAGCACATATTTCCGGTAATTTCTTTATCCACCCTTAGGCCCTGCGAATACTGTCACCTTTAACGTTTTACAAAATTTCTGACTCTGCTTGCTACCTATCGCGCGTTAGAAACGAAAATTCTCGTCGGCGAGCATTTGCTTTGTGATTTCAGTTTGCCTTGGTGTGCGACAAATCATGGCTGAATCCTCTGCCGGTAACGATGCAGTTGTTTGGTTACATGGTGGGTTCAGTAGTGGGAGGATATTTGTCAGACAGGTGAGATGCATAACTGCGTTGGGAAAACCTTCATTTCCCTTGACAATGCGACTCTGTGGAAAAACGTTTCCATAATCTCATTTAGCTTTTTAGCCTTGCAGCTGTTGTCAACAACATCAGCATAATTGTTGTAGCGGATTTTTTAATTGCTTTGCAGTTTTCCACAATTTCAATTAGTATATTCGATGGATTTACATGAATTGTTGAAGAAGATATCATTGAATTACGCTTATGTTACAGCTGCACACATTTACTGCAGCATTCACAAAGTTTCGATAAAGCACGCGATGATTCACTAACAATGACAAAACAAAAATCATTAGCTATCACATTAACGTGATTTTGATTTTTGTGTCGAAACTAAAAAAACGTAATTTTGATTCTCACTTTTTTAGATCAGGCGCTTTTGCGTAATTTCACTCAAAGAATTAAGTCACCCGTGCCGGAATACAAGCTGTAAGAAGACCAAAGGTGTGAAAAATGCTCTAAGTGAGAGTTGGAAGATAAGAAGGCTTGATTAAATTATTTCACGATGCGAACACCAACTCAACATAGACTGCGCTCCACAGGGCCGGTCTCAACAGGTGCGGGGCCCAATGCAAGACCTAGGCGCATGGCCCCTCTGAGCAGGGTGGTGTTATGACGTCATCGTGCTCAGTCAACCGTTCTGCGAACTTTTGGTGAAGATGCTTTAGCAAAATAACTAAATGAATATGACAAAAGACGACAAAATTGTAGTTGATCTGTATGTATGTATGCAAATGATAACACAACAGTTTTTCATATGGATGTGGGCATAGCTCAGGGGACCCCTAGTTACGTTTATGTTTACGACTAATAGAATGGTGCTGCGGTGGACATTAGACAGTGTACTGCTACCAGTCGTAGTCATGTCGAAAGGCATAGTGAAAGCTCTGCAATGGAGATCCAAACGGTGGACGCAAGTGCAAAGTTACATCAATCAAACCGAACTGACAAGCGAACTTAACGTCCAGTGTAATTACATTGCTCTTGTTGAACGGCACTTTCATTCGAATAACAACTGACCTGGAGAAACCTGCTAACATGAACTGATTACTTTTTTCGCTTTCACTAACCAAAAGTCTAGACGCGTTCTTGTACGCTGTACAGTATAAGTAAGGTAACGTTTGGGCGCACGATCAACTATCCGCTTTATGACGCAATACACAAAAAGAACCAGACGTCACAAGAGAGCAGCCCATGCATCCGCCCAAAGTTCCCCAAAAGCCAAATTTTATATGCATGGGCTTGGAATGCAAACTATTCTTTATGAATTAGAAATGTAATGTACAAAAATCTTACAACCACCACGTCACAGATGTAGAAACACTTATCAAACACAATATACAATCCGCATGGTTGATTGATGAAATAGAAGCATATAGCCGTCTAATCCATTGATAAACAGGAACGAGTGTGCTGGATAACATTCACAGTTTTGTCTTGCCTCGTTAAGCTGCAAACATAAGCTTAAGTGTCCTTTACGCTTGTGAACCCGGACTTTGAAGTACGTAGTGGTTTTTTACCTATTTACGCTCGCAAATAGGCAAAACTTGGTGGGGCGGCAAATGATAAAAGTATTTGCACCACTGACAAATAACGCGGAACAATTTTTTTAACAAAGAAAAGAAGGCAGATTTAAGTGCGAACAACACTTCTCAAAATTTTTCCCTGGTTTGCATGAGATTTTTGGTTTCTACATGTTCAACCTCTTACCTTGTAGTATTGGTTTCAATGTCGTAGAGTTAATTTTATTTTGACAAAATATTAAATATGTGATATAAGTCAAAACCTGCCATAAAGCAAAACTGCAAGCCTTTGTCAAAATGCAGATGGCCCGCAACCAGTCAAAATCTTTCCAAAACAGAAGGATCTTTCAAGAACTGAACAACGTTACGTTAGCAGAACTGCCATGAAAGCTAATACGATAGACAATCGTCTTGACCTGTTCGTTGCGAGTTGAATCATTACACACCTTGTTTGCAAAAACTGTAGGTATACTGCAGGTTTAATTAGCACTAGTAACAACCAAGTTCCATCCGTAAGGAGTGGGACATGGTAGAGCGCAGATACAACGCCCCAGCACGAGAATTGAGCACGTTTGACAACGTTCGATGAGGAAATTCATCGTTGGTTCAGACAAGATAACTGTTTGCTAACAATGAGATTTATTGAGATTTATGAACCAATCCTACAATTCTCGAACGCAATATCTGGCAAAAACGAGTACCTCGCAAAAAAATCAGACACCATGGCGCGGGCCTCCCAGAGGCGCTGGGCCCAATGCAACTGCATCGGCTTATGGCCGGCCCTGGCGCTGCAGTAGTAACGATAAGAGAATGAGAACAACAGTAAACATACCTGCAGCCTGACTTTCTACTTCTGAGCTGCCAGCATGCATTGAGGTGAGAGCAGGGACGCCGGAACGGGGCTGCATTACGGGGGAACCGCCTCCTCTGCCCTTCGAAAGGGGGGACAACTGGGGCACAAATGCCCTTACAAACCAGTATCATGAGTAATTTCATGATTTATCAACATCAATTAGAAACAAATTTATTGCAGCTATTCGCGCACACCTAAAATTCAGAATGGTTTTCTATAATTTCTGTTATTAGTTGTGAGGTCAACATTGTCGCTAAACATGTGAATGCGAAAACAATGACCATTATGGCTACTGGTGTGCTTTTACACTGTACTCAAGCAAACAGTTCTGAACTCGTGGTACGTCAAAGCTATGGGAGTCCGCAGGGGCATCAAAACAGAGGCGAATCCAGGAGGGACGATCGCTTCCCCTAAAACCTACGCATTAACCGTATTTACCATGACTGTGTACAATTCGGAAAACAGCATTAGCAATGCAAGTCCATTTTGTCATCCGTTGATTTGTCACAGAAGTCTTGTGAAGTATACTTCATCTCTCTTACAGTAGTGAATCCGTGATGAGCAGTGGCGTAACTAACAGGGAGGCAAGCCGCCCCCCTGGCAAGCTAAATGTAAAAACTGGGCCCCCTTTGTTGACATTTTGTCATGTAGTATTATTTAGGTTGTTGTTTTTTCCATTTTTCGTGGTGTTTTCAGTTTTTTTTTTAGCTGGTATAAACATCCACGACACCCAGACCGTTACTATAATTTCTTAACTTTTTACAGAGTTTTGGCCAGTGGGCCCCCTACGGTGACCAGTGGGACCCCTACGGTGACCAGTGGGCCCCCTACGGTGACCAGTGGGCCCCCTACGGTGACCAGTGGGCCCCCTACGGTGACCAGTGGGCCCCCTACGGTGACCAGTGGGCTCCCTACGGTGACCAGTGGGCCCCCTACGGTGACCAGTGGGCTCCCTACGGTGACCAGTGGGCTCCCTACGGTTACCAGTGGGCCCCCTACGGTGACCAGTGGGCCCCCTACGGTGACCAGTGGGCCCCCTACGGTTACCAGTGGGCTCCCTTCAGATAAGCTTTGCCCCACTGGCTCAAACCTCTAGTTACGCCACTGGTGATGAGACTTAACTGACAAATATGACTGAAATCGCTCCCCTACACTTATTGGCTGGATCTGCCCTGAGATCAAAACTTGCATTTGCCCCTCTGGAAAGTGGGATTAAGAACCAGCAGCGTAGCCAGCCCAAAAATTTGAGGACGCCAAAATGTTTGATTTCGGGCGAATAACGCTATTTTGTTTGGGATATTGCCTCTCGAAGCACAAAATGATATATCTTCTAAAAATTTGGGGGGCATGGGGCCGCCCTGGCTATGCCATGCCAAGAACTAAAACTTTCTAGAAAATTTGACGTCAGCAGCTTGATTTCGATTAATTGATTTATTTCTTGTAGTAACAGTTTATTTGCCGGTACAACACTCAAACTGCGCAAGAGCCAGGTTCACTGTTTTGGTGTCATGCAGTGCTGAGCTTGCAGTTCACTCATGCCGCTCTTTTGCCTGCAGGCATAGGCGTAGCTGAGGGGCCTAGGGGACCATGTCCCCCGCAAATTTTTAGAACATGTAGTCTTTTGCGCGATGAAAGGCGGTATTACAAACAAAATAGTGTTATTCGCCTTGAAACAAAAATTTTGGACCCCACCAAATTTTTGGTCTGGCTACGCTACTGCCTGCAGGGGCAAGTTGCCAAACTTGCGAGCGGATTGTTTTACTCTTGGTCTTTATCGTGTAATAATAACATGGCTACAAATCTTCAAATGTTCGCTTCAAGTTACGATATTAGGCGTTTTGTCGCATGTGAGTCTTGAATGCAGACATCTTGGCAGGTAATGTAGCGAGGCTGTGAATGCTGATAGTGGCAAGCAGCAGGGACGCCGGAGTGTGGTGGCATTTCCTCCCTGACCTTTCAAATGAGGGAAAACGGGGGTAAAGGTGTCTTTTCATAGGTAATTTTATGATTTATCAAGATCCAAATGAAACAAGTGTCTATAGTTTGTTTTATTATTTTTGAAGGCAACATTATTGTTGAACTGTAGCAAGCGTAATTGGCAGCCCCATAACCAGATTGGGACATCAGGGGAGGCGAAGAATTCATTGAGGGGCCCAAAAACCATGTCCAACAATTTTTCCAGGGAGGGGCAAAATTTTTTTCAGGGGAGACTAAGCCCCTGTGTCCCTCCTAGTTACAGGCTTGATAATTGACAATCATATTTTTGTTTTTCATAAGTTTCCATTGCCCTCAACTTTTTTCTGCCCCTCCTGCCCTACCAACGTTCCGGCGTCCCTGGGTGAGAGCCTCTGCAGAGTTTATCTAGGAACCAGTCTCCTATTTGTTTTTTGGTGCTCAGTTCTTTTAGAGCAATAAAGAAAAAGTCTCTTCTTGGTGGTCACCGCGTGGTTTGCTGTCGCTAAGCATAAAACACAAAAGACAGGCGTCTGGCAAGAAACACAAGGGGTTGGATGAAAACTGTCACGTGGCCACGCTCACACATTTTACCGGTTCTGAGACGCGCATACGATACGCACAAGCGGCACTGTATCGTAATGACAGTGGACGCTCAACAATATGAGAGGCGGTTTTAGGCTGTGTACAGATGCCGCTGCACCTCTTCAGTTCAGGTTATGTAATTAACTGAGAAAATAAGCTTGGGAGTTATTTTAGTAAAAAAATAAACACAGCAGTGATAAAACTTCATTTTACCAACTCAAAACGTAGTGAAAAGCATTTTTCTACTGAAAATGAATAGGAAAATATTAAATTTCAAAATCCTGGGGGAAAATCCCCTCCTTTCTCCCCTTCCGACGCCCATGATCACAGGACAAGATTGTATCCGTTTGGGATGCCAGTGAAAAGCTAAGGATGTAAAACAACGCCTGAAATGCAGTGGAAGCGATTATCAAAAACAAGGTCTGTCCCACTTACCAAAACAAACTACTGTTACGAGCAAGAGGAATACTGACCTGACCTAATCCTTAATTCTGAGAATAAAACAACACTAAAACAATGCTTTTTCACACACAAAAATCCGATCGCGAATCAGCCACAAGTAAATGCCTCGAAGCAACCGTGATATAGACGCATACCTTCGTAAAATAACATTAATCATTATTGATAATGGTTTTCCTTTTGTTCCACCAAAACTGAGTTTAAACATCTAACATTCTCTTTGACTAGAATCACATTTTCTATGCAGACGCTTATCATCATCACTGTTAACTTTTGAACAACGGCTCATTTTGATTTCTCCAAGACATTGCGCATTATCCGTAATCCATAAATATGAATTAGCATATATTTTTTCTTTTTTCCTTATTAAAAACAAGTAGAAAACGAGTTTTACTCAACAGTGAAACAAACTTTGTGCCTGGTTATTACCGATGCTGTTAGTTAACTTTCATTAACCCTTATTGACTTCTGTTTGGTTGGTTCATGTTGCACTTAAATACTACAAAGATGCAGACCGGTCCTAGGTGCGTTTGGACGATTGGCAATGACCCTGTGTAACTGAAATCCAAGTGGTTGCACAGCGTTGCAATTGGTTGATTGCATTATTTGCATTATTTTTAGCACGGTTGCAATCGAGTATCCACAGATTCTTCTGTAAAACCCAAAATTACCCATTACCATGGGCGTTGGAAATGTGGTCTTGGCCCCCCTATATTTTGAAATTTGACGTTTTTCTGTTACAATATTAGCAAAAAAGTCGTTTTCTTTGCTTCGAGCATGAAAAAATAAATTTCATCACGTGTGCCCCCCCCCCGGAAAAATCTTTTTGACAACCTGTGGAAACATCCGCAAATAACCCCCATTGCAAAAATCCTTCCGAACCCAAGACCATTACGTTGCTTCATTGAGTTTCCGACCCTTCTTTAAAGGACAGTTTTGTCAGCGGAGTGCATTTTCGCGGATGCGTTGTGAATGCCAATGAAGTATTTGCCTACGACTTCAATCTGGCTTTATGTTGCTCATTTTCCGCTGCCTTGCGTACTATCGGCTATTCCGGATGCTGTGCGAAGGTACGGAAGAAAACCAACGTTAGTTTTCTCATTAATGGTGAACACAGCGGCCGTTTTTGGTTTGGCATGGACCTCAATTGCTGCCGGTCTGAACATATGCATGTGGTTAATGGGAGTGGCCTCTATTATGAAAGAGTTTACAAACGTGATCATCGGTGAGCATGTGTGCTAACTGCATTGTTTTTTTCCTGTTGCTTTGTTATTTGCAACACTTTCTCGTGTAAAGGCATTTTTTGCAGGTAGGCTCGCAACAGAGCCTTCAGTCAGGGGCTTACCAAGGGGTGCAAAACGCACCGGGCACCAAATCACTGGGGGCTCCGAAAAGCCCAACAATGCCGCAAGGACTTTCTTCAATACAGTACATTTGCTCCCGAAAGACTTTATGTTCGAATATGGGGGCGCCAAGCTTTCTTGTCCCGAGTCCCATTTAACCTCGGTACGCCCGTGCCTTCACCAGAAGTCTTTTTGCAGCAAATGTTTTGTCAGGCAGTTGCCTTGGCGTACTTTCTTAATTTTTGTAGCCATTCTTAGAGTTAAATTCATAAATCCGGGTAAAACTGCATTTTAAAATTTTTACCAGCCATCCTTTTTATTCTCAGAAATGCCTAAGTTATCCGGTACAACTTTCTTGCCTGCATCAAGCAAGGGCAATATCAGTGGTGTGTGTGTTTGGTACGCGAAATTTGTTGCAAAAGCGGTGCCTTAAGTGTTAAACATCTGTTTTGGCTTGTCAAACGCATTGTCTTCACGTTGTTTTACCCAAGTCTGAGTTAACTTTGTTGCGCATTTTGATTGCCGAACAGAACATGTAAACGTAAAATTTTCTTGCAAATACGATGTAAGAAAATATTGATCTCTATTGCTTTTGCCTAAACTTTTGAGATTTGTGTTGTTGAAGGATGAGTTGGTTAAGCCGCGTTTACGTGCAAATTTTTTCAGCCAAACTACCTTTGTAATATTTACTTCAAAGCCTTCTTGCCTTCCCTTCTTTTCAGTGAACGAAAGTACACCTACGAAACGTCGAAATTTGGCAGCCACTTTCGTGGTATTCTGTACAAGCTTCGGTAATGTAATTTTGCCTTTGGTAGCTTACGTTTTGCCAAACTGGAGGTGGATGATGACGACCTTGGCATTTGCATCTGCAGCTGTTATTCCAACAACACTATGGTAAGAAAATTAGCTCTGCTGCACGAAACATGTTTTTCTGTTGTGTTTGCATCAGAAACGTACAGAGTGAAGCACAACTACTGATGGTGTTGGACTGTATGCAGCAGAGATCTTTTTGACAAAAACATGACAATGGTAAACACGTAAAATATGAAAAATATTCTTATTGAAACTTTCACAGGAATTGCGAACATTTAATTTGTTGTATTTCACTTCAGCCATCGCGTTTTCTGTTTTTGTGGAGCGTTTGTCTTTCATAACAGTATGTTTTTTAATGGTTCTTCGTTATGCTAAAGAAAGGGTAACTTAAGTTTACAACGCTTGGGTAGAATATATCGTTTTAATAGCAAACTTTTTGCATGTTTTGAACCAGTTGACCGTCATTTTGTATTCAAATGGCATTGCTGCGATTTTTTCTGGAAAGAAATTACTAAGTGCGCTAGATTGTTCTCACGTCAATACAGTTTTAATCTATGTTAAAATAAAGATATTTGGAAACAGTTCCATGATATCGAGTTTTAGGAAATTTGATAAAATCGTTTGCTTGAAGTTAGATTTTCCCTTTTGCTCATTTTTGAAACGTTTCTCAGGAAAGAATGGATTTTTCTTTTGTGTAGAAAGTTGCACGCAATGCAATTATGGTTAATGCTCTACTGTAGTGTGTTGATTGATTGCGTTACTTTTAGAATATCACAAGCAAATTTTGCTGCTACGTTTTTTGCAATTTGGTTACAGTTTCTAAAACCCTGTTTTTCAGTCTTCAAATGACAAAAAGCGTGTGATGGTCTTCAGCTTCGTTTGACTTCAAAATACTTTTCATTTTATCAACGATTTGCGGCGATTTAACTATTTTCAAACGTTGGGGTTTTCCTAATAACGAAAATGCTAACAGTGGTGTGGGAGGCGACGATGTAGCGGGTGCACCCCCGTAACTTTTGTTTTTGTGAAAATCCTGGAAAAATTCCTTAAAATCCGGGCACAATCTGGGGAAATTTGGGCAAAATATGTGAACACTTTCCCAAACTTGCTGTATGTGCTTTGATTTTACGAAAATGGCACCCAAAATTAAAGTGCAAACATTTTTTTTATTTATTTTTTTTGGGGTTATATGTTTAGTTAGTTCTCTTTGGCCAAAATGGTGCTTGAAATGCATTTATTTGAAAAAAATGCGCCTTACATGAAATGAAATGCAGTCGTTAATATTATTTTTCTGGAGGTCATTTTCTTTGGAGTTTTTTACGAGCAAGTTTGGGGAAATTTGGGCAATAATCCTTCGCACTCCCAAACATTTGCCTGCTCCTACACCTATGAACAGTACGATTAGATTCAACTGAACGCTAGTACGTGAATAGTTAAATAGCATAACGACAGCTCACTGACATGCCTTGCGAGCATCACAGCTGCAACAATTGCGTTTAGTTTTGTGGAAGACCCACTTTCGTTTTTTTTACTAAACCAGATTTTTCGTAACTAGCTTTCAGATTGTATTCTGTTGATGCGAATTTTTCTATTGTTACAGTGTGATAGAAAAACTTTGCCCCTAACGCACTCTACCACCACAGTACAACTTATGTGAATCTTTATAAGTTTTATAGAAGAGACAGTGACCTGGCTCATACAAGCAAGAAAATTAAACAAAGCTGAAAAAATTGTGAAAACCGTTTCTCGTCTTAATGGTGTGGAAATGGAATTTCAAGTTCCTTTTATATCTGCAAGTGATCACACGGTAAGAACTCTTCCAAACAAGCATTTTAAATGTTGATTTTGTTAGACTGACTTTCTTCTCATTCAGGTGAAACCTGATCCTGAACAACCTTCTCACAAACAAAGAAAAAGTCTCAGTTACATCGACATGGCAAAGGTTTCATTTCTGAGGAATCGCCTTTTGAAGCTTGGAATGGCATTGTAAGTCATAACTTTCACCCAATTTTTGTCCATGCTGCTCTAGTCGTGCTGACCTCATATTCCAATCACGTTGGGTCAATGCAGCACTTTAGCGTGCGCAGCTATGTGTCCAAGCAAGCGGGAGCTATCTATGGTAAAGAAAGTTCATGTTGCAATCACCATTTATAAGTTTTAACTCCAATATACGAAGCAAAATATTGCGATCGCAATACTTTTTAAAAATAGCTAATTACCAGCTCGCCGCTATTTGACCCAAAGTGAAGCAAGCTTTTCAGTTACCCTTCTCAGCCACACGTGCGTTACTTTCTTTAGCGTGAAATTAATAATACAGGTATACGGATTAATCAAAAGCAAATGCACGACAACTAATGAGAAATCTGCTCTCAAAAGAAGTCACTTTATGTGAAAAAGTAAAATGCTTGGAGGTTGTCAGGCAAAAGAGGCGAAATATCGCCTGTCCCGGCCCGTTAAGAAAAAAACAATGATAGCGCAACATATAACCACTCTCATACTGTAGACTCAGTACACAAGACCTCTTCTACATACTTGCTACCGCAGCAACACCTTTCTATGGCACCCTCTGTTTGTAAAACTTTCTACGCAAATGGCGCGACCAGTTTGTTCAACGTATCAACAAAAATTTAACAAGAATGCAAACCGTTTAATTTTCTCCGTGCAAATACGTGTCATTATCAAAACCGTTGTGAGCAAATTTTGTATAGGCAGTTTGCTTACAAATTGAAACGATTGCGCTTTTAGTAAAGAGACCCTAATACCGAACGAAAACGCTGTCCACAAATTTAATTGCTGTTACGTGAGATATGCAAATGTACTATAACCTGCGATTTTCGCACGATACATACTCCCCAACTCTGTAAGTTTTCCGGAAATTTGTTTGTGGTTTTTATCGAAAAGACAAAAGTAGTTGATAATTCTTTCCCTTACTCGGTTGCACATCATGGTTCTAAACCAATTTGTTTTGAGTTGGAACTCGATTGCATATTTAGGCGTCATGTGTTTTCCTCTAAACAGCTCAAACGTTTCAACAATACTCAACTATTTTTCAAACGATAGGCCAAGATGTCCTGTCGTTCATTCAACTTCTCAAATCAGTTTTGCAGTTTCGTCAGCGTATTATGGACTTTCATTCAACTCCAATCGCTTGGGTGGCAGCAAGTATTTGAACGCAACGTATACAGCTTTGGTTGAAATATGCAGCTACGGTGCTGCTCAATTGATGCTGCGAAAATGTTCAAGCCGTCAGTTGTTCGTTTTTTCCACCGGCATGTGCGGTCTTTGTCTGTTTGTTGCACCTCTGGCCAAGTCAGGTAAGATTTGAAAATGCGCCTACCACACTATTTGAAGTAGTTTTGTTGCAACTTTTGCACTTTTAATGATTCGATGTCTTCCTTTCTAACTTGATTTCTTTACTTCTACAAACCTAGAAACTGTGGTATTATCTGCCTCCGTTAAAGTTAAAACGATATGCGTTGGCCATATATGCAGGTATTTCAATTTCGAGTTGATTCCAAGACATTAATTTTTTTACCTTGAACCACACCTTTTGGGAAATTGAGTTATTGGGGATTCCATAATCTTGATGGCGTTAGTAGTAATATTTTTTTCAGTTCAATTGGCGTATGTTTTATCTCGTTTTTGTCTTAAAGCACACTCAATGTATAAAACTTAATCTTAGAAAGCCAGTAGCTTTCGACCGCATGATGATTCAAGCCAAGATCTCACATCTGAACAAAATTCGTACCTTCTGCCAAAAAGTGCTCATTACACGTTACGGCCCTCTATCATTACCCCAATGTTTGAAAATCTGTCATTGCTCGTCTTGAAAAATAAATCTGCAAATGTTGAAAGGGGGAATGCTCTGTGAAATCAGTTCTTAATGAGTTCATTTTTAGTGTGTCTGCATGCCATAACGAAGGTCCTCCGTCAGATTCGGGGGCCCCCATTTTACCAGGGCTCCCCGGTCGGGGGTACAGGGACCCTCCGGCTATGCATACAGTAGCTGAAATTGATTGCAGTGTTATTCGAACGCTCGATCCATTTGACACTCTGAGTTTGATAAAATTAGTTATCCTTAATATTCTCCACATCTAGACACCTCGTTTGACTACACCTGGTTGGTATGCGACCATGGGCTTTCTTGTTTTCTTTGCGGAAACCACTCTTGAGTTTGTTTTTCCTACTTTTACTTTAAGAACTTCGGTTCAAGTTTGAACCACAAGTAACCACCTCGTAATGTGAAACAAGAAATCTTTTCAAACCAACAGCAGTCTTCAACATTGACCATTTAAGAGTGTTTCCCAACCTCTTTAGGCTTGTGGCACGCTACACAAGAGAAACATAAACGTGCTGCATCAAGTGGCGAACCCATGGCAATTACTTCAAGGTTTGATGACATTTTGAAAATGTATTTTACTGATATATTGAAAAACGTATTAACATTTTGGCATTCGTGAGTATTGTAAGCGACACCCTAGGGTTCCGCGGCACCCGGGTAGGGAACCACTGATTTAAAAGCTGTTTTAGGTGTTTCTTTGTTTTTTCTACAGTTTTCCCCACTATTTTTTTTTACGTTGTCTGGTGAGTATTTTTCTTCTGCTGCTAATATTGTGGTGCGCACGGCGATTACGATATTCCAATAACAGCTATGCATGCAAGGCGCGGTGTTAGGCTGAACAAATAGATATATTCACTTAAAACGTTAATTCGAATCGGACTCGTATTATGTTACCCAAAGACTCGCAGAATCGTGACTATTGGTGGCTGAAAGGCTCATCCGAATAACTTTGTATCGAAGAGGCTTGATTTGATTCAGCAAAAGTAGAGAGTTTTGATATTCGTTGAGCCTTTCGTACGTGGGATGGTTTCTGTATTACTTTTCTTTGACGATATGGTTATTGATTTCTCTAATGTAGTTGCTTCTTTGCGCTACTTTACCCCGTATACTGCTACGTGAGCACCTCACTGGTGATGCAATTCGCACTAATGGATATGTAGAGACAAAACGTTTCTGCAATTAAGTAAGGATGATTATCTCCTATTTAAAACATTTCGAAACCTCAGCATTTGACAAAAGTGTTAATAATCAAAATATTATTTTTGTGAACGAAAAGTTATTGTAGCATGCATCTATTCACGTGCAAAAAAATTTCCTAGCTGTTCGAAAACTTCCTTCAGGTGGAGTTATTACAAAAATTTTTGGAGGTTTGGACAAATGCTTTTTAGAGTGCAAGACACGATGCATCGTTACGTGAGTAAAAGGAAATCCTTTCGTTCCTTTGCTTTAATGTTTGTCTTTTTTATTCTGAAGTTGGTTCCGCTGGTGAAATTATTTGTTCGATGACTGGAAAGTTCTTCATCAGCATATCGTTCTTGATAATATATATATTCACTGGAGACTTCTTCCCAACGTTAGTTCGTAATCAAGCTTATGGCGCCGCGTCATTCAGTGGAAGGATCGGCGGAATAGTAACTCCGTACTTCCTGTATCTCGGTAGGTACACCCCGATTCTTGATCTAACCTACCACACGTATTTTTCAGACAATAATCTCGCTGTGTTAGCAAAACGCGTTTGGTTTTCAAAAAATTACTATGATAAATCTTTCTAATCTAGAAACTTCTCAGTGTGTTTTAGTTCAAATTCAAAGTTTAGCCGCTTTTATGTTGCTTGTAAAAATTATTAAACACCGACAAAAAAAGTAATATATGTTTTGTAAAAAAGGGTAAGATATGTTTTGTGAAAATAAGCAAGAAACAATGCAAGTATATTGTACGCCTGTACGGTTTTCAAACAAAACACGGGAAGGTAGTGGCAAAAATTCTAAGTTCAGCTGAGTTTTAGTGAAAACTAGTTTTACGCTCTTGGTTGAAGCTTGATATAAAAAGTTAAATAGTTTTGCTGTTGAAAGGGTCTGAAAATGATTCCTGTGGTTCAAATAACGTTACGTTCAACAGTTTAGCGATGCATCCGCTTTTGTCGCCGTTGATTGGATTTTTGTTTCCTGTCTTGGTGCTAAACAGAATTGATTAGTGAACGCCACATTCTGAAATTGCCTCTGTTCATTGATGAACAGTGCTTTGGTGTCAAAAGTGATGAGCTGCACGTGTTGATTTCAGGTGACATTGTGCACGTAGCCATTCCTTACATATTGATGGGAAGCTTTACTTGCATTGCTGCTTTTGCCGTGTTTCTTCTTCCTGAGGTAAAAGGTATGGATCTTCCCCAGAC
>Ga0210059_1001569_pt1 | contig 34729 bp, 22 predicted proteins | sample Ectturendosymbi2_FD_188042 | JGI IMG/M metagenome (GOLD analysis project Ga0210059, IMG submission 188042) | Ecteinascidia turbinata endosymbiont from Florida, USA - Sample 2 (SPAdes) (version 2) | ecosystem: Host-associated > Tunicates > Ascidians > Unclassified | place: Key West, Florida... | reverse complement strand
TGACTCGAAACTACTAGACTTGCTGAATCCGGAGAGGGTTTGAACACCTCTCTAGCTGCAGCAGCTAGCGAGTTATAACAAAACAAACTCGAGCCAATTAATTGGCTCCGGTGGTCGTTAAAGGGTATATCCCGTCATTTTCGCATCAGGTCGCTACTAAACAAGATATTCATGTAAGCGTGTTCACAGCTCGTAGTCACAAACTACAAGCCCGTGCAAGATATCATACTTTCAAATTTCGTGTTTCAAGATTAGAGAACCTGGAATAGGTTGATCGCATAAACAGGGTGGTTTCCAAAAATGCGCTTTTTTGTGGCGCAGATAATGGAGACAGCGATCAAAAAGAGCACAATGTGGAGGCAACTAAACGGAAAGCTCATCGTACAAGTACGAAAAAGGTGACGGCGATTTTTTGATAAGATCACAGATGTTTTGTTTCTTCTTGCTGTTGCAAATACAAGAAAACTGCTTTCGCTTTTTTACGTATGGTTGTCAATCTAAGGGCTCGTTATGGATCAAGACGATAAGGCAGCAGATAAGTTTTGTGATCGTATGTGATTCGCAGTTGACATTCTGCAGTTTTTCATTTACACTCTTTTCTTTCAGACGTTCGACGTTCTCGACTACGAACGTTTCAATGCCATTCAGACGGACACAGAGTCAGAAGGTGCGATCCGGCCTTACACGCCGCTGGTCACAAAGTTCGGTGAGGAATCGTTGTGAATTCTACTTATTTTCCGGAAGGTGGCGCGCAGTGTTGTTCATTGTTTCGGCTGCGTTTTTTGTTACCATGGTTACACGACAGCTTTTTTTTAAACAGTTGCTGCTTGTCCATGATCTGAACGCATGCTGTTCTCATACAATTTCTCAACTAGCTTGGCAAACTGCTGCCAGTGAATTCCATGCTAGTATCACGGCATATTTGCCGTGATTTAATTTTGTCATTCCTAAGAGCATTGAGTCATCTCTCAAGCTGCCGTTTCGTTTGAGCGTAAGGGACCACCTTGAATTCTGCAACCATTGACGCAACAGCTTTCAAAGCAGTTGTTTGTGCGCCGAGGAGCATCGCCCTTCCCACTCCCTATTCCGCAAAGCACGTGGCGGCGCATCGTTCTCCAGCTTCCGTTCGGTACTTACCCCTGCGGTTGTAAACGCAAAGATGCGAATATCCTCTTTCTACGAAAACGCTGACTTTCCTCAACGATGCCGGCATTCATTTGGTCTCACTCCCCACTTTCTATATCACATGGGCTGGTGGGGGTGCGCAAGAAAACTGAAAAAAACACTTTTCTTGACACCGCACGGTGGTGGGGGTGCGCAAGCAGTGTTTCCAAATATGTATTTCGCAAAACACAGCGGAAACAAATGACGGAGATCTCATCACTATGGTATCTTCATTCTGTAAGCTGTTGCGGTGCAATGCTGCTAGTATTTGCTAAAGTGTTGCTTCAAGTAACAGTTTTGCTTGAGTGTCGCGTGTAAGCGACTGGAAATGGAGTCGGAGTTTTTGGGTGTCGGAGTCGGATTCCTAAGAACGCTAGGACTCCGACTCCGGAAGTCCAATTGAATTATTTTTTTACATCGAACTCCTATGTTATGGTAGATTTCCTTCGAAGCTTGTATTGAAACAGAGACTTGTTGCTGTGCACCACGATTTCTGTTGATTGCTGGTTGCTAGACAATTGTTGACAGCCAAACTTCATTCGCACTGTGTTTAGGAGTCGGGAGTGGGAGTCGGAAAATTTCGGAAGCTGGGAGTCGGGGTCCGACGTTTTCCTCCCACTCCGCAACCCTGCTGCAAACCACACCTACGCGGCTTAAGGGACGAAATGCAACACCTTTTCCGTAAGAGTTTACAAACAGTGGTCGAGGATGTCGCAGGGCTACGATTTGTTTGTTCAGTCAGGTCAACCGACCACACAATGCTGTGGTTACAACCAGGGTTGCCGAGTCGGAGGTAAAATGTCCAACTCCGACTACTTGACAAAATGAAGTTTGGCTGGCAACAATGGCAAAGGAGCGAGCTAAAATTAATTTAGAAATAAGCATTTAGTTCTTGTCGCTAGATACGTGAGTTATAGTGCTTTGAATTAATATATTTATTTAAAGCATATGTAAGCAGTAAGCAACGCGTGCTATTAAGAGAAAGCGCTCTTCCTATGATGATGGGTTCTTCTAGCTGAGGGCAGCTAATGTTGTAGCACTCAATGGAAATCGTGGTGCACAGTAAGAATTCTCTGTTTCAACAAAAATTTCAAAAGAAATTGCACCATTTCCAGAGGCACGAGTTAAAACTCTGCGATGTAAAAAATAATTCAATTGGACTGTCCGATAAAAACATCCGACTCCTAGTGTTCTTAGAAATCCGACTCCACCCAAAAACATCCGACCCTTTGCGACTCCTCAACCCTGGTTACAGCTGCTCTCCACAACCTTTTTGCGTTTGCAGCAACTGGAACGCAGTCAGCTTCAGCTTTCAACAGGTTACGAATGTTTTGACAGCAGAACCGTGTTCTAAGCGAATGTTCTCGAACCAGTGTATATGCGTCGATGATAGGAAACTTATTGCGTCAAGTTCTAAGTTACAGCAATGAAAGCCGTGCTGGGCTTGGGAACAGAGTTCCAGCCATTCCGCAAAGCTGAAAATTTATGTGGCCGTGACGTGAGTGCGAATCTTTAATGTAAGGTTTTTGTGAAGCGCTGACCGTTGCGTCTGCGTTGTTCGCAGAAACGGACACCGAGACTTCCGCGAGTGAGACGGAAACCGAGACTGAGCTACAACTGACGGGAATATGAAGCTGGGCATGGCTGCCGCCAAGATTTGCTTTTTCCAGGCGTTCGACGCTTGATGTTCCAGAACCTGCTCTTTTGTGATACTGGATCCGTGAATTGACTGTGAATAGTTCCACGAACCCCTTGCTTATGTTTCGCGGCCAGTTAAACTTGTGTCCGCATTTCACACGCTTGAAAAATCTTAAAGCAATGATCTGCCGAATTGACCGTCCCAACCATCTTTCAATGATACGATTAAATGAAGTGTCCAGGGCTTTTGTCACATGCCGCCCCTGCAACAACTGCATTTCTCTGCAACCAGCAGGCAGATGCAATACAGCTTAGGACTGGTTGATATATAAGTCCTCAGGGTAATTTACTTACCCTTCCATTACCCTAAGTTGTCGTGCGTCTACTTGTTAGTTGAAACAGCCATTGAGCTGATGCGTACGTATAGTTGCGTGCCTGCTGCTTCACCACTCACTGCACGGGTTCTGTGTAATGATCCACTGTTCTTTATTGCAACTTCTGTCGTGCGGCATGGCAATTCTGCGCGATTGTGTTCTAGAAAATTCTTGAAGATATCGTGATTGGCCAGCTGCTAATATCGAACGCCTGTGAACCGCTGCTGGCCGTTCCCACCCGAGTTCGGAACAGGGCCGATCATGGGCGTCGGAAGGATTTTTTTCGGGGGGGTGGGCAACCGTGGTGAAATTTCAATTTGCCACCCCCCAAACTAAGAAAAAGTTTTCTACTAAAACGTTTATCGAAAAATACCTAATTCCAGGGGGCAAAGGCACCCCTTCCGACGCCCGTGCGAACGATTGCGGTCAAGGGCAGTTTCTTCAGCATGGTTCGTTTGCGGCGGCGCTTCGTTTGAGCTTGCAATGAAACATTGCGGCTATGCTTGGGAGTTCGTTTTTTTCACAATCCGATAATCGAGGAAAGTGTAGCTTTACTTAAACACGTGATGCCCATGATGGAAGATCCTTTGCTGAGGCTACTTGCTACTAGAATGTCAATTTGCTGAAGTATTAAGCCGGGATCACCTGTAGAACAAGGCATTCGTGTGTTTGGTTTAAAGTGATATGGGAAGTCCTCGAGATGACACTTGCCGTCTATCCTTTGCAGCTTTCTACCCAACTGCTAAGTTTCTGCTGTGCTTGACAACGCAGTGTTTGCAACAGGTTAACTTGCTGATCAGGCTTGATGCTCAAATGCTCTCTTGCAGGGCTGTAATCAGTTGATATTTTCGGGGTAACTTGCTCTTGTACCATTTTCGGGAGGGGGCAAAATGATTGGAACTTGCACCTATAACAACTAAGCGTGTTTTTATAAAATTGCGTGGGGGGAGGCACTTGCCCGGTTGCTCCCTTGGTTTCACCCCTAAGATCCTGATCACTTTTTTACTGAGTACGTGCTACAGGCGTGAAAATCGAAAGAGGGTGGTGGATTGTCCAGCCCTGTTTGCAACGGTATATATGCACATGAACATATGCATACTGTGCATGTGCGTTAATATCAAAAGTAAACATTTAGATCAGGAGTTCCCAAACTTCTTCTGACCATGTACTCCAACATTTGTACGGATGAGCATGTACCCCTAAAATTTCTATGGCATAGGTCGACTTCCCAAATATTGTATCATGACTAATCATAGATATGTCTACCAATAACTACATAATTATTTTTTGAAAATATTGAATAAGATACGTATAAGTATTTGGAAATAAATAATACATGAATATATTTTCCCTTCTATTACTATTCTTAACGTACCTCTTCAGATCGGCGAATGTACTCTGGGGCGTACCGAGGTTTGATGGCGCCTGTGGCAAGAAACAAGACTGGTGCCCCAATGTTCGAACCTCAGGTCTTTCGGAAGCAAATGTACTGTATTGAAGAAAGTACTTGCGACACGGTTGGGACTTTTCGGCGCCTGGGGAATTGGGACCAGGGCCGGCCTTAAGCCGACGCAGCTGCACTGGGCCCCGCGCCATAGTGTTCAGATAGATTGTTCATTTTTTCCAGATACCACTTGCGCTCGAGAATTCAGTAGAAACGGTTTATAAATATCGATGTTAACAAACAACGCTCCTGTCAGAACTAGCGAGGACTTGCCTCTATTATCGAACGTTAGCAAACGTATTCAATTCTCGTGCCAAGGCTTTACATGTACGCCCTGCCATGGTCGTATAGCACGGTTGACTGAACACGATGACGTCATAAAACCACTGCGCAGAAGGACCCCGCGCCTAGGTCTTGTATTGGGCCCTGGTCGTGACCACTTTGCCCCCTCATTACGCCCCTGCATGTACCCCAGGTTGGAACCTCTGATTCAGATGAAACGCGCTGGTGTGCTGAGTTTGATTCCCGGTCGGGTCATAGCGAGGACTTGAAAAACGGTACTTGCGGCCTGTCCAGTCTCTTGCTCGGCGTTGAGGGGTGGGTGAAAAAAGCTTTACGCGCGGATCTGCCATTGACTTGTCATTAGTGCAGCATTCACTGCGAAAGCAGTCGCACGGTCCACGACGCAAGCAAGCGGAGATGGGCGGCGCAGACCACTCGTGACACTACACGGGGAGTACAAAGCGAGGATAAAGAAACTTTCTTTTCTGTTGAAAGCCAAAAACTGTATCCAAGGCAGAATGACCGATAGTTTAAGTGGTCGTTGTGTGGTGGTGCTGACCAACCAGGGCTTTTGACGTCGCTGGGACTTGGTAACAGAATAAGTGAAATTAATATTTCCAGAAACATCGCACGCGGCACCGAAAACGCTTCCAACTGCAGCAAAACTAAACACCGTTCCATATTCTTTGCCATAATTCATGGGGTGCGTCACGTTTTTGTGTGGTAGATAGAATTGATCATACTACACTGGAAAAAACTGGTCCCACCATTCTAAGCAAGGACTCGCACGCTTATGCGAATCGTAACTTGTTACGTAGTATTTCTTCTCGCCTGACGTCCACACATTTGGAATGTGGCCCTGGAGCTTTGTTTCACGTAGTTTCCAATCAAGGGAGAGCAACAGTATTTGGCAAACAGTTTTTTCCTTGAAATGTCCAGGTCAGAAAAACTTACCAAATCCTTCGTTGTCAAAATTTTGCAGGAAGATGTGCGGAGAACTAAAAGGAAAAGCCATCCATTTCTTCCCCCAACTTCCCGAAAATTGGCCGAATTCCGTTACAAGATCGCTGAATTACTATTGTACGAATTTGTTAAAAATACAATTTTTAATTTCAATTTTTTTATTTTATGACATTTCGCCCATATATTTGCAATGCATGGAGGTAGTTGCCGTACCACCTAAAAGTTTTTTCTAATAGACACTTTAGACTCGATTTTCTGCTACACAGTCCTTGCCACTAGCTAAGATCTCTCCATGCAACGCATTCTGACTAGCAAGCCTGTCAATCTTGAAAAATGTAGTTATTGGGGTATGAGTTATGTTGTGTTGGCAGTTCTAAGGGGGCTGGGCTGGGTGGGCCATGCCCCCCGGCTTTGTGCGTAATTTCACGTTCGTTTGATTGACATACTGTATAATACAGTAGATAACATTCAGCCAACAAAATTCTAAACGATTTGAAAACTTTCTGGCGACGGTTCTGACGATCTTCACAAGTCATGTTGGGTTTGATAGGGTTAATAATAGCAAATCAATCTTCATTACAACCAAAAATCAGCATGCAGGAGAGACATTTATGTTGGCCCCCTACTTTTTTGTGGCACCCCAGTTTTTTCATTCTAGATTCGCCACTGTTTGTTTATTATGGTTTTGATCAAACGCGTTTTTGTTCTGTGGGAGTGGTGATGCATTCGTTGCTGTGAATACGTTTTCTTGGAAAGACGCAGCAAAGCATCTCTTTGCAATGGTATGCTGCAGTTGCAAATGGTGTCCTTACAACGCGTTCCTCTGCTTCATGTAGCACTAAGCCACCAACATAACGGCGCCTTTGTTGTCGTATGTCGTAAATTTCTTCGCAGAAAGGAATCCTAACTACGTTCACTGTAACAACTTCCGTACCTCTTTGTTTAGAATAGACAAAGGTTTCCTCCGTTTCTTTTTTTGTCACTGCACAACTGCGTAAGCGTAATGTCGTCGCTTATTTCTGAGCATTCTCATGAGACTGTGCGACCACGTGCTAGTCCATCTATGTCTAACCCGCGGGTCGCATGTGGCCCAGTTCAGGTTTTCGCTGTGGTATACGCAGCCTGCAGTACGTACTGACAACCTGTCCTTGTGGTAATACTAAATTTGACATTTTCGATTGAGGTGGTCTTCAGTGCGACTTCATCACGTCCGTACTGCGTGCTGTGAGATTCCCATATGCCCACTGACACCTTGGTGCCAAACTTTTTGCTAGTTTTTTCATTCCACATTTGTTCCATTGGCACTAAACTTGCCTATGACATCACACGTACTGAGTGGTTTAAAGTGCCAAACAGTCGTTACCATTGCAGCTAGAAATCGAACGCTTTCAATACTTTGGCCTAAATTAAACTTAGTTTGCCAAGATCAGAGTAAGTCGTTCAACCTGCGGCCCTGGTTAAGATAGTGACATAGTTGGACATAGCTGTGCTAGTCACTTTGTTTTGCATGTCACTTGTATTTACGTTATGACCAACGCGTGATTTCATTAGTAGCCAACTTTCGTCTAGGTTGCCTTTCGTTCGGGAGTTGATGTTTTTCATAGCATGAGGTTTTTGTCTCTTCATGTAAATGCCGATGGTCTGGCGTTGGTCAAGGCAAGAGCAGTTTCACTGCTGGTGTGGCGTGAATATCGAAAAAGCTCTTCAGTTGAAACGAGTGCAGCTTCGTTCCATCGCCGCAGTGCGTGTTTTCTGCAGTATTACGAGGTTCCCAAAGAGCTGCTCGATGTTCCACGGTGTTCAACAAAAAACTCGTTAATTCCTCTCAGCAAATTTACGTCACAGTAACGCGCGAATCCTTTATAAAGCAAACAATGTGAATTCAGGAGTGCGTTAGGACTTGATCGAATGTTCTTCAGTCAGTGTTCCGCAAGAACGCCGGGTGATGCATATAATAATGCTCCTGGAAGTTCAGAAAACTCCAGGTATGTAATACTTGTGAGGGTATCACGAATTATAAAAATAAAGAACAAGCCATTTGGCTTTCAACACGCTAAAAGTATTGGCGAAACCTCTAGTCTAGGAATTTGCAACTGAATTGGATTATACTATACAAGAACATTGTCAACAACGAATTGCCTACTAATGGCTAAGAAAAGGTAGGCAGCGCTTACCGTTTACTTGAACACTGAACTGCTGTTTAATCTAATGCCCGTTGATCGTAACAATGCTCTTCATCGTAGACGTTGGGTACCAGGTCGACCGCTACTACCAGCAGGCAGTGACGGATAGCATTCAAAACAAATTAAGGGTTGCAGTGCAATGGCCACTAACTTTGACAAGCATGTTGCTGCCAATGAGAATTAATGTTTTCAAGTGTTCTCGAGTTGTTTGTCTGTACATCTGCCTTGTCGAAACTAGATCAAGATAATGATAGCCTTGCGTCTGTTGTAAGCCTATTTATATTTGACATAACACTGAGGGGGTTTTCAAACTACCCGTTGTATTCAAAGCAACGTTAGTTTGCTTATTTTTTAAATAAAGATTTCCAACCTCCGCGGTAATTAATGCATATGACCGCAAACCGCACAGTTTTACTCAAGGGAATTGAGATTATGTGTCGGAAAGAGACTTCAGTATGAAAGTGCATCATCGCACGTAAATTTCCCAGCCTATTAACAATTGCTGAAATAACACCCTAAATTTCTAGTTTTTTTATTTCCACCTTTGTTCCATTGGCACTACTAAACTAGCTATTGCAACACACCTTATACAATCCTCTCCTAAACATTTGAAAAATCAATTTATATTTGTCACATGCTTGTCTGAAACACAAGATCCATATTACATTAGCCAAAAGAACACGAGGATGCAGAAAAGCTTACACACAACCTAAGCATTGTTTAGAAGCAACAGAAGAGTAACGACATATTCCCGGTGCGGTAGACGTTTTCACGATCATTTTTCTACTGCCGCGATTTCTGATACTCTGACCTGCCTCATGATCTGCGCAACGTTTCCCTACAAATGAAGCGCAGGGCAATAGATTGTCCACAATTACAAAACTTAATTCCCGTCATGTCATGCGCGTTTTTCCCGAGGGATAAAAAGTCGTAATTTCATTTTACCCACTCACAGCTAAGAAAGTAGTCTTTTTTTTGCTAAAAATTTAATGGGAAAACGTCAATTTTCAAAATGCTCCCCTTCCCTCGCCCATGATTCCTGTACAGTTTTTACACATTGCTATTTCCAATTCGTCCACGATTTCCATTTCTCATCGTTGAATTTTGCAACTCTGACTGCACAAAACTTTTTACTCCGCCTAGAAAATTCATCAAGACTGCCCCGATTCGCGTTATTTAGACACACAGTAAACCTCGGTTAATCCGGATCTTCGCCAATACCGGATACAACGCTGGTACGAATTATTTCTAACGTTTTTCTTTATAAAAATCTTCGGCTTATCAGGATCTTCGCCAATACCGGATGAAATCTGCTCTTCACATCTCGTAATCCGGATTTTTGTCTCTAGGAAGGATTTGGCAGCTTTTAGGCGCAACACAAGCATGCTCAAAATCACCAACGAGCGTATAAAATTATGATAACAACGGCCGCAACTGCATTCGACTAATCGTAGAGGATTATTGCGTCACACACGGGCATGGCTTATGTTGAACATAACGCTCAAGGCACGCACCCGCATGACGGTTTTAGTCTAGTGATCAGTGTTGAATGTGCTTGTGTCGAACATTATCCCTGAGTGTATTGTACACGGTAAGATGTCTGGAGGGCATTACACTCTAAATAGAGTGACTGCTTATGGACCAGTCGCAGAAACATCTGCGTCAGTCCAAAACTCGATTTCTTTGCTGCCAAGTAATCTGAAATTATGAGCCGGAGATTATTCATAACTGCCTGGATATGGTGGTAACTACTCTGATGTTATATTGTAAAAGCATCAATGAATATGTTTTGCTTCTGCGAAAGTTTGCTGTTGGGTCGTAAATGTGTTCAATTTAAGTAATTTTCACCGATATCTCAGTATTTAGATGACGTCAGGCTATAAACAACCATCTTCGGTTAATCCGGATCTTCGCCTAAACCGGATAAAATCGTCGATCAAATCGAATCCGGATTAACCGAGGTTTACTGTACTCTTCACTTCAGCATTTGGAGGACGCTACCAGTCCCCACCTAGAACGGGAAAGCCTATGCAACGATCAGGAGGAACACACCAATTTTCATACTTCCTAAACCAGGGGTGGGCAACCCCTGGCACGCGAGCACTTCTATCCGGCACGTGATCGAGGCCTCGGAAAGGAGATCCTCCCCCCATCAAATGAAGTTAATAACTTACAAGTCGCAGTATTATCTGATTATCTGATGAAACTCGGTGTCCGTTTCTTCATTTTCGTTTGTTAACGATCCGTTATTTAATTTAACCCTTATGTGCTTTTGATGCCATATGGCTGCAAACAGCCGTATCAGCCGCACGCCATACCCCCCAATTGGGGGGCACGCTGCCACAGGGGCCTAAAATTCAGACCCCTCACCACAATTTTTGGTTGGCACGCGGAAGAATTTTGTCATTGATTTAGCCGATTTCGGCACGCAAACCAAAAATGGTTGCCCGCCCATGTCCCAAACTATGCAGTTTGTTTTGAATATTAATTTTATGTAATCGTTTTCCGTTACTTCCTTCAATTAAACAGCCACTAGCTCGTGTTTGTTCCCATGCAAGCACTCCCAAGGTATGGCGCTAATGCTACAAGCCCCTCGTAAATGCCAGTCGTCCCGACGGTTTCGCGTGAATTGCAACTTATTTTGTGATTCTGACGGTCTGACCCATATAACGAGTTTTTTGGTTTATATTAGAACCAAAAGACCGTTTTCGGATACAGTAGTAAACTTACAGGTAGGTTGGCGGCATTACCATATCCAAGACACTTGTCACCAGTCCCACTCGCTAGTTTAACCGCCTTACTCCTGATGCTTCACTGGACATTTTGCTTACATTAAACACAGTTATTGTTTTTCTTTGTCGATGGGTTTATTTCGATTAATATAGAAATAATATCCGAAAGCAATTACTCACCAATATAAAATAGATGAGTTGTAAAGAACTCTCTCGAATCAAATTCACAGACAAGAACAACTCCTGCAACCAGCAAACTCTTTCCTATTTCCGAAAAGGATCCTAATTCTTTAACATAGTTCTTACTAATGTGAGTTGTTCACATCCAGATCAGCTTGTGAATAAGTCAGATCGTGTTAAAGTCTTTTGACAGGGTCTTTAGTCATTAATCACATATGACACGCATTGTTTGTTAGCTTGAGGAAACAATGTTTTGGAGTTTCCATTTTTATGGCCTTGAGTATTATAGCTTCGCCCGGACAATGCCACTCGTGTTGTCCGAAGCAAGACTTTCTCAAGGTCTTACCCAGTCAAAAACTCTTGATTGTGGAGGTTAAGGGGCAGCATCCTGCCCCCACCAGAGCTCCAATCAACTTAACCTCAGTGAGGCAGAGTTGTTTTACTTCCAAAGCAAAAGCTTTAAACTCCAGACCAGTACCAGTCTCTGGATTTCTGCTGTCAAAATCGCCTTATTTATACTGACTTTTCTCTCGGGAATTTCCCGGAAGGTTCATAAAACCTCGTTAATGTACGTATGGTTTCCGGGTAAGTACTACGTCATATTGGGTAGCATCTCCTGCGTCAGTTATCTCACTTTCCGCCTGGTTGAGGCATGGCAGTTTGTGTGGGTGAGGGCTTGCTCAATGTAGGCTCAGGGTATGGTTTTACCCATCGTTAATGTATGTTTTTCACTTGACTGATTCAATATTTCTTCAGCACTTAATTCAATTGTTTGATGCTGAGTCCGGCTTGTATTCTATCATACAACATCGATTCTATTTGTATGTTATTTTGTTGTACAATATTTTAGTTGTAGTAGGCCGTGCGTGCCTGCTACACGCATTGCAATGACAAGCGCCTGTGAGAAGTTGCCAAGCTATTCTAAATTCAGGCTGCATTAAATCGTGAACGTCGAGCCTGGGTTCGTTCACAACACCGACCATTCCCCCGTGCCAAGCAAAAACATTAAGTAAACAACGCATTATTTAACCGATACCCGTAGAGCCCCTGATCAAATCAGGATTTCTGAGAGGTACCAGCAAACGTTGTTCCTTGTGACGGCGCATCGCGTCACATGCATAGAGCGCGCAGCTGCGCATAAGCAACAATAGAGTCAACCTGGTCGAGCGGGGAATCTCTATTGCTGCTTGCCCGTTGCACTGGTGGACTCAGGCGTTCCTTCCGTTGCGCGTTCGAATATCCCATGAAAGGCTGCAATCAAATTCCGAACGTCCGCGAAACAAAAAACAAGCGAATGAACAAAAACACCAACTTGTTTCGCATCTTTACAACGCTAATCGAACGCATGCTACAAACACAAGAAATATACGCTCGCCATGCTCTTTTTGCTACATGGACAGATATTCATCCGCAGAATAAGACAATCATCAATTCACCGCAACCAGTACAAGAGATGTACTTTGCTCTATATGCCGAAAAATAAAAAACAAAAATGTAGATTTCAAAACGACACAGTCGTCGACAAGAGGCGACGAACTGGTGCGTGTTGATTCTACGTTTCAATCCGAAACGAGAGAGCACGTGACTATTGCACAGAAAACCTCGGTGTCGAGCAACGCCATGCAGCGAGTCGACCGCGGCTGTCATGTTGTTGGTTGCTTTTCACCGCGAGGAAAGCAAGAAAAAGAACAACGCGAACGATATTATTATTTTTGTCAAACTGCGCTACGGGCAATAACAAGTATGTCAACGTCAGGGCGGCGCGTCGGAAATCCGCAAGAAAAGCAACGGGCAACTTCACCGAACACAGCAAATTCGAAGTTATTACTGCTCGCTGCCTGCGTCGCGAATTCGATAATAACCAAAGCTCGCACATTAATGCTAAGCGGTCTTCTATAAACAAACGCGCTTATCATTATTGGCGTATTGCATTGTTTCACATGTGCTTGTTTCCCCCCACACTTGAATAGCAATGTTGCAACTGCGACGCGGAGTTTGATCGATATCGACCACTGGAAAGCAGCAAAGAAAAACACTTCGAACGCAAAATGCCGGCGGGCGGCACATCAAGCGCATGTCAACGGCCTGTAAGACTGAAAAGAGTTAAGCCATAGGTGGGTATCTCGCGCTCGTGGCTTGTGTACCTGAACGCATACAAAATAAAGGAAAACGTCGACAACTCAGGCCAGTCTTTACCGAAAACGGCCGCAATTCAGAACGCTTTAAGCTGCAGCGCAATGCATGTGGAACACGTGGCTATTGGCGGTTAGAGCGCGAAAAGCAAATTTCCTTCTGTTATGAGAGAGAAGGGCTGCAATATATGTGCATGTGAAAGTTACAATGGGATCTGATCGCCGGCGTGCGGCTGCTTGGTGACGGGAACATCGTCGGTAGTGGCCGGATTGGTGCCCGCGCCTTCGCCGCTTTGATCGCGGGTCGTTCCGCTCACTTTCGCCTGAAATGAACGATCGCGAAAATTACGTGATCAACTTGTCGCGGGATTCCCGCCAAGCAACACCACAACGCCCCAGACCCGTAGGGGTCATTCGGGGGCAGTGTCCCCCAAATTTTTTGTACTCCCCAAATTTTGCTGCGTCCAATTTGTTTTCAACATATAATAAAAACAAAAACCTAGTCCCTCTAAAACGTGTTTTACCCCCCCCCAAACCTGCAAACCTGGTTCCGGGCCTGCAGCGCCCCACAGAGAGACGTACGTCACTGCGCGAGTATCAGTTCACGGTGAAAGCGGTCCCTGCCACAAGGTGCGGTTAGTTAGACGATGGCGGAAGTATCGATGAGGGCGCTCAGCTGCAGCGCTTGACGTCATTCGGCGAGTAATCCTTTGATGCGATCTTGCAACGTAGGGTCGGACGTGACGCAGCGGTGCTTAAACAATCGACCAGCTGCGCAGCCTTTCGCCGCACGTTCGTGCACCGAATAAAATTGCGCTGTCATTTACGTCAGTACGTTGCGTCATTTTTTAACCTGATTGCCCCAGGACTTCCTGCACACAGACTGCTAAGAAGCAGCCCAAGTTGCCTATCTAGTAGGCCAAATACATACTCTGCAAAGTGTAAGATATTAGTGGTTGATTATTTGCTGAGAAGGGATTCCTTTTGATAGACAGTGAACAACCGAAGCCGGTTTGAAGCGACGAATTAGAAGTACATGGCAAAGGTCTGGCAAAACGTCAACCACAGAAAAACGAAACACTGCGATCAAATCGTCATCTTACGAACCATGATGGTTGTGCCGACGCCTTCCACCTTCTCTTCGAAGCTCTTGAACGTTGGCGAGTTTCTGTAAAAAAAAAGGCAAATCATCGATACCTGTGCGGCGCAGAGCATCAAAGTCGCTGCCACACTCGAGATCGCGAAGGCAAGTTTAATAATTGCGAGACAACTGGAAAACTACCGCATGCAATAACTCCTCGACAATCAGCATCTGCCAATCACAGCGAAGCACGTGACGAACGCGCCGGCGACAGCGAAGCGATGGTATGCGATAATAACACTTTGTCAAAATCAATTTTCAGCCGCGAAGTTTCTGCTCGACTCGTGAACGATCTACAGCACAGCAAAGAACAGAACGTCCGGTTCTGTAAGTAAGTCAACCAACACAGCTTTCTTGAGAAAGACATGACGATTCGCTTGTACTTCACAACAGTCACTGATACGAGCTTACATCAAAGATTCATACGTAGGACTTCTTGTCTTGAAAGATCGGCTGGCATCCACAAGCAAGCAAAAAAAGGACATAGATACATTACATGTTGAGAGTGCGACAGCAGGTTAACATAAATCCAAAGATTCGACGTGAATGCTCTGGGCCCCTGACTCCAGTGGGATTCACGTGCAATCAATGATTGCACAAAATGTATCATGATTAATCCATGGCGAATCGCCTACAACTACAGCAAATAACTTAAAAATATATTCTGAAATTTCATCACCCATCGAATCACCACTTCTGCCACACCTAAAAACTAACCCAAGCACGGGCAAATCTGCTTTGTCTCCAGTTTTAGACGCTCTTTTCAACTTATTTTAAACAGCACCAATAACCGATTAAACGTTGAAAGTTCTTAAGCATGTGATAGTAGCAAGCTTTTCAAAACCAGACTGCTCCCCGTGTAACTCGACTTGTTAGCCAACAACCCATCAAATCGTGGACTTCCATCCACTTAGTAACCCCAAACTTCAGCATGCTAGTAATTACAGCATCTTGGTAAAAACAATTCACCAACCTTTCGAGCTAGTGTAAAGCACCAGCACGTTCGCGATAATGTCAAGAATAGATATTAAACAAAACGACCATCACAAGTTTTGCGGATCTCAGAAGACTTACTTCATATCGGAGAACTTAGAAGATATTGTTGTTCCCAAGGCATTGAAAGCATTAGTCGTAGCTTGACCAGCGGTTCTCAAAGTTTCTTGTGTTTTCTTGTAACTGAACAGATCGAATTAAGGGTTTAAATCGAAAGCGGTTCATCTAGAACAATGAAAATAATTCAAAACGACAGCAATGTAGATTCTATACCTTCTTTACAAGACGATACATAGTTTGTGGGTGACCTATGTTTTGGAACGACGTTTTCCACTGTTTTTATGACATTCTGGAAACGACGTTTTGTCTGCTAAACTTCGTTTTTATTCTTCAATCGACTCCTTGCGTTTTTAATACAATATGCAAGTATCAGGTAGACAGCGATTGGAAGAAGTGTCAAACCACACTCAAGTCCAGCGATGCGTAACTGGACCAATCGCCAGCTTATTCCGAATAGAGGGAAGCTACCATTTAAAAAAATTTGAATAACACACACACAGAAACACGTCACAGACTTTGAAAATCAGAAAGGCTCTTGAAGCATCCGTGGTGAACCGAACCGAACCGACGCAAACTTAGCAATAAAAAATACGATTCTTAGTCTTAACTCAGTTCCAAGACCTGCAAGGATCTTCATTTGCAAATCGTAAGCACTCGCCCCACAAAAATAAATCTGCAAACGCTCCTGATCAAATGTAATTCACTCTTGTGATTACCACTAACGGGCAGAATGTGGAGCAGTACGAGAACAGTGCTTTAACTCTCGTGACATACAAAGTGTGATAAACAGAAGAGCCGGCTATGCAAATTTGTCCCGCGCCAAGTCTCATCGTGACGTCAACCAAGGTTTAGCTCAAGGGGTTCCATTGGAACGCAAAACCTCCACTACATGCACGGTTTTTAGGCTACTGCCACATCACACATGCTGCAAAGACAGAAATAAGAGTAAAGTTGGATTGGAATGAGGGTGGGTTCAAAATTCGTGGTGTGGGGAGCAACGGTACACTGAATTCCACCCTGCGATGGTTTCTAATAAATTCATTTACGCACTGCATGGCACACATCAGCAAATTTAATTGAAGCTAAACACATCTGTCTGAAAGCATGACCTTGTTGACCAAAGAACTAAGCTTTCCAGCAAGCCATGATCTTATCCTGGAAAACTTTTGAGGAAAGTGCCAGCTTTTGTCCTATGTGCATCAGATCTTAAATCAAGATTTTTATCAAGTGCACATGGGTAAATCACTTCGTTGCATACGGTATTCAGCAGTCACAAAGCATTCTGAGTACCAAAAGTTTAAGTAAGGTTGGAAAAAAGCAGACACTACTGCTTTGCATGGCCTTGGGTTTCCAACTATGCAAAAATTGTAAGCTGTTTATGTGAATCTGGTGAACTGCAGTACACAGTAAGACACGGCAGTAGCAATCTAGAACAGTTCACTGTGCCAACTACTGCAATCAAACCATTTTATTGATACAAAACATTTTTAACCTGCAACAATTTTTTTCTGGCAAATAGAATTACTTGAAAATTGCAGATGTGTTACATCACTTAATGTAAGTTGATAGCAAAATACAAAATGGGGCAACCTGTTTTGTCAGTCATAAATAAACCACTTCTTTCAAGCAGAAGAATCATGCAGGTTATGCTCATGCAAACAAAACTGAAATCATCAGAAAATCATCAACACAGCTACAAAAAGAATTTCATGCAAAATTGGACACCACTGGGTATAGGGATGGGGGATCATATAAAACCAAACATTCTTGAAGCTTTAAGCTTGATATATCTAACAGATACAAAATGGAAAGACTAGAGAAACATACTTCAAGGCATACAGCAGAGAAGAAATTACACATACAACAACCGAAACTGAGCATACATCCAGAGATGCTGAATGAACACACAAGAACATGTTCACCTCTACTGCTAAGGACCACGTTATGAATTTTAGCCTAACTTGAAAATTGCCTTGACAGTGCTAACAAGAAAACCAAATTTTCTATTGGTCTTCCTAACAATTCCATCACTAATATCACAGGGGTGGTACCATGTTTCATCAAACCAAAAAAATTTCCACCAACCTGTATGGCTTTCACCAAAACATGTTTTCACAATTTTTTTCAAAATTGTTCCACTTTAATATTCATATCAAAAAAAAGCTTTCTAATAAATGGTTTGCTTAGTGGATGTTAATCATTTTAAGCTTCTAAAACTAATTTAATTTAAACCCCAGGATCTGCTGATGGTGATAAAATATCTTGCTAAGAAACAGCAAATTCAAGTTAAAAATGGTGGGATCATTCAAACAAGGGAGAATTTGAGCATCTGGTTCATGAACCACTGATTTGATTCTTGTTATTCTTGCCTACTTTTTCACATTGCAACATGAGGACCAGTTGCTATGCTATGGAAGGCAATCAAAGTAACAGGTCTGATTCCACTATTGATTCATACATTGCCTCCTTAGAAATTTAAAATGTAGTTAGTGTTCAACCCCTTAAATCATGCGCCGGTCACTTTTTTGACCAAGCTTTGCAACTCCATAACTTGACAGCTAATTGAGCTAGAGAGGTTAAAACCCTCTACAGACTAGGCAAGTCTTCTAATTGAGATTGCAAAAAAATTTTTGTTTTGGGTTTTCTGTGGATGACATCATCATGGGTGCATTTTTTCATCTGTTTGGCCAGCTTTACCTGGCCCTTGGCACCAACCCAAGAAGCCAATTTTTGGCATACGTTTTTTTGGAAAATGGGCTATGATCTGAGTCTTTAGAGTCCTTGATTGGCTTTCTAGCATATCTAGAGGCGAACTTATGGCTCAAAAACCACATTCTTTTCAAAAATAAAAAAGTTTCAAGAAAGGTACAATTTCTCCTCTTACGGCAAATTTTGGTCAGCCATAACTCGGCAGCAGATTGAGCTAAAGAGCTATTCAAACTCTCTGAAAAACCAACGAAGTCTTGTAGTTTAGAATGAAAAAAAAAAGTTTTCAATTTTGGGTTTTTGGTCGATGATACCATGATTGGGGTATGTTTTGCAGTTCTTTTGACAGTGTCATCAGCCAATCCAATGAGCCGATTTTGTGGCTCAAAGTTTTATTGGAAACTAGGCTATAATACAAGTCTTTAGAGCCCTTGATGACTTACTAGCGTTTCTGGGGCCAAAGCTATGCCCAAAAAATTCCAAATATTACAGGACTTCCAACAGGATTAGCAGAGATTTCCCTAATTAATTTGCAGTATTTTGGCCATAATTTTGGAACCATAAATGCTAGAAAGTCTAATAAAACCCTGTACAGACTTGTATTATAACCTAGTTTTGTATAAAAACTTGAGTCAAAAATGATTCATGGCGTTGGCATCCAGGGCCTGATGTCGTCTAAATGTTAAATAATATGCACATACATACTCACATCATGTAAACATGAACAAAAAACTGATATCCAAACTTTTAAAAAATTTTAAATTCTAAACTACGAGACTTTCCGCACCTTTAGAGGTTTTTAACAGCTCTCCAGCTCAATGAGCTGGTGAGTTATGGCATTTAGGCAAAATGGCCAAAGTTACCGACTTGAGTTTTTACCCAATGTTTAATTTTTGAGCCATACTTTTGGCTCCATATATGCTAAAAAGCCATTGAAAGGCTCTAAAGACTCAGATCATAGCCAAGATTCCAAAAAGCTTGAGCCAAAAATGGTTTGTTTGGTTGGTTGGGGGCCAGGGCCAGGCCTTGGCTACAAAAATGTGAAAACATGCACCCATTACAATGTAACCTCAGAAAACCCCAAATCCAAAAAGAAAAAACTTCACTTTCAATCTCAACTATAAGACCTGTTAAATCTATAGATAGTTTGAACACCTCTTTAGCTCAATTGGCTGGTAAGATACGGAGTTGTAAGGCTTGGTCAAAAAAGTAGTCGGCACAGGACTGGAAGGGCAGGCGTAAACTCCATGACAAGCACATTGCATTACCAGAGGTAACAGTTAAGGCATGCACCGACTTATCGTCTTCACTTTTTAACTGCTTCAAGCTGTGCTTCATTCAGTGACCAATTTAATGTACACAGCATCTCTAGGTTCAAAAGAGTTTGATTTACTCCAATGCCACCTTAAAGTCTAATCTTAATTGACAGGATTTGATGGGTAGCACCATATTACCTGGCATACTGTTCTCTTAGTTCCCCCTTAGTAATACTCACTAGTGTACGGAGGGGGGTGGCCACTGTGCCATGGCATTCCCTTCAGACCTAAAAATAAAAAATGTATAAACAGTTTTCTGCAGTGTACACTGTCAGTATTCAGCAATGTATACCAAAATGTTTAATTTTAGGTGAAGAACACTATTTTGTTTAGAAAAACGCCTCTCAAAGCACAAAATGACCGTATTTTCTGCATATCTGGGGGGAGGCATGGTCCCTTTGGCCCTCTCCTGGCTACGCCTATGTTTCGGCCCTTCCCTTGGAAATTTTCTGCGTACGCCACTGGTAATACTGTTCTCTTAGTAGCAAATCACAGTTGTGTGCTTTTCAAGTATTAATTATTCTACCTTGCTGAGTTAATTGACAGTGCAGTCTGATTGACTAGTAGTGTTACTGCGCCTGGTAGAATTGTTTGGTAGTTTAGCTGAGCATGGTAGAATCGCTTAGCTTATTTCTGTTGTATTTTCAGAAACCGTGTTTAAAAATCAATCGCTGCTGAAGTTTGCTGCTTGACTGTGACAGGAGTTTATGCTGATCACTTTTGTTCTACAGTATAGCAATTTCTTTAGGGAATAAGAGCTACAGACCTGTTCATGCATGGAACTCATAAGGTATCAGATGCGTGTTTCTCAAATTTCTGTGGTCTAGCTCCCCACAGCTTGTGACTAAGGCTAGCTCCACAACAATAACTACTGTGCTGCTTGTAATGTTCATGGCAGTACAGGTGTAACCTATGCATACTGATGAGTGGCTGGAGTTTATGGTGGAATTTTCTTAAAGTAACAGCGTTTTTTCTGCTTTTTCTATGAGAAACAGTAATTTACGTTGGAAAATTTTTGGTATTATCTGTTACTGAAGTGCTGTTCATATCAAATATGCAAATGTAGCCTTTTGCAATGTGTCCCTACTATGCAAATGTTATGAGTGCATGCCACACTGGAATTAATCATACGTCAATACCAGGTTTTTTCGAAGGTGTTTTAGGAACCCACTTCGGGTCCCTACAATCAGAAAAAATTATCATCGGGTCCCTACAGGTCCACACCAGGTACCTAACATTCTCCTTAAAATATATTGGGCAACCACTATGGTTTCATTCCAAAATTTCTTGCAAGTTTCAAGTCATTTGCATTTGTTGTTAAGGATTAAATAAACAGTTAGACATACTGTATAGGTGATGGCATTTTAGTTTCCTTTGATAAATTCTGCAAACTTGTTTCATGCATCAAGTAAAAGTTTTGATCAAACAGTACGCATACCACAATAAAGCAAATAAGTGATATTAAAAAAATATTGTGCAATGAAGAATACACACACTTTTTCAAAATTTGACAAAAGTTTTGACTTTGAAGCTTTCTATGTGCCAGTGATCTTGGTCATGCCAATTGTGCTGCACCTATTTAACACTTTCAAAGCTGGTCTAATTCAAGCGGTTCACGCTGAAACAACCAAATCACACGTGGCTTTGCATGTGCGTAACTAGGGCGCCGAAAGCAGTAGAGAGCTGTTCAATGGCTCAAAAGACACGGCAAGTCTTCTAGTCTGCTTTCGAAAAAATATTGTGGTTGGGGGCTGCTGATTTTTTTGAGTGACGTCATAAATGGAGGACGTTTAGGTTACCTTGGCCCACTTTGCCTGACCCTGGGCTCAAACTGTTAGATGGCAGTATTTCACTGAAGTTTTTATTGGAAACTAGGCTACAATCCGAGTCTTTTGATACTTTGGATGACCTTCTGGGGTTTCGGGTTCTAAAGTTATGATTTAAAGTAATAAAAATATTTGACTAATTAGCTAATATTAATTAATTTGTTTATTTTAGATCATAACTTTGGAACCAGAATCGCTAGAAAGTAGATCACAGGCTGAAAAGACTCAGACTCGAGCCTAGTTTCCAATAAAACTTCAGTGCAATACTTTGGCCTAGCAGTTGGGCCCTAGGCCAGGTAACATGAGACAAAATGACCCAAAAACTACTTCATGTATGGCATTACTCGAAAAAATCTGCAACCCCCAACCACAAAATTTTTTTGAGTGCAGACTAGAAGACTGGCCGATCCGTTTGAGCCATTGAACAGCACTCTAGCGTAATCGACGGAGGAGCTATGGCGTTGGTAAGGCAACTCACAACTGCTGGTTTCAGGCTGATTTCAAAGTATGAATATATCGTACCCCAGCTCTCAAAGCATTAAGTTTTTTTGGCTGTCATTTGAAACCAAGTTGATGCAAGAAATGATTCCTTTACATGGTATTATTTTTTTAAAAGGAGTTTTTGGTGTGAAAAGTAGAATAATTGAGGAGTGAAAGGTAGAATTGCAAAGTTCATTGTACGAAGTTACTGATTATGCTGATTAAAGTGAATTTATGAGTGATAAAGTTTTTGTAGAATTAATAACGAAGCCATGCATAAGAAACGAAACTCACTATTCAGATGATGTAACTTTTTCATTCAACTCAGAAACTTTGGCTGAGGTCGTCTGATATCTGTGAGGATGGAGTTTGCATAAAAATGTCAAAAATGCTTGGATGTTTATTATAGCATGCAGGTGTTTGCACTTAACTGCAGTTGAATAACATGGTCAAAAGCAAATTACACCAACAAAAATGTACAAGATCATAACACAAAGGAACTTACAAACGTTCAAAAAATTGTGAAACTTTTCAATGTGTGAACTGCTATACTGTGTACTAGCATTGAAAAAACTCATGCAATATAGGCATCACATAGAGCAGTGTGATCCAACAACAGGCTTGTGGGCCGCATGTGGCCCGCATAAGCACTCAGGATAAATCTTCAAATCTGAAATTTGTTGAAACGTGTGTGAGGTTACATTTGTCTTACTGAATTGCTTGCGATGGATAAAATTCACTTGCACAAGAACAATCATTAATTTATATTTTTGTGTTACATAATTACATTTTGTTTTATTTATTTATTTTACAACCAAATTAGAAGGTACGGCCAGCCGCTAACCCTCCACTGCGGCACCTGTTAAGATAACCACTGTTTTCAGTGCCGAGGCTGTTGCTGCCTTGAAGAGTACATCTGGCCCAATGAACTCAGAACCGCCAAACAAATCTGTCTCTATCTATCCACAAAATGCAGCCTTCTCACCATTGCCCTTGAACTAAATTAATTGCCCATACCTGCAATTGGTAATTTTAATTAGAACAAGCATAACATCATTCAATAAAAATGTACAATAGTAACAGCATTAGGACTGCAGAGAGCTTCTGGAAATTAGTCAGCAAAGAAAGATTTTCCAAACTGATACATTTCGCACAAAAATGCACTCGATGTTTGGAAACATCATATGTGTGTGAGAGTACATACATTTTCTATGATGAAGCAATTTCTATTATGAAGCAAGTCAAATCTAAAAACAGAAGTTGACTGTCAGACAAAACACTGGACGATAGTCTCTGACTTGCACCACTAACACTGGTATTGACAAACAAATGATAGTTTCAGAAAAGCCTTGACCACAGGCATATTACTGTTAGAGATCTGTAATAAATTGCTATTTGCTATTGTGTAATAATTTCAATGACGCACTCACTGATCTTCCCTTTTTCAGTTTCAAATGTTGTAAATCTGTTGTTTTATACATCATTGCATTGGAAGTGGTCTGTGAGTTGTCACGTTTTTGTAAAATGGCCAGTAGGTCCAAAAAATGATGCAGAGTATGAAAAAAGACACAGAAAAAGCTGTTACAGACCATAAAAAACCTAACATAACCAAACACTGAAAATGTGCAAATGAAATTAACTTTAAAGAAAACCTAACAGGCAGAATTAGATTCATTTGGAAATCTGCAGAGGAGGATCTGTCTGCAGAAGCAAAATAAATTCCAGGCTTTAAATTATGCATTGTCTAATGCTTGTACTTGATCACAATGCTCTGCCGGAGCCACCAAGCCACAGTGGAGTTCAAATTATACTGCCACCAAGCTGTTACATGCAATTTGTGCAATGTTTCAAGTAGGTCATGTAAAGTTCACATGTCTTCAAAGTGGCTTGATTCCTTGTTGTATAACACTACAGTACTACAAACCGCTGGTAAAAGCCACTATCTGCCAACTTTCTGCATTTCATAACAAACCACAGTGTATAATGCAATAGCCTACTTTGCTTGACTACAATTACAAAATGACAATTCAAATGTAAGACGGCAGATGACACATCTACTTTTTTCTAGACAGCATTTTTGCAAACTGAATACTTTTTCCTGCTGAATGCTCATGGTGATTGAGCCATTGTGTTTATTCAAAATCTGCATCAAAACAGAGTTTATGCTCATGTTTAACATCCATCTACATAAAAAACTCTTAATTGCGTTCCTTATGTTTATTGTTACCATTGTATGGCAAAAAGTACTGACCATTTCGTGCTATCTTTCCAACTCCAGTACTATCTACAAAGACTAATTGATTGTAAGGCATAATATACTTACGCCTGAGAACTTTGAACTTTGTTCAATTCAGCTTTTATCTGTGAGAGAGGAGTTATTCCCAATATCTTTCTTAGCTCAGATGCTCTGTGTTCTTTAGCTGTGAGAACTTGCTTAAGAGTGCTTATTTCTTCTTCAACCTGTAAGAACAGGATTAACTTTCTCTTATGGAATGTTGCTTTCTGTTCTCTTAAAAGAATTCCAAGATAACAATCTTTGTTGGAAGTTGATTTCAAATTGTGACTGTTGTTATTCATAAGAAGAAATTGTAAAATGCATGCTAGGAATTGAAACTTTTAAGGTGGCTTTGCGTCTCCCACCTTGCAGATAGATTAGCCTAAGTACAGTGGATAGATGTTCTAGGTTTAATGTAGAGTAGTAGACCACAAACATTAGGAAAGGTCATTATGGATTACAATAATGCTTGTAGCAGACATTATTGTACGGTTCTTTAGGGTTTTTAACATTTTGATAGAGAGTGGTTTTCTTGCAAAAAAACAAGTTGCTGACTTACCAGGCAGTTTGCAAGAGTTTACCATGTTTATGCCAGTTTCATAACTGAAGCCCAATCAAGGGATAAAATCTGTTGTTTCTCTTCATAGTTTTTGTACATAGCTTTACAGCCAATACTTAATGGAGTCGAAATCTGCGTTGGCATGTAGCCTGGTACCTGTCTTACAACTACATGTAGGTCAGTAGAGAAAGTGTTAACTTGAATCCATGGGCATCGTAAAGGGATCACTGACCCCCTGGATTTTGGAAATTTCAACAAAAAAGGTTGTTTTCTTAGGTTCAAGTGGGAAAAAACAAATTTTACCACTTTTGCTACCTCCCTAGAAAAATCTCCTAGTGTTTCCCCTGGAAAAAATTATTCTGATGCCCATGCTTGCATCAAAACGATGCTTGTTCCTAGCATTAGATAGCACTGGATAACTCTGACTTGAGTAAAATGATAATTGTTTTCCACTTTCCAAAACTTGTTAACACGTTGGCTGCCGGCGTGAGATATATTCGTACTTCGATTTCGGCCTAAAAAACAGCAGTTTTCGGTTGCCTTACCAACGCCCTAGCTCCTCCGCCGATTGCGCTAGAGACTTGTTCAACAGCTCAAACGGATCGGCCAGTCTAGTAGATTGCACTTGAAAAAAATTTTTTGGTTGGGGGGTGCAGATTGTTTGTGAGTGACATCATAAGTGAAATAGTTTTAGGGTCATTTTGGCTCATGTTGCCTGGCCTAAGGCCCAACCACTAGGCCAAAGTGTTTCGCTGAAATTTTCATTGGAAACTAGGCTCGAGTCCGAGTCTTTTGAGCCTTTGATCGACTTTCTAGAGTTTCTGGTTCAAAAGTTATGATCTAAAATAAACAAATTAATTAATTAACTAATTAGCTAATTAGTCACATATTTTTACCAACTTACATCATAACTTTCGAACCCGAAACCCCAGCAGGTCATCCAAAGTATCAAAAGACTTGGATTGTAGCCTAGTTTCCAGTAAAAACTTCAGCGAAATACTACCACCTAACGGTTGGTGCCCAGGGCCAGGCAAGTGGGCCAAGGTGGCCAAAAAGTCTTCCACTTATGACGTTACTCACAAAAAACCCGCACCCCTCAGGCAAAAGTTTTTTTTTCGAGTGCAATCTACTAGACTGGCCGATGCGTTTGAGCCGTTGAACAGCTTTCTAGTGCAATCGGCGGAGGAGCTAGGGCATTGGTACGGCAACCAAAAACTGCTGTTTTTTTTGCGAAAATTGTCAAAACCAGCCAGACGCCAAAGTGTTAAGTCCAATATTTATTACATAAAAAATTGCCATCAAACTGACAATGCAGCATATGAATTTACATGCTTCAGTTGAAAACTTCAAAGTGGGAAACACTCCATTGGTGGAGTTCAGCATAGGAAAGCAAAATTTATCACAATATTCTTGTCTTGAAAAAATATTTCAGCAATATGTTTGCAAAACTGAAATAATTTTTTGGAAAACATTAAAATTTTTTAAAAGTGACTCTACAATAAAAACATTTTTACATGGTGCAAATAGTCTGTCATAGATCTCAATAGAGCTAAAGAACATACAAATATGTGATACATGCATGGGAAAGAAAATTATATAGATATATATATATATATATATATACTTTCATGAGTTCTTTTTGCAATTCTTCATGGCTTGGTGCATCCTCTTCAGTGACTGGAGGTGCAGTAGGTGTTGTTGATAGAACAGGGTAGATGGGGTCAGGTGAACTTTGCTCTTGTTGTTCTAACACAGACATAGAACAAGCATTAACAATGCTGAACTATGAAAAACTACTAGAAAGCCTAAAATGAACTGGTACAAAAGCTTCTGATGTAAACTGTCATATTCCCATTTCAGAGGATTGCATGTCACTAATATGATGGGAGTCATGTAATCACTGGATAACACAAGTGCTATGATTAGAGACTGTCTAGAATGAAAACTGATGATAGTGAACCTACTTAAACAAAATACATTAAATTATAGGTACAATATTTACAGTGAAATAAAGATACCTTTTCTTCAAGGGCAAAGAGCCATATTTAAGACCAAAGAGTCTCATGCAGCTCACAAGCCACAGTTTGGTCAACCCTAATGTAGAGCATATGCAGTGCTCAGGAGAGCAGTGAAATTGTGAATTATTTGTATTGCTACTTTGATCAAGCAGAAGAGACATGGTGGGAAAAAATTGGCAACACTACCATTTCATTCAGATCAGTGTTTCTTAACCTGTGGGGAATAAAAAGGTTTGCAAGGGGGCAATTAGTCATCACCTGAAGATTACGGTGAATCAGTTACCCCAACTTTGTCTTAGAATTAGAGTTGTTGTCACATGACAAAACACTTTAGGCAATTTTTAACAGAATTTGTCAAAGCATGTTCAAGCATTAAACTGGATATTCTAAGCTTGTCTGCAAAACCCATATCTTTGGACACAGGACAGTTTCTAGCATCACGTAGAAACTCATAACTTTTGAACCAGAAATGCTAGAAAGCCAAGCTAAGGCTCAAAAGACTTGGATTCTAGTCTAGCTTCCACTAAAAACTTGAGCAAAATAATCCCCTCTTGCAGTTGGCGCTCAGGGCCCAATGACCTCAGCCAAAAAGGCTTATACCTACCCAAGTTATGACGTCACCCACAAAAAACCTGAAACACAAAACTTAGCTAGAATGACTTGCCAAGTCTTTTGAGGGTTTGAACAGCTCTCTACAATCAACTGGCGAGTTATGGAGTGCTAAAACTTGGCAAATATGGGCAAATTATACCTTTTTAAAGTGAAACTTGGCCGGCTCCTGTGGTGTTGACAATTTACAATCATGAGGTGCAAAGTATCAATGCAGAAAAAAACTAGAGATATTTCAAAAATGCTATAGCTACTACTTGCATTCAACTTCTGTACACTCAAAATGGAAACCATGCATAATCTGATCAACCTATTCAGTTTCTATCAAATGTTATCTGTAGTGGATGGTGAAGAAATGGGAGAAAATGCAGGAACATCAAAATCAGCATAGAGCATAGGTGGCGGAACCAGACAAGCATGGGCCTAGGCCCCCCACTTTTAAATTTTGCCTAAATAAAAGGGTTTAAAGTCAGTGCCTTTGACGGCTGAAGAACTTGATAAACAAACTTAACCAAGAGACCCTGAACCACAGGATATTTTTGCACATTCACAAATCCTCAATAGATCAGCTTGATCTCATAACAATTCTGCAAGAATTCATAGCAGTAAATAATCCCATAATTAACTTTTATGGAAAGAAGTTGTAGTGTCGCCCACTAACATCTGTTGTTACTAGGGAGCGTTCACATATTCTGTCATCAGAATTTTAGATATCTACATTTTTACTCTATCACCATTTCGAAAACTCCTCTCACCCCTATCTGTGATGTAATATGTGGACGCTCCCTTAGCTTTGTGCATGTTGTATTTGTGTGCTTACTAGCGAATGAATTTAGTGTAAGACTCAGAACAACTAGTTACATTTTTGTGCTCAAGTGAGTGTAGTATAGATACATGGGGTATAGCGTAGATAAGGGTCATTGAGGGCTTATAAAACATTACATAAACTTGCTTAAACATGCTGACAAAAAATAATGATATCATATTTCAATGCTTGTGTCGTCGCAGTTGCCAATTCAAACCACAAAAATTTTCTATAGTTTTGACGTCCACTTGTGCCCCCCACTTTGATAAAGGTTCCACCACCCACGGCATTACGCATTGTATGAAGGCTCCTACATAACATGCTGGCATCAACATACGTGTCTCCACATCGCATGGGTTGCACACACTAATTTTGTCTTTGAAAGTGAACAAGTCATCATCAGATAAAGTTGCTTTTTCATCATGTTGAACAATTGTCAGATACTCTTTGTAAGGTTTTTGGTCAACAAAACTCTTCAGATCTTTGTCATCACATGTACAGCATTCTGCACTGCAGTGACATTGACAAGATGTCATTTTCTACATCCAGTCAAGATTTGTGCAACCTGCATCAAGGATATTTATGTGACCAGCAAAAATATTGTTGTACAGTTCATCTAAATTATTTTAAAATATTAAGCATTTTCACTAAGAATTTTTGCAGCTGCCAAAAAACTAAACTGTTCCAGCTTAGACTTTAACATATTTGGACAAAGGTGTAAAAATTAACTCAGTTTAGTTTAATTTTATCAGTCCACATTGTTGATTTGCAGAATAGTCATGATTTTATTGATTTTTTTTCATTTTTCATTTCTTTTTGTACATAGGTAAAGGCTGTACACCTGGCTTTAAAAAACCACACTAGATCAACTATATCCACTTCTCAGCACTGAAACTATCAAGAATATATTGAAGCTTTGTTCCAAGCTGCATTGAAGCAGTTAGTGGCAGATCAAAATGATGCCAGCATTTATTTTGGATGAACTGCTAGTTCCTGTTTTTGATAAACTGCATATAGTTGAAGATTAGTAAGTTATTTTGCACACAGACCTTCACTTACCTCATAGCACTATGTAAAATAATTTTGAAGACGTAATGTTACATGTTAAAAATGGTGGTACCGTGATGTTGACAACAGAGCCTTGCAGACATGAACTCTTGTTAAACATTGCAGTAAGTCATTTCATCATTAGTACCTAATAATAAAATCTTAGAAGGCTCCAAAGTCTTAATGCATTGTGAGATTTTTTATCATTTTAGTGCCTGCAAGTCTTGACATTTAACATTTTGCCTGCCGTCTATGAATATATCATACTTCGAGGAAAAAACAGGGATATTTTGGTTGACTCATCAACCGCATAGCTCCTCAGCAGATTGTGCTTGAGAGCTGTTCAAACTCTCAAAAGACTTGGGGCAAGTCTTCGAGTCTGCAATGAAAAATAAAATTTTGGGTTTTGAGTTTTTTATGAATGATGTCATAAGTAAGGTATGTTTTGGACTTTTTAAGTTGCTGGTACCTGTCCTGGGCCCAACTGCCAGACATAAGTATTTCGCTCAAGTTTTCAATGGAAACTAGGCTTGAATCCAATTCTTTTGAGACCTTGATCGACTTTCCCACATTTCTGAACCAGTTCAAAAGTTATGGTCTAAAATAAACAAAATAATTAACTATCTGATTATTGGATTAATGTGTAATTTTGTTGTTTTTAGGTCATAACTTTTGAACCCGAAACCCCAGTGAACAAGTCATCCAAAGTATCAAAAGACTCAGATTTTAGTCTAGTTTCCAATAATATCTCGAGCAAAATACTACCATCTACCGGTTTGGGCCTAGGGCCAGAAAAGCCTAAAACAACTCTACTTATGACGTCACTCACAAAAAAAATGAAACCAAAATTTTTTCATTGCAGACATGAAGATTTGCCGAATCTTTTAAGGGTTTGAACAGTTCTCTAGAGCAATCATCAGCAGAAATATTCCTGGGCAAAAACACGTGCAAACTGCTGGATTTTAGCCTTAGTCCACCGGAAGTCGGTGTTAAGAAAAGAAAGCTAATGTCTCCCTGGTCACAATGTACTGTGAAACTACACTTCAGCTTCTGCAGATGAATTAACTATATTAAGATCATGGCTGTTCTTGTAATAGTCTGTAGAGCAGATTTCAAAATAATTTACTCATTTTATAACAGACATATATTGTTAGTAAATGGCCTTGCTTGTTCTGCTGTTCAGACCAATAAGCTGATGATCAAATTGGACAAAATAAGTAAAACCACAAGAAAAGCTTGGCACATTGACTTTAAACATTAAACCTCATGTTTTGTTGTTGTCGACAGCATCATTTTGCAACCATTTTACATTCATTCAAGGTGGTACTAATCACTAGGCAGTTCCAAATTCTGGACTATTTGATCAACAGCTGGAACACTGACATACACCACTAATCTAGGGCAGATAAGAATATTCCAATTTCCACCAAAAGTACAGCAACTCCTGAACTGTACTAGCCCCATTACCATCTACAGCTTAGCACCATTCTCAGAACTTGGGAATGTCCAGTCGTAAGTACCACCTGATTTCACAAAAAAAGCAATAAAGATGATTGTCCATAAAATGACATCTAAACAAAATTTGAATCTATATGATTTTCTGGAAAACTAACAGTCAGACTACAACTTAAAAGCTAACTTGTTGCAAAACATTTTAAGCATTACACCTAAATGTTTGTACAAATAATATATTGTGTAATAACTTATACAGCTACACTCAAAATGTCACTAATTAACAAATGCAGTAAATGATTTGACCTGCTTGCTATTTTATACACACTCCTGCCACATCTAATAAAAATTGGAAAATTCATGTTGCCTTGAACCAAACAGTGCGACTTTTAAGTGCAATCTTCTAGTACAAGAAAGCTTGTTCTTACTTACTAATAATTTAACAGTATTTTTCTGCATCTTTTCACAGGAAACAATCATTTTATGCCAAAAAAGGAGGTATTCTACTACAAGTGTGAATCTAGTGTGATATGCAAAAAACTCATACAAATGAATCTGATATGCATTCACACTTGAAAACTTTTTGAAATGAAATGTGCGATTAAGTGATACATACAAGTTTACAAATGAAATAGCATCTCTGTGATATTATTTGTCTTATGTGATTATTAACACAACTATTTTCTATTACGTATTAATGATTTTTATTTAGGTTTCCAGAATCCTATTTGCTATTAAAGCAGTTTATGCATTTAAACGCTACGCAATTATCTGGAGTGGTCTGTCCAGAATTAGAATCACTGCCACAAAATAAGTCCAAATCACTATCAGAGCGCATACTGATAATTGGGGAGACCAATATAATCAACACTTCATGACATATCACAGAGTCAACTTTCATCTGATACATACCAGCACCTAAGGATGGATCACATATTAGATACTGTTAGACTATACAACTTGATGCTTTGTTAAACATATTGTTAAACATATAAGCAATGGCTCTTGCAATAGGTAAAATTACAGCTTAACGCTTCCTCTTTTGGAAGTGTTTAAAATCCTAATCAAATTGAGTCAGCAAATCACACACAAGGTGATCTCTTAAAACTATGTCAAAGGCAGTGATACAAACATTTAACATGACAGCATGCCTTGCTCCATACAAATAAAATGAACTAGCATGGTAAATTGGTGGGCAAACTCTGAAGACTAACAAAATTAATGTGCAACTAAATCTCATGAAATAACCAAATGTCAACTAGTGGTGCAAGGAAAAAGGGCTATCAACTACACATAAGTGCTTTCTGAACAGCAGCCACAAGTGCTCTTTGCACAGCAGTCACAAGTGCTCATTCCAGTCATTGTCATCCACAGTGCTCCTTTGGAAAAAATGGTGGTGAAAACGGGTGTTTTGATAAGATGGGTAGTGTTGCATTTGAAACCGCACACTGCAAGCAAAGTTTACAATGTAGCAAAACACCACAAAAACGACATTATTAAAGAAGATTTAATTAATGTCACAATGATATGCACAATTTTTGTTAACAGTAAAACAGATAAAAAAACTTACCCATACTTAATCTTTAAATTCTGGTTCTTTCAGCTTAAATTTTACTTGTTAATAGTCACTGACGCTGCAAATAAAAATAGATACGCATCTTTGAAGTATTTATAGTTCATAAATGAATCTTGCTGAACTTCTTTGGTTAATGACTATATATAGTTAACTAACAACTTGTTGTTTATATTGCAAAGATCACCTTATTACAAACCATCATCAAAACTTACAACCTTCTGATCATGACTCAATCTTCAATTTAACAAATCCAAAGCATTTACAATTTAATACCACAAGGTATTACTGTAGTACAGGGGTGCACAACCTGCAGCTGATCGGCCACATGCGGGTCTTCGATAAAATGTATGTGGGTGTGGACATATAATTTGATCATAGATTATGGTAGCCATGCACTAAGAACTCTTAGTCTACAGGTTACTTAGTAGAATGACAGCCAAACAGATGTGTGGAAGCAGAACAGAAGCAATTCAAAAAATAAACATATCTGGAATCACTGGTGGCCAATAGGGTGGGCTGAATAAAAACATCTTTAAAAAAGGGGGGTCTTAAATCCTGGCAAACTGCACAAAAACAAGTTTTAAAATGAATTTTGGTTGCCACTAGCAACTACCATGCAACCACATGACAAAGGCCACCAAAAGGTCAACATTCATAAAATTGATGTAACCACTAATGAATTGTCTGTTGTCCTTAACCCTTTAACTGCACGCGCCAACATATTGGCGCGCCCTTTTTTGGCCATAAATCGCCAGCCGCTAAAGCTAGAGAGCTGTTCAAATCCTCGATGGATCCAGCAAGTCTTCTAGTTGACATCGAAAAAAAAAACGTTTTTCGTTTTGGGTTTGAGTTTTCTGGGGGATCATCACAAGTAGAGGTGTTTTTATGTTATTTTGGCCATCTTTGCCTGGTCCTGAGTGCTGTCCCAATGGGCCATTTTTTGGACTCAAAGTTTAGTTGAAAACTAGGTCAATATCTACGTCTATAGAGCCCTTGATTGACTTCCTAGCATATCGGGAGCGAAAATTATGGTTCATAAACCAAAAATTGACCAAAATTTTGCTCCCTCAAAAGCCGCCCTGAGGGGGATTTCTCCTCAGGAGATAACTCGCCGTCAGATTGAGCTAGAGATCTGTTCAAACCCTCTAAAGACTTGTGAAGGTATGTAGTTTGCAATAAAAAAAGCTTTTCAGTTTAGGATGTCTGTTTTTTTAATGCTTATATGATGATAGGACGTTTGTTATTTTTTGCTGACGTCAGCATTTTTGCCCAACCTCCCTTTAAGACCCGCAGCGGCCATTCAAATAACATTAATTTTTTTTAGTTTAGCTGTTTTTTGGTTACATTTCGGGACTTTGAAGGGTCCGAATAAGGTTTTAGCGTTCCTGGTGCCAAGATTAGGGCCAAAAAACATTAAAATAAATTGGGGAAATCCCCCAAAAGTATTGAGAAAAGCCCCTTACCAATTAGCTGTTTTTTGGCCTAACTTTTGAACCAGAAATGCTAGAAACTGAATCAAGGGCTCTAAAAATGCGAATTCTCACGTAGAATCCTAAAATACTGCAAGCCTTGGCACGTGGGATCAGATGACGTCATATAATTAACCAAAAAATATGCCCCTGTCACGATCCCATTGCCCCAAAACCCCCCAACCAAATTTGATCTAAACTACATGATGCCACTAGTCAATACAGGGTTTGAACAGCTCTCTAGCTCAATCTGCTGCCGAGTTATGGCTGCCAAAGTTTGCCCTGAAAGGGCAAATTATGCCATTTTTTTCGATGTCAACTAGAAGACATGCAGCTGAATCCATAGAGGGTTTGAACAGGCTCTAGCGGCTGGCGATTTTTGTCCAAAAAAGGGCCGGCCAATCGTGGTCTTTATAGGGTTAAACTGACCCATGCTGCATGAAATACTGCTTTTGATTTCGTGTTTATCGCATTCTAGGCTGACTATTGGTCTACTACTTTATCATAAGAGCAAAATCTTATTAAAATGAAGATTTTGTGATAAATTTCCTCTACAATGGACTGTTTTTTTGTGTTTTGCACGATGCGTGTAGTTATTTCTTAGAGAGAAATCCTTATATAACCAAACTAAGATCTTGCATAGTGGGCATGTCTTTCACAGCAAAGAAAATTTACCCTCAGAAAACTTCCAACCAAAAAAGATGTAATTAAGCATGTTCTGAATGAAGAAAATTTCCTACAGCAATCTGCAGCAGGAGTGGTGGCAAAAGAATTAATCAATATTTGGATATTTTGCAATGTTTACCCAGTAAATGAAGTAACAGCAAAACAAAAAATTTTTGCGCTTATGAAAACTTTCAGTTCAATAAATCATTATAGCAAAAAGCGTGGAAAATCTTTTCTTCAAAAGGAAGCAGAATTTATGAGAGATATGGATGAGCTTTCCGACATTTTTTGCTCTGACGACCAGCAAAGAAGACAGCTTGAAAAACAACACCTACTTCGAATGACAGACAAAGATTTTGAATTCTATTCTGACCAAAAATGACCAAGGTTGATGAAGTGTTTCAATATAGTTGAGACACGGACTACCTCTGATGTAAAGTTTGCTAAAAGAGCACTGGGCAAACAAAAGCTATTGGATTCATCACTCCCATCAGTAAACGTAGGTGCTGGTTCAAGTATTTCTGCCCAAACATCAGACAATTCAGACTATGATGCTTCTCAATCTTTGTCAAAGTCTGAGTCGATGTCTTCAGAAGAGTTGTTTTCACAAGAACCAAATGAGCAAAACAGGATGGAGTG
>Ga0210059_1001568_pt1 | contig 34732 bp, 9 predicted proteins | sample Ectturendosymbi2_FD_188042 | JGI IMG/M metagenome (GOLD analysis project Ga0210059, IMG submission 188042) | Ecteinascidia turbinata endosymbiont from Florida, USA - Sample 2 (SPAdes) (version 2) | ecosystem: Host-associated > Tunicates > Ascidians > Unclassified | place: Key West, Florida... | reverse complement strand
TCAGTGGTCTGTGTAGGACTTTCAGAAAGAGACCTGAAAAATTTTGGGGGGGCAGTGGCCCCCCTAGCTCAGACCCTGTGGTCAGGCCAACCAGAGGCGTAACGAGGTTAGATGGCGCCCGGGGCAAGAAGCAAGTTTGGCGCCCCCATGTTCGAACCTGAGATCTTTCGGAAGTAAAAGTACTGCACTGAAGAAAGTACTTGTGGCATTGTTGGGACTTTTCGGCGCCCGGGGTAATTGTGTCCTCCTTGACCCCCCTCATTACGCCCTTGAAGCCAACAACGGGGGGACCACATGCATTAAGACCAATTGTAAAGTAATCATCGATTTCCAGTTGGAAGGGGTCGCCGACTGCAAATTGTGGGCAGGCAGTACGGCCCCCTCCCACCTGCGACGACCGTAATAACATGATTTCCTGATCAATTCCGATTTTTTTCTTTTGCATGAATCTGTAACTATCAGCTTGTACTTTTCTACTGAAGGACCACCACCACTGGTAACCAACTACAGACCTGAAGCTTTCTTGTTACCTCATTTCACAGGCACAAAAGGCTATAGGCCTACGGTGAAGGGCGTGCTATGACCTCTTAATTCACATGTGATGTTTCAATAAACTACAAACTCATGGGAAGGCACACAATACAATTGCAATTGGATGAAAATGTAAAGACTGGCACTGAATAACTGTTAGCAACGAGCACAATTTCCTTCAACTTATCGATTCTAGAGGGAGTGATACGAAGCATCTGCTCTTAGTCAAAGCGTGACCCTAACATCTATATGGGAGTACCTCAGAATGTTTGTATTTTGCTCAAAAATGTGTCGGAACATGGCCGGACATCCAGGCATGGAGCAGGTTAAAAACAGCAACCAACAAGTTACTGAGTTGCGTCTAAATGTTTTGATATACAACACACTGTTGCGACGTTATGCAACTTTTTTCGATCCCAAAATTTTTAATTTGTTGAAGTACTGAAAACAGAAATGCATGCTGCGGTAACGAACCCACATGTTCGGCACAATGTTAGATATAAAATATCACCGACTGTAATCATTTTTTGAATCTGAGGTATGCGACACGCCGCAATGAGTTTGACTGAACTTTATATTGACGAAGCAAACAATCACATCTTGTTTGCAAAAGGTACTTTTGTCCAGATAAAAGATCAGGAAGACAAACCCCCATGTTCCGTAGTCCCTATGAACATGTAAAAGTAATTTACCAAATATGTATGCATTTCACTGTAGCCTGTACGGAAAGTTGTCGACAAATTTGAACTTGGAAGTGTTAGGTAACAATACGAAACAAATTGAGGACTCGCATCATAACTTAAAAGTGACCACCGCCCAAGTTAGTTCGTTTATTATACTGGAACTGATTTCCTCGAACTTTTATTTTACCCTCCAGACTTTCTACTATACTGTTGTGTCTGGACAGCAGTAGTGATGAAACGTTTTAGTAAAATGTTGTTCAAAATTTTCACACCGTAGAGGCCTTCCACTTCAGCATTTAATAAAAGCTGTAGTGTTGATCACGAGGATTCTACACATCCAAGACACCTACAGCACTCATTTCGTTGAGCAGTTCTGAAAAGAGCGTATCGTTCAAAATCTTTCTTGAATGCATATCGTACACACGCTTCACTGAAGAACGGTAATGACATTCAGAAGTCAATGAAATCTTTATTGTGAAGCAAACAAGCTCAGAAGCAGGTCTTTTTCAAGGTATCGCCTGGCTGAGGGCACTGACATTTTGAGAGACCGCAACTACTTTATCTGAGTACCAAGATGGCCATAAAGCGAGGTTTTAGTGTATTTCGATGGTGGTAATGAAGCTAGTTTCTACTGAATGTTGAGAGACCGTTGGTTTAGGTCTCTAAAAACACCTAAAAAAACACTGCTCAGAAGCACTTGTTTTCGGTGCTTTACCGCAGTTAAAAATACTGTTTCGCATCATTGCATGCCAATGTATACCTGCCAACTGTGGTGCAAGAACGCAGTCTGGTAATAAATGCCTTCGCACATAGGCGTAGTCCGGAGGGGAGCATTGTGCTCAAACTTCTCGCATTATCTTGTCGTTTTGTGCTTTGAGAGGCAGTGACCCAAATTTAATACTGTTGCTTGCTTAAAGCCCCTCTTAAAAATTTTGGCACTGACTCCGCATTGCCTATAAGTGTCCATCGATAACATCATAACATCACCAGGACTGGAAGTGATCGCGCACATCAAATTACCTTATTCTGTCAGCACATTTGATGCCTTAACTAGAAGCAATGATTTTTAAACTGCGTGCATCCTCACCAACATTTTTATTCGCTCTCACTTCAAATGTGTTGAGTTTTTTACAGACCTACAGATCCACGTACAACATTTGCGCGTTTAACTGTGAACTGGTGACAACTTAAAAAGCTGCTTAAAGTGAAAAGGAATTTTAACATGAGGCCTTTTCTTCGCTATTTCCCGCTTTCGCAATGGCATCAGACGAGAATGTTTCTATTAAACCATATGGTGCAGTACAGAATACCAAAAAATGACTTCTAAAACTTTCCACCGCTAAAAATGGTATCAACAATGTTTAAAATTCATAATTAAATTAGATGGAAAGCACAATAAATTCTCATAATACACCAGAAGACTTACTGATTCTAAAAAGAGAACAAAATAAAAAAAATGGTAAGTGCTGTCAACATGAACTACAATGCAAATTTCTGCAATTGCCAATTATAAGGCATTTCTCACATGACAATAGTGTTATTCGTTCTTTGACATAAACAGTAACATGTAGAACATACACGATTGAAAAAAATATCGTGCAGAAACTACTATAATGTACGTGAAACAAACTTTCGTTGCAATTTCCTCACAATCTGCTGCGACGATGGCTAGCAATTTTCTGGACAAGCAGATCGCTTCACGGACTGCTTTTTTGCATCACATTAGCTTCTCTTAATATCGTCATAGGTGGCGGAACCCATGGTCGCATGGGCTTAGGCCCCTCCACTTTTTTTCTGGAGGTGCCTGGCCCCCTATTTTTAAATTTTGAATTTTACTTAAAGTTTAAGTAGCACAATTAGTAAGAACAACTAGTTTCATATATGTGCTCAAGTCAGTGTAGCGTAGATAGATAGGTTGAAGTGTAGATATGGGTCGTTGAGGGCTTATAAAACATTGCATAAAATTGCTTAAACATGCTGACAAAAGTTAATGACGTCATATTTCAATGCTTATGACGTCACAGTTGCCAATTCAAACCACAAAAAATTTCTATAGTTTTTGGTCTTGCACTTGTGCCCCTGCACTTTGAAAGAAGTTCCGCCAGCTATGGATATCGTCCTACTTCACAACCCCTTTCAGGCGTGTCCAGGCAGTTCAAAATTCCCCGTCTGTCTACCATTAGGTCACAGAGATATCATAACATGCTGCATTTTTTCCAGGATTGCTACATCTTCAGCATTCACTTGAGCACCGCACACTAAGAAAGCATCGGTGTGCAGATTGAAATGAGATCTAAACATGGATTTTAATTCTGGCAAGAGTCACATAAGAAAAACTGTAAAATTTTTACTACAAGTCGAACTAAAAGACATGAACTTTTTGTAGAAGACAAAGCAAGCAAAATAACAACGATTTTACTGAACTGGAACAGAAAATTGATAAGTGATTTCGCAAACCAACTTTTCTGTCAAGGGCAAGGCAAACAATGAATATCCAATGCTGTTCTAAATTAGAGTTTCAATTCAAAGTTAGTTGATCTCGCAGAGAATGAATTTTCTTTCATTTGGTCTGCGCCTGTAGTGATCATGTCAGCATAGCTGGAACCTTTAGACATGTCGCGATATGTACTAACTTAGATTTGGCGTGACCAGTAAGCCAGATTACAAAAAAGCGAAATGTGCAGGGGTGTGAAATATATACAAACACCGGCGCCAGCGGTATTTTTCAACGCATACCCCTTCCGATCGGAGATGTTGTGGGCGGCCCTGGATTGACGCTACCGCTTTCTTTGCTGAGACAAACACCAATCAGCACATTTTCGTTGAGTAACAACAACAGCACATCGAATACTGTTGCACCGTTAGTAGGCGCAACTGCAACGACTTGTGAGCGAAATGAAAATGTTGGTGTTGACATTCGATTTTCAAACCCCCTGTCAAGCGAAATTTCTGACTTGCGACATCGCTGCCTTTACGCCATCTGCTGATGTGCAGGGTGATAATGCAGGTCATGAAGTTCGCAAGCGGTGGCTGTTCACTGAGATATCAAATATGGTGAGAACTGGTGATTAGAATTCAGCTTTAGGGTAAGAAAAAGGTAACTGATTGACGTCTAAAACTAAGTCAAATATAATTAAGTGGTTAGATATTCCCAAACTGTTGCTTGTGGACTATCTGACGTCTAACCAGAAGTTTTTATTTTCGCAACTAACATCAAAAATTCATCGCCAAACTTTATTCCTTTACACTGAGAAGAGAATTCAGAGAAAGAATTTCGCTTGGCACCGGACCTTCACTTTCAGTGAAAAATTTTTCGAAGTTCGACTCCTCTATTGACACCATCCACGCGTGGAGGATTTAAAATAAAAGGCAATCAAGACTAAATCGTGTGATATATTTGAACGGAATATTGTTACTTGTTTATGTACCGTAAACCTCGGTTAATCCGGATCTTCACCAAAACCGTATAAAACTGGTGGTACGAATGATTTAAAACATTTTCTTTATAAAATTCTTCGCTTGTTCCGGATTTTTTAATACGGGTCTTCGCCAATACCGAATAACATCTGCTCTTTTCACATCTTGTAATCCAGATTTTTCTGCACTGCACTTCCACGCTGTTGTGTTAATAAGTGCATTGACTGGTCTCTAGGAAAGATTCGGCAGCTTTCAGACACAACACAAGCGTGCTCATGATCATCAACGAGCGTATTGAATTATCATAACCGCCGCAACATTCTACTAACCGTAATGACGATCATTACGTCACACACTGGCATGGCATATCACGCTGAACATAACGCTCCAGGCACGCCTCCACACCACGGTTTCAATCTATTGATCAGTGTTGAGTGTTCGCGTGTGAAGTGTATTGTATTGTGCTCGGTAATATGCCTAGCGGGCATTACCCTCAAAATAAAGTGCCTGCTTATGGACCAGTCGCAGAAATCTCTGCTGCAGCCCAAAATTCCATAGTTCTTCGCAGCCAAGTGATCTAAAATTATTAACTTAAGATTGTTCATAACTGCCTGGATATGGCGGTTACTAGTCTCATGTACCATTGTAAATACATCAATAAATTCGATTTGCTTAGCTGCGAACGTCTGCTGTTGGGTCGTAGATGTGTTCACTTTGAATAATTTTCACCGTTATCTCTGTACTTGAGATGACGTCAGGCTAGAAACAACCATATTCGGTTAATCCGGATCTTCGCCTAAACCGGATAAAATCGTCGGTCAAATCGAATCCAGGTTAACCAAGGTTTGCTTATTTGCTTTTTTCCCGTTCCTAATGGAAACCATTCAGTCAGTTTGAAAGTTTTAGCAAACTTCCAGCCAGTGGCGTAACTGACGGGGACAGGGGGCCGAGCCCCCCCTGGCAAGCTAAATGTAAAAACTGGGCTCCTTTTGGGTGACATTTTGGTATTTAGTATTCGTTTGGCTCTCGGTAGGTTGTTTTTTTTGCGTTTTTCGGGGTATTTTCGTTTTTTAGCTAGTATAGACATCCACGACATCCGCATTTACTATCATTTCCCTACTTTGTTATGAGTGTTGGCTAGTGGCCCCCCTTCAACCAAGTTTTGCCTCCTTGGTTCAAACCTGTTGGATTGCATACTTGTACCTCAGTTCACATGAGATAATTTGTCGGTGTTTCTGGACGACTTGATTGAAGTTTTGGTGTAAATGCCGCCTGTTTGCTTGATTAAACTGATTGGTGTTATCTGAGGGGGGCCTGTTAATGGCATGAGACACAGTTTTTCTCAATGTAGAATGTGCGCTCTATTTTCTATCTTTTGAAATCTTTCATTCAACTCAAGTTGACCACACGTTCTTTTGCCACCACATAATGGCGCTGTGTCTTCGTTGTTCTCGTTGCTTTAATTTTCATTCGTCACCTTTTTCGAATTTCTGTGACCGTCGCTGAAGTCTTCCAATTTACTAAAATTATAACATGCATTCCTACATCCACATGCGTGTTTGAATCCCATCTCGAATTCAGAAAAATTTGAAGATAGAATTCTCGAAGAGAAGCCATCGCAAAATAAAACGTCGGTTGCAAAAAATCTTGCACAACAGATTCCATAAATTTGTTTTCGATGAAAAATTCCACTACCTCATTCAAAGCAATGCAATGTGTAACATAGAAGCGAAACAAAAATTACAGCAGCCATCGCCACCTGGTACTCCCAACTAAGCTCATGTGGTAAAAAATCGATCTTAAAAGTGTTTAAGCTTCATTTTCCGACCCACTCTTCCTTCCGGTAGTGTCGCGCGAGCGGCAGCTCAGAGAGATTTCCCAACAACTCAGGATTCTCAGCAATCTTATATAGTTTATCAGGATCTGCCGCGGACAATATACATGTAAGCTACACCTGCTTCAGCGATTTGCCGCTATTTTTGCTTGAGTGTGTTACCACTACATTGGCTAGGAAAAGCACTCATAGGTAACCCGTTCACGAGCGGCATGACAAGTCAGCAACAGGTTGATTTGGTGACGTGACGACAATGAACTGCCTGCTACACAGCAGCCCTTCGTCAAGTGCAAGTAAGGGATTTGCCTCTAGGCCGTTGGTGTGCCTTTTGCATGCATAAGAGTCTTCCCGAAAATTTGGCTTGTGCGAAAAATTAAAAGTAAATGTTACAAGGTGAAAGCATCGCTGTTTCGTCGTAATTCACATACTAACCAGTCGGAAGAAGTTACTTGTTGATGACCGCCGAATTGCAATTGTTTTATGCAGCAACTAACAGCCGGTTTTATGTAAATTTGACCTCTAACATTGGCGAGTACGAATGCAACAAGGTGTGCCAAGTAACCATCGCTCGCATAAATATCCAAAGCATCAACAGGTTGCCAACGTTAACTTCACGCAGTAAGCTGAACCAAATTCCTGGGACGCGAATCCACTGACACGTGACAGCCGTACGATAGAAGATTGCTGGCAAAAAGTTGGTTGTCACTGGAGTTTGTTTGAATGCTCGCACTGGTTACGCCAACAGCCTCTAACATTCCGACATACGCGTCGCGCGTGCCACATGAGGCTAGGCTATTGCTGAGTACTTCAGTGGGGTTTTAAAACTGAAATTATGCCTTTTCAGGTGGCTTAATACCAAGCTCGTTTCCCAAATAACTCGCTGGTAGGCTATTTCATAAGTAACACCGTACGGCATTGCTACCGCTTGCTTTGCTACTACTGTTTAAAAGTCGAGCAACTTTCCATTCACAACACAATCCTGTAATTCGTTCCGCGACGACAGAAGCCGGGGTGAGGGAATGAGGATATACTGAACGGCAATCGTATTTACCAATTGATAAATAAAAATTTCTAAAAATTAAACCAACGGCTTTTTTTTAACAGCAACCTAGCATACTCAACCAAGGGAAGTTCTACGTAATTTATCTATAGTGCACACATAATCTGAAACCGTCGTTGATTGGCAATTTCTTTTTTGCGACCTAGTATGTGCTTCGTGTTTAGTATAAGTTTCGCTAAGGCGTGACAACGTCCTCAGATTGCAGGGGTGTGTAAAAAAGTCAATTTATCTATGCATTACTAGTTTCTAGCATAAGGAGTCTAATTGATATCCAACAAACACGAACATTGAAAGAGTCATCTTCTGAGCTCTGACAACTGTAAATATCAGAAAATTTTTCACGGCGTTTTATGAACGCAAGCCACAAGGCAATACAGTATTCACGCAGAGAAAAACGCTCCAAAAACCATCACAAATTTCCACTTGGATTGCAATGATGTTAATTATTGCAACATCACACAAAACTCGTTTTCTGAAGAAATGAATCAGAGTCATTTTGCGAAGTTCAAACAACTACGCGGTACCGAAGTTTCTTGGATGCCGCGCATGACTGGGAGCGACAATCCAGATGACAGCTCTGTAGAGCTCAGCGATGAGCAGATCACGAGGTGCCGCAGAGCAATCCCACGCAATACAAGCTATATCCACACAAGAAAAAGCATTTTGCGACGAATTTGCAAGAAGGTATCTAATCCGTTCGATTAAAACTTTGCTGAAATGTAAGCGCTGGGAAACAACGTGCGTCACCCTGCCATTCCGAAGCCGGTTATCGCAGAGAAAAATTTCCAAGAATATAGTGCAGGGTACATGCTGTGTGCTTTCTCAAAAATTTTGTTAAAAGCATGAGTTTTGCCTGTCTATCTAAAATGAAGAACTTGAATATAGAAGTATCATACTAAACCACACTGAATTATCTTAATTGCGCAAAATCCTCTAACGCCAAGCTATCACGGCCAGCTCGTAAAAAAGAAAAATAAGAAAATGTATAGAGCGTTATGTACTTAAATTCATACTTGATTTATTAGGTTCACGTAACCAAATGGTTGACTTCCTATAAACAACTCACCAACATGAATTTTAGGATAAAACTTTAGGAAAACATTTAGATACAAATATTCCATAGCTATAATTAGAGCTGTCTCTTTCAACACAGCCCGTTGAAATTTTCTGTGCTTCGTCCCATACACTATTGATTTACGTTAACCCAAAAGCAAGCACGCTTGCCCAAAACTAATAGAGAAAAATGTGTTTTGCTTGTAGAGCAGGGGTGGGGAACCTATTTACTATTACGGGCCGCATAAATTGTGCATTATCGCTGCCGGGCCGCGAATAATAATCGATTTGATCCTAAAATTCTACCTTTATCTTACTACGAGGGATAGAGGCTTTGTATGACATACTATCTTAAGGGATAGAGGCATCTGGCTTACTGTCTAAGTACCTACTTATCATGGAACTTCGTTTTGACTCGATCTTGTACTCTAAATTGAGTAACGAAAATTCTGATGCGGGCCATATCAAACGTCTATGGGGGGGAGATTTGGACCACGGGCCGAAGGTTTTTAGAGCATCCTCGGTTGTTTGAAAATCTGTTTTAGAGCATCACCCCTGTTTTAGAGCATCCTCGGTTGTTTGAAAATCAACGAATCAACACGTATCCAGCACAGCACGAACATAGCACTTCACAACAATTTCATTGTTCTTCACAAGCTACCGCGAGGGTTCTTGAACTGCCTTGTAAGTGTATGGAAGTTTAGCAAGAAAAAACAACCATAGACGTGTACGATCACAGGTGGGTCTGTGAGGGTCAGGGCCTACGAGAGCGGTCTCCAAGAGATACATTGAACCCGAGCCCGGTAGCTCCTGGGACGCGGGAGGGTGAAAGTACGCACATTAAGTTTTCTGTAATCAAGCACAAAATTACTAAAGTAAGCCAGTTGCTAGTATCACAGTTAATATATTTCTAAATCTTAGCATGGTAGCTTTTTCATCTATATTTTGATTACTACACAAACAACCAATACAAGTTTCGACGAGGGCATCAAAAACTAGGGGGGCGGGTATCGGTCTTCGTACAACCTGGTACAATTGCTTTGAGGCCCTCGTGAGGGTAGTTGTGGCCTCATCGTCTCCAGGCGTTAGAATCTTTACGTAAATTCCACTCAGGGATATCTAGAACTGCACAAAGATTCAAACCGCAACTGAGCGCACCTGCTAAGACCTATCCGAAACTCAAACTGCAGGCGTCAGAGTGACACTACATTTGTCCGGCTAAGAAAAAAAAGGCTGAGTTTCTAATCCGGAGTTTTAGATATCTATGATTCCATCAAGTTTCAGACGATGGAGTTGCAGTGTGCACAAAACAATGTTGGCGTCAGAGATCATGGCAGTGACAAATGGCTTCTCCCACCCTGATATAGCTTTTCGCATGCGTCTATGCATGCATATCGTGTTTTAAAAAATAGTGACATGCGAAGCAGTCTGCCTTTTTCAGTGAAAATGACGTTTAACCACCTCAGAAAAATCAGTTCTTCTAGTAACCACAAATTCTCATTTCTAGTCTTGCACTATCCAAGATATAAAGAACATGCACAATGGCATCTTGCACTGAGCTTCTGCTTAAAAATGATTTGCATCATTTTCTAACCGGTGTTCATCAACCAGCAGACTGCAACCTCTTCAAAAATCTAACCCTACTAAACTCGCAAAAATTCGGCTATTAACTTCAAACTACAATAAAAAATTATGAAACTGTTGAGGGGTGCCCGACGAGACAACCTGTCTAACAGGTGTTTTTTCGGTGTCCCAGAGCTTCAATTTTTATTTGCATGAATTTTTTGAATGTTTGCGCCAATAAACTCAACTCAATAGCAGGTGGCTCAAACAAATATGAACACGCACTTTCATCTGCAACTGAATCAAGTCAATGCAGTTTCGACCGAAAACCTCACCGAACACTTACGAAAGGGTGTTCTTATTTGACCCTAACTACATGTGGGCTTCCCAGTAATTTTAAACAGTATCACCAACTGTGTTTCATTGCATCCCAATGCAATGTTGCATAGGGTACGGCGATGTTAGCAAAATAGCATGCCTTATAACAACAGTCATTAGTTTGAAGTAGGCGTGAAAACAGTTAGAAAATTTAACCAAATTACAACAAAAAATGCCGTTTCAAGCAAAGAAATCATAATTGACTCATCATCACTGATAGCATGTTATTTCCCCTTTGCTGTTTCATCCAATATCATAATACTAAATTTTCAGCTAACCTATGTTGAATATCTGATTTCACATTCGCTGAGTAAGGTAGTCGACTTTTAACACAACATTCTCTGATCTTAACTGCCTTGTTGCTTCTGTTTTGTAATTTATTTCTTTACCTTCTCTTCCTGCCAATATTTCACTTCCTACATATTTGATGGCAGAACCAAATCTAACTTATTAGTTGAAAATTACAAACGAAATGTGTACAACAGAGTTCGAATTTAAAAGGTATTATTCAACAGCGGAAAACTGCTTTATTTTTTACTTGATTTTGCTTTGTTGCTGAACACTTTCGAAATTTTGAAAAATTATTACTTTTTAATTACGGAATTTTTTAGATTTCTTCTAGTTCTAACATGCATGTAGTGAATTCTTACTCATGCCTTTCATCATCAAGCACAGTTGCACAATGTTGTGGATAGCATACTTGTATTACAATACCTCTGGTCTTGCCATTGTACCATACATAAGCTTTGTTTAGGTCTTGCTTTTTATATCATGATGTTTTCGATTTTTAAAGAAACTTTTACCATGAAGGGTGAGAATATTCTTACGTGTAACAGCATAATGCAAGTTCTTCCAACATATTAGCAACTGTTTTAGAACCACTGAAAGTAGTGATGTAATCAGGAACCTTCCAGCCAAAATCTAGTTCAGATTTCTAGAGTAAATCTAAATTTTCAACTGCAAGACGTAGGGACGATTGGTTCACCGAATTCTGCGTAGTTCTGGCGAACTAAGTATAAGACCAACAGTGCACTTCAGTCCCGTCGCCACGGGGGGGCGTTCGTGGGCTAAGCCCCCCAAATTGAAATATGAAACACTACAAATTAATGGAATGTTCGTCAAAATTGAATGTCAAGCCCCCCCACACGAACGTAAAGCCCCTTGTTGACGACTTTCTGGATATGGTTCTGGTGCACATGTTGAGCTGCCGAAGCTGGAGCTCTAACGATACCTCGTCATACCAATTTAATGATGCCGATGTTTCATATCGGCGAAATTCCTCAGGTAAACATCGGTAACGCTTGCTCATTCAAGCCACTACGCTACTGTTTCGTTGCAAGTGTTCGAAAGACCGACTTGCTACTCCATCCCTGATTTATTAAAATGCTACTTCTCTGCCTTGTTCACTGCGGAGCGCAGCTCTCTATTAACTTGAATTGATGCCTGATGTACAGACCACTATGTAAGCGTCACCGAAATAAACCAGTTTATAAAGTGACATACGTACTCGTGTTTAGTTTTCGCGCAGTAAACAGATGACTGACAGCGAACAAATCACGCCTTTTGCAGTGATGTTTGATTGCTTTAGTGACCCAGGTGACGTTTGTGCGGAATTCCGCGTGGTACGATTCTTCATTGTACCTTAAAATTGTTCAAATTTGAGCAATCGATTGCAATCGATTACGATTACCCTGTGTCTGAGTCTTACCCAGTGTTTCTCAACCAACGGACCACAAAACAACCTAGGTTACTTTGTATGAATTACTGTAAATTAACTGAAAACGATTAGTTTTCGTGTTGAATTCAGTATATCCTGCTAGACCAGTGGTTTTCAACCTTATTTGTACCACGACCCATTATTACAACCCAACAACCCCCACCTAAAACTTGAATAATCAAATGCAATACAGCTGCGCACATAAAATATCTACTCGGCGACTCCCCCAAAAATGGTTCACGACCCCTCTGGGGGTCGCAACCCCAAATGGAAGGCCACTGTCCTTGACAGTGACCTGTGGTTTGTAAGTACGCAGATCTTTAAGGTTTGGTTGTGGTGACCACCAGGAAATTGAGACTTTTTCCGAAATTTTTGCTACAAACTTTATGGCACATCTCTAGCTCTAATTGTATTATATTGTGGAATATTTAAAATGCACTCAACACAAGAGGGAATTTCGCAGTTTTTTAACATAGACAAAAGCAAGTTTTCATAAAGCTACAACTCCCAACAAGGACGTGAAGCAAGTACCAGTAATGCAAAATTACGACAAACTACGAAAAGACTTCGTGCAGATATCTTGGCAGTTGAATGAGAAATGTGATAAAAGATACTTGGAACTTGGCTTTACTGTGGTTCTGTGTCGTGAAAAGATACAGAAACCTTTATGTATACTATGCTCACAAATTCACTCAGACGATGTAGTGAAACGTTTTAAGCTTGACTACAGTAATACGTTTCATTAAATACGGTATATAAAAGCTAACGGAATGCTTGTGATAATCTGCTGCATTCATTCAGGGTTCCCACACATTTTTTAAAATCATTTTCCATACTTTTTCAATACCTTTTCAATACTAAATTTGGTAAGTTCAATACCATTACTTCTCTTCATTTCTCGAAATTCTTCATCATGAAACTCAATTTTACACATTGCACAGCATTGCAGAAATAATGAAGTGCTTTCACTTTCAGTAAAATTCTGCTCAGATGCTTGAGATTTCTTTATAATTGAAAATTTCCATACTTTTTCAATACCTGATGTACATTTTAACAAAATTCAATACTTTTTCAAGGTCTTGAAAACCAATTTTGAAATTCAATACTTCCAATACCGCGTGGGAACCCTGATTCATTGTGATCATTTGTTACTGGTGTGTAAAACTTGTGTGTTTTACTAGTCAGCTGGTGTAAAAAGGTTGAGAACCACTACACTCTAACTAAAATTGAAGAAGCAGCAACACAAAATTGGTGATACAACTAAAATTATGCAGGTTGTTTCAACAAAGATCTGTTTTTATTGTCACTTACAGATCATTTTAGTTTGGTGAATATGTGTGAAAGACCATGATTAAAAATATTACAATAAGATTTTCCTTGCAAAAATGCTTTATTTGTGATTATTATTCAAGCATCATTTTTTTAATTCATTTGTAAAAGTAAAATTTAGCATACAATTCAGAAACAATGGCTGCATAATATCATGAGCAAAACAATATGGGCTTGTCCAAATAAACATCTTTTACCTGACACTTACTACTACTTTTCATTCAATACAATAGATTAGCGATTCACTTCCCTATACCATCAAAGCTTGACTACTTCCAAGCTATACAACAGTTATGCCATCTGCAGAGATAAACACCAACCTCAACTACATTTATATGATCTTTCTACACTTTACATGCTTGCTTGGTGAAACATTCTTACCACTGCTTTAGCTTTGACATCTTGTGTTAGAAATGAGAAGACAGGATAAAAAATTCTGATCAACATAACATTGAAACATACTGAACTATGTCAGAAACTAACTTGCATATAACATGAAAACTCTTGGCAAGAAAAAATTCCTTTGTCTGCACAAGACCAACACCTTTTCTCACTACCAATGGAACTGCATAACTATAGCATTGTAACACACCATATTATAACTATTGCAGTGCAAGCGAAACAGACAGCAAGTAGTTTCAAAATATTAACACAACAAAGTCTCCCTCAAGATACATTGTGAGCACACAACCCAAAGATACATGTAGAGCAACAGGTACAACTTCACAATGAAGAAGCAATATACAGTATAGCTTTACTCTGCTTGATACCAATTATCCTTGTCCCTTTTTAATGTTTGGGGAAGACAATGTCTAAAAGAATTAAACTTGCATACATTTATCTTGCAATATATTGAATTAAACTTACTCAGTATGCCAGAGTTGTGTATTTTCACTAATTACCAAACAGTATTTCAATACTTTGACTTCATGCTAAATTCTTTGTATATTACCACTATTTACATCAAGGGCCAGCAACCTTTTCAGACTACTACGTCAGGGAGTCAATAGGACACACAGGACAGAACAAGCAAGTTATTTCCAAACAGAGGCTGTTTTAAGTTATTGTGCGAGCCAGGCACGAAGTTCACTAAAAATATACAGTGGGCATACTAGTTGCATAGCGCAGTTTGCCAATGAAGCCAGTATGGAACATTGTTTGAAATCATTCAAGAAAAGTGCAAAGGATAATGTTAAACTCATATGCTATGAGCACTGCATATTACAGACAGACCGATATCAGCCTGGCTAATATATTGGGCAATTTTTGGGTTGTACCAATATATTGGTATTGGCCAAACGGCTGATTTTATCGACCTCAGTAGGAGTTGACAAAACACTGTTATATTCCTCACGCATGCAGAAGACTTGCGCAAGAAAGCACAATGAAGCAAGTCAAGACAGTTATTTTTAGCAACACTAGCAGATGCATTTTCATAAACAAGCAGACAAGATGAAGCATCAAGCATGTGTCAGCCGTCATAGCCAAAACAAAAGCATCATCTTTAATCAGATTATTAAATGTCATAGCAAAATATTGAAATTGTTGCAATTTGAAAAATTTTAGCTCATAAATCCATATTTAAAGTTTTTGAAAGAACATAAGGCACAGAATACATTATAGTTTTGATAATGAAGCAGAACACAAGATTTAAAAATTTGGGAAATATCTGTTATTGGCTATTGGTCCATGAATGGTCAATCTCTACTGCATATTGCAAAACTTGCAACTCTCAAACTAAGCACACACGATGTGTTGTTGACTAATTCTAACATTTTCTTGCAAACCTATTAGAATGAAGCAGACAGACTCACATTGGAAATGTGCTTGCTAGCACAAAACATATTTAACTGCAGCAAAGCATAAAGCATAAGATCTACAAAAACAATTTCGCAAGGTCATTTCATGCAAAGTGTTCCAGTCAATGCAACCCATCCTGTTATATTTTGATGAAATTTGGCAGGCTTATTGAACTTTTTCTCCTGATCAAAAGCAACTAAATTTTTTCAAAATCAGACAATGATAACCAAAGTAATAAGCCTTTAAACCAGGGGTGGGGAACCTATTTACTATCATGGGCTGCACGAATTGTGCATTATTGCTCGCAGGCTGAAAAATCAATTAATTTTATACTAAAATTCTACAACTATCTATCTATGAGGAAGAATGACTTCTTTTGACTTACTAAGTACCTGCTTATCAAGGAGTTTCATTTTGACGCGATGTTGAGCTCTAACTTGGGTAATGGAAATTCTGGTGTAGGCCATATTAAATTTTTACGCAGGCCGCATTTGGCCTGCAGGCTGCAGACCCCTGATTTAAACTTTAACATTTTTGTACTCACTCATGTAAAACAGCATGATAAATATTCTACGATAAACTTTGAACTACTAACTCCTGGTTAATCTTTTAATTATTGTCATGCTTGAAGTAATTCCCAGATGTTGACACATAAGATTATGTTTGAACCTAAGGTTGATGAGCAGCATCGCTTATGATCACTCATGCGTTCTGTCTTTTGTAACAGCCAATATCTGGATCATGAGTGTCTTCAGGGAGTGGGCAAAGCAAGCATTTCCCCCTGTGGAAATTGGGATTAACAACCAAAAAATTCTAGAAAACCTGAAATCAGCAACTAAAATTCAATTAATTGATTTAATTTTGGCACTGACAGTGTATTTGCTGGTATGATACACTGCACAAGAGCCAGGTTCACTGGTCTGGTGCTGCACAGTGATGAGCTTGCAGTTCACTTGTATCCACTCCTTTGCCTGCATAGGCAGGTTGCAAAAGCTGCGAGCAGATTGTTCTATTGTCTGGTCTTTATTGCTTGCAATAACATGGCAGCAAATCTTCCAGGGTTCACTTCATATTATGTGAGCAGGGGTTTGCTGCATGTGACTGCTGAACACAGACATCTTGGCAGGTGCATTTACACTGTTTATACATATATTTATACTGTGTGAAAAGAAGCATGAGTGAATCTGCAGCAATGCCACCAAAAAGTGTGAAAAACCACTGTTTGTGCAAGTGTGACCAATATGCTTGAATTTCCAACTACACTTACGCAGGCTTCTTTGCATGCAATATAAAACTACATGGCTTGTTAGAATATATCTGTGGAAGCTTGTGGGAATACTTATTAATTGTTAAGGTTTGATTTGGACATCTGAGTGAAGCACTATATTTGCAACTGGCGAGTTTTCATAATTCATCTGCTCAATATTGTAAAACCTGTGTGGTGTTCTAATTCTAGTAAGTTGTGCATAGTCATGTCAACATGCAGGTCTACCTGTCCAGTTTGTGTATCCGGTTTGTGTATGAGCATTCACTCTGAAAGAATAAGCAAAGACAAAGTTGTAGTGATCACTTTGAATAAGATCCCAGACGTTTGCAGCACAAGTAACGCTGACAAATCTTTCTAGCAGATCCCACAACTAGGCAATTTGCCCTCCTGAAATTTTCAAAAATATATTCAGTTGTTAGGTGCAGCATCAAGCTACAATCATTTTGCCCTTACACAAAAATATCAGTTGGGTGTGGGCCTGTTTGCTAGCTAAAATAAAGTCATAAATTGTGGTTTCGTTGAAGACCATGGCAGTGCTTCTTTCTTTAAAGATCATGCCACTGATTACTTAAAAAAACGTACTCTGCGTTGAAAACTTGCAGATAGCCTACTGTGCAATTGTAATATACCTGGCTACTGCTGCCAACGAAGAAAATTTTTTGTGATTGTTAACAAAACATGGGACATTTTCTTTGTGGTGTAGAAAGGGTAAAGTGATTTGTGAACATCCATTTATTGCATCATCAACAACTTGAAAATAATAAGCGGAATGTCAATGTTACCCTGCTGGAAAAATTTCTGCAGATGCCCATGATCTGGATGTAATCTGTACATAGGATGATGTGTTATACAGTATCTGACAAGTTTATTCAAGGAAGATTCAAATGAAGAATAAAATTGATGTGCTGTTGAGTATTTCTAGAAATAAATGTATGTCAATTTAACTGCATTCAACTCCTCAAGATTGTTAGATTCAAAATTGAGTTCGCTAGATGTTTCATATTTATGTGAATAACAACCCAACATACAGCCAGAAAACTTGCATTACGTCAGCTTGACAAAATGTATATCATGTTAAAAAGTTATTTGGAAATTATAAATGCAGTGAAACAACCATCTGATAGGCTTCTTTCTGGTTGAGTAGTCTTCACCACAATGTTGTCACATGAATGTGACAGCAACATGCTGAGATAAAACTTAAGTATCATCCAATTGGGGAATTTGCAAATCTTGGAAACTTGAAAGATGGCAAAATTGTGCCTGTAGTTGTAACATTTTTTCGTTACAGACTTACTGATATTTCAACTGTTATCCTTGTGGAACTGCCTCAAGATGCCACAAATTGCATTGGATTTTCACAACTAATGCAATTAAACCTTTATTTGTCCCATAAATTTCACCTTGTTGAAGAAGCTTTGATTTGTTTCAGCAGTCCATACCTCGTTTTCATTTTTTGATAACTGGATTTCACATCACCTTGTCCAGATTTAATCAAGAGTGTCTTAATTGCCCATGCAGGTCCAAATCAGGTTTTCATCAGTTTGCAGCCAAACCAATTAAACAGTTCGGCCAAGTAATTCACCCCTTTGTTGGGCTCTAGATTTTGCACTTCACACATACAAGACAATGCAAATGATCAAAGTATTGTTCCCAACTTTAATAAGTGAAATATTTCAGTGATGGCTGCGTGGCATAACACAAAAATAAGAAGTCTTTTCACAACTTGTTCATGCACTATCAAGACTTTAGTATGCCAGCCAGATGGCAATTCTTTGCCATGAGACTTGGAAAATCGCTGTGTGATATGATTGGCAGCACCGTAAAATGAGCTACTGCAACACAAACACTCCAGCAACCTCTATATATTTGACTGTTGAAGCAATGATAGCATGCTGCAATCAAATTTTTAAAAAATAAAATTTGTTTACACGTCTGGTGCTAGGCGATTTTGGCTTTAACACATTGGCTGCCGGTCTACGAATACATCGTACTTGGAAATCGGGGCAAAACCGGAGGTATTTCAGTTGACTTACCAACTACATAGATGCTTAGTCGATTGCACTAGAAAGCTGTTCAAACCCTCAAAAGATTCAGCAAGTCTTTGAGTCTGTAATGCAATAAAAAATTTTTGGTTTTGGGTTTCAGTTTTTTTGTGAGTGACATCATAAGTAAGGTAGATTTCTGGCCATTTTCGTCTGCTGGTACCTGGCCTGGGCCCAACTGCTGGACGGAAGTATGTTGCTGAAGTTTTCATTGGAAACTAGGCTAGGATCCACGTCTTTTGAGACCTTGATCGATTTGCTAGCATTCCTGGTTCAAAAGTTTTGATCTAAAATAAAGAAAGGTAATTAGCTAATTGTGGTATTAAGTACTTTGTTTATTACTGATCATAACTTTTGAACCAGAAACCTCAGCAAGTCGATCAAAGTATCATAAGACTCGGATTTTAGCCTAATTTCCAATAAAAACTTGAGTGAAATACTACCATCTAGTGGTTTGGGCCTAGGGACAGATGAAGTGGGCCAAAAAGACCTAAACAACTTCAATGGAAACCAAGGTGTTGGGCAAGTCTTTGCAAGTCCATAGCTTACCAGGCAGTTGTGCTAGAGAGCTGTTCAAACCCTCAAAAGATTTGGCCAGTCTTCTAGTTTGCAATGAAACAAATTTTAGGTTTGTTTTTTTTTGTGGGTGACATCATAATTAGGGAAGGTTTAGGCCTTTTTGGGCAAAGTCATCGGGCCCAGGTCCCTTGCAAACTAGAAGACTCACCGAGGCTTTTGAGGGTTTGAACAGCTCTCTAACACTTTCGGTGCCAGAGTTACACTCGTGCAAAGCCACGTGCGATCCAGTTGTTTTGGCGCGAAATGCTCGAAACATAAAGGACACGAAGGAGTTACTAGACCTTTCATATAAGGTATCACACATATTATTCCTACTTAAAGATCACATCCAGATATTGCCTGTTAAAAATGACATCACACATGAGTGATCGTCAGAGGTGCTGCTGATCACCCTTGGCTCAAAGGTCAGCAAACATAACTTTAGGGGTCAGGATCTGGGCTGAGAATAAGTATGCCATGCATAATAATATTTAAAGGATTGGTTGTCTAAAAGGATAGAGGTAGAGTTACAGGAGCTCAAGTTGATCATAAAATATTTGAAGTTCGGTTGTCCGATTTTTAAAGGATTCGGTTGTGTTTGATAAGGAGAAAAAGTTCTCAGCCTGCTGAATTTCGTCAAAATCGGAGAGGATGGTTTGTATTTTGTCATTTTTTGTAGACTTGATATGGAATGAACAAGAATTTGCAAGTGTAAACAAAAACGTCCACCAAAACAAAGCCCAACACCAGCCACCAGTGACTAACACATTGATAGACATACTATCACACTCAATCGGTATGCGCCACAGTATTTAGAATGTAGACAACCTACAGTGGAAGGTGGCAGAACACCAACACCACTACTGACTATGCAACACAAGCCTTATCTGTGACCACCTGAACACAAAATCTGCAAACATTTTTCAAAGTTGTTTTAGTGTGTACAAATGGAGTCGTGATGTAAAGTAACATTATAAGGTTGGGAAGAAGCACAACCTTAGGATTGTATACACACAGAACTGTAAATGCAACAGAACAAAGCAAAAGGTGTATTAGAATGACAATGGAGGTGTTGGCTTTAAGCCTGAAACACTAAGGCAAAATTATCCAGCCTCAAGGCTGGAAGTTGCGAACACTTGATAGGCATTATCAAAAACATTGCCATACAACATCATAAGAACATTGCCATACAACATTATAACAGTCACCAAACTTAGTGGATGAATTTTTTCACTTTTTACAAAATATTTTTAAGTCACTAAACTATTTGCTTTGTTAAAGTTTGTTAATCATGTGCAAAACATGACACTACAGAAGCATGAACAAATTATTTTCTCACATCATATACACCAATCTGGACAAAGTCAAGAAGTACATGTTTTTATGTTGTCAGAAATCTTTTCAGTTCACAAAGTACCTTAACGACTGAAATTACTTTTAAATATTGATTTTAAAACAATGCTTTCATCCTCAAGATTCCAAAATTTACATGAACAGGTGAACGTTAGAAGTTAAGTGCCACGTATTATGTCTGTATACACAGTTCTTCATACATCTAAAAAATCTCACCATGAGTTATCAATGAACCTTTTCCATATATGAAAAAAATTAGACTGTTAAAAACTATTCCTTAAACATAGAAAATCAAATAACCACCTTAAAGCAGTTTTAATTTATGCTTAAGAAAACACGAGTTAAGACAGTACTGTGAAAATCAAAATTACAGCTATTGAATAATGATTTTTCAGAGCCTAACACAATACCATTGCTGAAATCAATATAGCACTAACTGAAAGTGACACCCTTTTTATCAAGAAAATGATTTTTCTCTCCCCTTTCCTTTAAGCTGCTTCACACCTGAATACTTCTCAGTGTGCCTCTCTACATGTCTTGCTCTTATGAAACACTTTTGTAAAGAAAAGAATTGGTTGTACTTTATGATCAACATTACAGCAAGACTAATGTTCAGTTGTGGGCTTCGATACCACTGCAGATGATTTATACAGATAAATTTAGCCTGCTGCCATGATAAAAATTCAACAAGAAAATTTTCAATGTGAAGCATTTAACATAGCACTTGCTACCTTGAGTAGATTATGAACTACACATCAAAATTCCTGCATATAGAATAATGAACTACACATCAAAATTCCTGCATACAAAATTCCTCCATATTTTCAATACCAGCACAGTCATGCTTATTTCAAGTTAGAAGCTACCATCTAAAACCTTAATTACGTTCAAGGATATTGACATGCACAGATTATTTATAGAAAAATTTAATCATAAATTGATTTTGAAATGACTAAGACATTTCTATCAAGCATAAAATGCCACTTTAGTAGAGTAGGAACATCCTTAAAACCCTCATAATGATAAGGAATAGATATCAGGACATTGCTAGTAAGAGTTCCATTTCCAATACAAGGAGGTCATGTCTACAAACAATGCATGCTATACAGCAGCATTTCATAGTAATCATTAAAACACGTACCCAACATCATCAGAAAATTCTTTTAATGTACAATTAAAATGCATATTTACAATACACATCAATTTTCAACAGTCAAGTAAAACAAAAAGTGAGCATGCACACACACAGTAATAACAGATACATCTTGAATGTTGCCTACGATTTTTTTTCAATAAACGGACTGATTGATCCAAAAATGTAACACTCATTGCCTGTTAAACTGGAATATTTGGATATAAACTGACTCTAAGTTCAAACATTTCAGTAATGCATTACCTTTCAAAATGTTCTTACTCTGTAGTTTTGCATAATAGCACAATATCAGTCACATCATGTATCATGATCGCATTATATACAATGATGCAAAATGCTGTGTAACACAAAAAAATAGAAAGAATGGCTGCTTGTGTGTACAAGCCATGTTTCCAAGTGTTCAACAAATGGCTATGGACTTAACATTCTTACCACACAAAACAGGTTTCGTTCAAAGCAAATGATCAAATTACTTTCTTGTAATCAAAGCAATGTAACAACACTTCTTGCAGCAGAAACCTCACAAATCTTCCAGTATTTACCACCCTTACTAACTAATTGAATTAGCTACAATAAATAATCAAGAAATTCATAAAACTGCTTTGCCCCATAATTGATTTTCTCCCATGAAGTAATTGCTACATTTCTGGTTGACAATTTGAGAACTTCTCAGTTGCATGTATGTCTGCACTTAATAAAAAATTGTTTGATTTCAGTGCTAAAACTTTCAAATGCAGGTTTCTAAACATTACCAACATCCAAACTTAGTGTTTTTATCTGCTACCTTCATTTCAAAAATTTGGTTATATATTGTTTTCATTTATCACAGAGCAATCTAGTGTTTAAGCGGGCTAATCCTCAACGTTCAAGAACTTAAAACCAGCCAAAGTTTACTATGGTGCTTGATCATTATTTGGTTCCAGAAAGCAAGACTTCAATTGTGCCCAATATAAACTGCATTTCTGAGCTTAGCAATAGCATGGGCCACTGAATGACACTGAGAATGTGCATATAGATATTGATGTAGTAACACCAGTGACCACAGAAAGTTTCATGCAGTTACAAAAAGTTACTTCACTAAAGACTACAAGCGTTACTTTATCAGAAAAACAATAATCTGTGTTCATTATGCACTGTCCCGGAATAGCCCACCTTTCACAAATTAAGTAAATTCCACACTTTGTGGAATCAACATTTACTTATTAGGAAACAGTTTTTATGAAAAAATGGCATGTTTTATACAATAACATGACTTCAAATTAAAAATCAAGCACATGTATTAAAGGCCCAAGCAATCCTACCACTTCCAATTAAGCCAATGAAGCTTTTTGTTTCTTTTCTCATTTAAAATTATCTACATATCATCTTTTAGGAAAAAATATCTATTAGCTGCATCACAGCAGATTTTACAACAGGCAGCTACAAAAGCAGAAAGTGCACCCACCCATCATGACATCAAGTCCGTAAGGCAGCCTTTTACTTGGCATCTTAAGTCAAAATCACATAATTAGGCATGGTACAATAGCATTCATGAAAAGCTGCCTTCACATTCTCAACTTTCACTTCTCCAGTTTCACCCTAATGAATTTTGAAACATTCAATTAATGCATGATTCTAGGGCCAATATGATCAATGATTTACACAGTAAGCAATTCAAGTTCCATTTACAGGTCATGAGCAAAAGAACACAGAGAACAATAAACAAAAATATTTTCCAGTGGCAGTGATCATACATCCAAGGCTTCTGTACCAATTACACAAAGTATAAAAGAGCCTGGCAGATAAAAAGCCCTTCTATTAACTGATGCCAGTATTGAAGCCATACCATGATCCAAAACTTTAAACAAGAAAGTTCTCATAATTTAAAAATAACCACCTTCATAAAAACATCAAACAAGCACAAGCTACTATCAAATCGCTTTAATATTTTTGTATGAAAAATCTCCATCATTCCATGTGGTTCAATAAGCAGTGTCATGCAGGAGTCACTGAATTTATAGAAACTACAAAAAAGTTACAAAAGTTCAAAATTTCTAAATTTGCCCAAGTTGTAAATTCATGGATGCCAAACTTTGTCACTTGAAATACTGAAGTTAGCATGGTTTAAAACCATGACTTGTTTCTCTAAAATCAGCAGTCATATAAAATGCCACATCTGCAGCAAAAACAGCCTAGCATGCTAGCCAGAAAATGTGTAATATGTGACTCCTGCTCACTGCACATGCAAGCCTAGTTTCAACCATCAAACCTACTGTAACTATCAAATGTTGGGTCCAGATTCCAGTAAGTTCATTTCACTGAATCTTGAAGTCACACAGTCAGGTCGAAAGTAAATGCATAAATGATCACCACAGAATAGCTCTCAAACATGTTTCATGATATAAGTCAATTTTAACCCATTGGTAAGATGTGCATTATTTAACTGTGGTGATGAAACATTGCTAGTTGCAAAGCAATGCTGGAAACACCCACAAAAATTTAAGTTAAACCTCAAACATGTAATAGATGGAGTAACTTGTTCAAACAATAAAACAACTTTGGCATCCATGCCTACTTTGGCAATAACCCATGGGACATTTGCAGTATGGGTAAATTCTGCAAGCAATTTATCCATGGGCTTTTCAGTAATATATACTGAATGAGATTAACATAGTTTGCAATTACCATACACACAAACCCTAAGTTAAGGATTTTTACAAAGAGTACTTGTTTTCATAACAACGAAGCTCATGAAATTGACTCCGATTCAGGAATCTTTCTGAATAAGTAAGCAAAGTCTTGATTCAAACACCAAAACAGTCACTGTAGATAAAGCTTAATAGACCTTTCAAGCAAACGTCTTCCATGTAATTTGTCAACAGCAGCACGAGCAGCATCTTGGTTAGGGAATGATATTACCCCATCACCAGTTGGTCTGCCCAGCTTATCATACATCAGCCGCACTGAATCAGGTATCGGATCAAAACCCCAGAAAAATTCTATGATGTCCTCCTGTGTAACTTTAAAGTTCAAATTACCCATTTTTACAGTGACAATTGAAGGGATATTTGCAGGTAGAGGGTGCCCATTTCCAGGAAATCGTGGAGGAGGCCCCAAAGCAGGAAGCATGTTTGGTAAATACTGGCGAGGTTTGTCATTACAGCCATGGAACCTTACTAGTTCATTTATCATTGGTGATCTTGGTCGCCCTAAATCAGGATTGAAAGGTGGTTTTCTTCCATCCATACTAAAAGGAGGAAACTCACGAGGTGGTGGATGTGAAATAGGACCTGTAATGTTTCTAGGATCTACAGCAGGAAGTGAGCTTTCTCTTCCTGGAATAAAAGGATCAAACGGATGCCTTGCCTCTCTTGAGCGCAGCATGGGATCAAACAAATGTGAAGAATCTCTTGGTGGCAGCATGGCACCAATGGGTTGACGAATATTATTCAAAGTTGAATCACTCGGCCTGCTCATTGGCAACGGGCCAAAATTAGGTGAGTGAAAACGAATATCTGGAGCACTATTTAAAGCCCTTGACCTAACTTCATCAGCTGAACCAAATTCTGCATTTAAATACTTATTGTGCATTTCAACGTCAGCTTTCATGTCCATAAAGGAGACTGGCCAAATTTGCACAGAAGATCCCAATATTGTCAGCTTTGCTTTGCGACTGATTACTTTAGCACACACTTCAGGATTAACCAGTTCTACATAAACTTTGCCCTTGCATTTGCTAGCACTGTCTTCCAAAATGTGGATTCCACCTTTTCTTATGTTGATGTCTGGCAATGCCAATAGCACATCATTAGTAGATGCAGAGAAAGGAACATTTCCAATGCAAACACATGTGAGTTGTTCTTTAAAGATGTTTTGTATAAAGCCATCATCCCTATTTATTCCAGATGAACCTGGCAAATTAAATCCTTGAGATTCCGTTTCAGAAAACATTGGAAAAACATTTTCTTCACCAGTCACCTTACGATAATGGGCAGAAAGGTTTGCCAAAGTAGATGCTTCAACTTTGACAGATCTGTCTAACATTGTATGATCATCTTTTTCAACAGCTTTAGCAGCTTCTTCTGCAGAAAAAAATTTAATATAAACTTGTCCAGTTCGACGATTATTTCTTTCAACAAACTGAATGCCTTGAATGTTTAATCCAGCAAAAAATTCTCTGATCTCATGTTCTGTAACACGAAATGGTGAGTTCGCAACACGGACATAAGGGGTTGCAACAGTCCTATTGTTCAAGCTATGTCGTAACTTTTTCACTGTTTCTTCTTTAGTAACAACAGAATGAGCAGGAATAGGTGTAACAGGTTTCATAAGAATGGGTGGTGTAGGAGGAGGAGGAATAACCGCAGATGGCAAAGGAGGTGGGACAGGGGGATTTGGGATGCCAGGAATAGGGCTAGCACCAGGAAGCCTTGGTACTGCTAAAGGAGGTGCAAAATTTGCAGGTAAACCAGTCAGACCAAATCTTGGTGAAACTACTGGAACTGAAGAAAATGGAACAGGCTGAGTGCCGACAACACCACCAGATGCACCAAAAACAGGTGGGAATCCAAAACTTGAAGGGGCAGTATTATCTCCTGTAACAGTGGTAGAATTAGTCATAGCAGGAGCAATTTCACCTGCTTGAACATCATCTTCAATATCCATTTCACCAGCTCCAAGAACAGGCTCTTCTTTAATTGATATCATCCCTTTTTCATCATTTGTGTACTGCTCTTCATCTTTGCTTTTCTCTGCAATAATTTGAAGCTGTTGCTGCAAATATCGTCTTTTCTCTTCCAACTCATGCTGATCACCTAATGGTAGCTGTTCTTCTTGATTTTGTTTTTCATGATACGGCAGTGGTGCATCTAGTTTGTCTTCATTTATTTTTTGCTGGCCTTCATTATTCAGAGCAATAGCTTTTTTTTCCAAATCAAGTCTCTTACGTTCATCTTCCTCCTTTTGGTGTTGTCTTCTCAGCCAGTCTTCCATTTCCTTTTGCTTCTTTAACTGATGCTCACGCTTTCGTTCTTCCTTAAGCTTTTTTTCATGCTTTTTTTCTTTCTCACGACTTCTTTCTTCATACTGCTTGGCTTTAATGTACTTTCTGTGAATGCGAATTTGTTCTAACATGTTTGGTTTTGATAAACCAATTACTCTAACTTGTTTCCCATTAACCATGTCACCATCTTTCAGCAATGCTTGTTTGTAATCAGGAAAGATGCTGAATTCCGCAAATGCTCGACCTTTGCAAACTTTATTGTCATGTTCAACAAACAAGCCTCCATCAACCAAACGCAGCCCACTAAAAAATTCATTAATTGTTTTATAGGTAGTGTTGGAAGGTAATCCACGAATTTCAACACAGTTGTCTGAACGCAACGGGGAAAATGCCCGAGATCTTTTAGGCGTGCCTGCATTGGGAGAAGCACTTGAAGATGGTCGCTTTCTATCAGGTCCATACAGCTGATCTGGCGGCGGACCAAACATCAACCACCTCCTTTCTGAAATAGGACTAACTTTTACAAATCTGCCTTCAACAAATTTTCCATCTTTTTTCAAGCCTTCCAACTTGTCTATGGCTGATTTGAACTTTACTAAAACAGTGCCAGATCTGCGTCTTGCTTCATCTAACAAGAACCGCATATCCAACACTCGAACTGGAGCAAAAAAATACAATACATCATTTTCAGAAGCATCAAACGGCAATCCTTTTACTTCTAAATACACATCAGTGGCAACCATTTGCTCTGGACTGGGAGGCTTTCCCATGTAATGCTTTGGATGGCATGGATATCCTGGTGCAACAGACCGGCCAGTGAGATTAGTGATTGGGGGTTCTGGTGGTCTCAGACCTCTGAGCTCCTCACAGATCCGTTGGCTATCCTCTATTACTTTCTTCATTTCTGAATGACTGCTGAGCATTAATCTGATGGTTGCACCACAAAGATTTTTAGCATCCCTTAACATAGCTTGACGAGCATCTTCATCAGTTGCAAACAAGATGAAAGCTGTGCCATCATCACCTCCAATTATATGGACACCACCATCAGGAATTTTCAAGCCTCCAAAATAATGTCTGATGTCAATAGTGCCAGCTACAAGTGGTAAGTTTTGCAATCTAATGACAACACCAGTAGCCATATTCATATTCTATTTCATATGCTGAAAAAAGTAGACAAAAAAACATTAAAAAAGACAAACAACATTTGTTCATCACATTAAAGCCACACTTTAAAGGCAGTTTTAGACTATCATGAAGTCCTGCAAAGCTGCTCAAAAATTTTTATTTATTCTAATGTCTTCTGGGAACGCTTACGGAAGTGGCAAACTTCTCACCAGTTTTCCTGGTTTCATTCACTGTACTTTGTTCAAATCTGCTCCCAGAGTAAAGAATGCTAGAGCTTTACTCAGCTTTGCTTGTTTTTGGTTGTCAGCATGGTTTTACAGTATATAGTTATTTCATGTTGTTTCTTGGTTTTTATTGCTATGTTTGAATCAGCTGTGTGACCATACTTCATCCATATTGCAGTGTACTGTTATATTCACTGTAGGCTATTAATTTTTATTCAGGCTACACACAAACTCAGTAAAGGCAAAACTAGGCGGTGTCTGCCCCAGAAGTGAAAGTGAACAAAAATTGTTTTGCAGTTAGTTTTCAGTTTTATAGGTTGTCAGCTCAGCTAAAAAGGAGTTTACACTGTAGCCTGTCTGCATCAGGTCTTTTTTTTGGTTTAAACTACTTAACACCTTCAGCACCAAGCAGTTTTTACCATTAAGACCCATGGGAGCCACTTCATTGCCATAACTTTGCAACACCCTAACTTGCCTGCGGATTACACTAGAAACAAGTTCAAATGCTCAAAAGATGCAGCAAGTTGTCTAGACTGCAATGAAAAAAAATTGGAAAGTTTTGGATTTTTTGTGGGTAATGTCATAAGTGGGATAAGTTGTAGGTCATTTTGGCTCAGGTTATGTATCCCTACACCCCATCCTCAAGATGGAATTTTTTGACTCAAGTTTTCAGTGGAAACTAGGCTATAATCCAAGTCTTTAGAGCACTTGATTGACTTTCTACTGTTTTGGGTTCAAAAGTTATGGCCAAGAATCAAATTAATTAGTGAATTACCAAGGTATTAATTAATTTGTATTTTTTGTCACCCACAAAAAAACAAAATCGAAGACTTCCCAATTTTTCAATAATCCAAGCTGGAAAACTTTTTGCATCTTTTGAAGGTTTGAACAGCTCTCTAATGTGATTGGCTAGCAAGTTATGGAGTTGCAAAAAAAGTGACTCATGTGGGTCTTTGAGGTAAACCGACATGGCACTGCAAGTGTTAAAACAGCTTTCTAGAAGCAGAAAAAAACTATTTGAATGTTTCAAAATGAAGAGGTTAAACTTAGTCTATTTGAACAATTAAAGTTATAACTTCAGCGTTTCTTATTCAAGATGCTGTGTTTTTCAAACAAAAATGGGTTAAAGATGTGATTTTAAAATGCATGTACAGGCAAAACCACCCAGATAAAAATTTAAACAATATGTGAAGATTTACATCTGCCGCTCTGTTTGTTAAATTTAGTTTAACACCTTAACAGCTGGCATGATTCAGCCTAAATCAAGAAGTTTTCACATGTCTTAGCAAGGGCATATCTCCTCTGTCAATTGTGCTAGAGATTTGTTGAAACCTTCAAAATGCTCAGCAAGTCTTCAAGTCAACAATAAAAATAGTTTTTGGTATTTGATTTTTTGTGAGTGACGTCATAAGTGCAGTAGTTTTAAGCCTTTTTGGCCCTCGGCCCAAACCACTAGATGGTAGTATTTTGCTCAAGTTTTTATTATAAACTAGGCTAAAATCCAAGTCTTTTGAGACTTGCTAGGGTTTCGTGTTTAGAAGTTATGACCTGAAACCAACAAAATAATTAACCCTATATAATTGGATAATTTATTAATTTGTTGTTATTCGGCCGTAACTTTTGAACCAGAAACGCTAGAAAGTTGATCAAAGTCTCAAAAGACATGGATTCTAGCCTAGTTTCCAATAAAAACCTCAGCAAAATACTTCTGTCTTGCAGTTGGGTCCTAGGCTAAGTAGCATGAGCCAAAATGGTCAAATACCTACCTCACTTATGAAGTTACTCACAAAAAACCCAAAGCCAAAAAACAAAAAAATTTTCATTGCAGGCTCGAGGACTTGCTGAGTATTTTGAGGGTTTGAACAGGTCTCTGGTGCAATCAGTGAAGGAGGTGTGCAGTCGCTAAGAAACATGAAAACTGCTTGATTTTGGCTGATATTTACACACAATATATTCATACATCGGCAGTGAAAACAGTGCATGTACGCAAAACAGTTTAACTGTTTACACCAGTGGTTCTCAAACTTTTTCATTGCGATGCCTTTGGAAAAGTTTGCTGGACTTGCGACGCACTAGCAATGACATGTTAATCAAGGCACATATTATCAAAGTTATATATATATAATTAAAAGCATGACACAAACGACCCTGATATTTTGTTTGATTTATACTTTTGTTCAACTAGAAATAAACCACTGAGAACGTCCAGACAAGTTTGCTATATGTTCCTTCCATAACGATGGCGTTTTAATAATGCCGCAATTTTATTTGATACGTCAAGCATATTTTTTCCGGCCGTTGCACAGAAAGAGTTTATTCAATTTAACAAAGATATCACACAAGTAAGCAAATTTAACTAAAATTCATTCAAAGCTAAGCAATCAACATATTTTGATAACTGACTTATTTGATAACTGACTATGTTGTATAGCCTTTATTTGTCTGACGCAAAGTAAACTAAAAGTGTACAATGTGTTTATTAGTAAACATTGTTTACTAAACACTAACTGCAGGTACATAGTCATGATAGTAAACAGGCTATCTACTGTAAGCATGATCGCACTTGAACAATGTTCCTTGGAAAAATGATAAAACCGCCCTGATTTTACTCTTATTATTTCAGTGAATAAAACTGCCCTGAATTTACTGTTATTATTTCAATGAACAAAGTGGGCTTTTATTTTTTTATTTCTTACGTTATTGAACAGATGACCCTCAGTCGTTCCTTGGCTACATTTGTTTCAACCAAACCCTTTTCACATTTTACTCTCTTCAGCATCACATGCACATCCGTCGCAGGAGGGATAATGAATAAAAAGCAGTTGTAGTGGTGAAGCATCATTACCAGGGTTAGGAATAAATGCAAAACATGCTATGAATAAACGCAAAATGTACACGAAAGTATCTCAGAGACTGAAGTAACCTATGTTTATGAGTGGCTTACATATATTTTTCAACACCATTTTGTGCGCTTATATTCAAGGGCAGTTTACAATCGAGTGAATACGGTACTTGCCTCACTGTGCCTCACAAATGTGCAAGTGGCTCTTGTGATACAAAGTTCCCTGACGTTCTGAATGGCAAAGTGTTTTTGAGACAGCTTTCATAACAAAATAAATGAATGAACTGTGATTTTTTCATGAAATGCATGTTTCATTAGAATTTGCTTCGGTGCAATTCCAGTTTCCTGATTTTGCTTCGCAAAAATATTTTACTATCACTTTAATTTACATTTTGCTATCACTGAAAATATTTTAATACTAGCCTATCACTTTATTCATGGAACAGAATGGAAAAATCTGCAAAGCTGTCATCAGCCGCAAAGAACAAAATTCGAATGTACAAATGCCAGAATTACTAGGAATTTCTATACTTTTCCAATAATTTATGCACATTTGGGCCAAATTCACTGCATTGTTAAGGTCTTTCACTGTAGTTCAACTTTAAACAAGCATTTTAAACTGATAGTAATACAGCTTACCACTAAAATGTCTACTGCAGAATATTATGCTTTGCGTTTGCACTATGACAACCAGTGGAAAAAAGTAATGTTTTTCATGCTGCCAACATTTGGCCAAAAAACATGCTTACCAGTAAAATGTCTACTGCAGAATATTATGCTTTGCGTTTGCACTAAGACAACGAGTGGAAACAAGTAATGTTTTTCATGCTGCCAACATCTGGCCAAAAAACATTTACTTAGTTTCAAACAGTAAATGTATGACCCAATGCGGTACGTCTGTTGCCTTCTCCAGGTCTGAGGTTCCCAAATAGTTTCTTACCCAAGACCTATTTCTCAGTTTCAAGTAGCCAAGCTGCCAACACTTGTCAGTTGAATCTGAACCTCAACAGATACCCCCGACACACTGTAATCAACATCACCTCCTCACATCACACCACCACATCCACAGCATCTTAAAATCTTTTCTTGCGGTCACACAAACACCAGAGGTGTACGAAGTCTGAAATTTTTGACTCCGACTCCACTCTTTTTCAGCTTAATATACTCCGACTCCTGCTTAAACTCCAAAGCGAATGCTATAAACTTTTGGCAGTGCCTAAACAACCGTATCCGGTTTTCGTTTTAAAAAGACAAAAAAACATATCAAACGAAATTGCTGAGCTCTGCAGAATATGTAACCTCCTTTTTCCATGTCAGTTGCTTCTCAGATTAAGAGGATTAAGGTGGCTATTAATTTTTTGTAACCCGATACCCTATCCTGTCTTAGACCATCGAGGTGAGAGGACTTGAGTTCGAGGATATGTTGAAACTTTGCTTTGTGCCTTGAGATTACAACATTTGACTTGATTGAAAATGCTGCTTGAACAGTTTGCTGATACAAAGCAATGTCTGAGCCAATCAAGAAGCTAACTGCGGCTGCAATGTCAGAAAAATTGGAAAAATTTATGGGTAACCTGCAAATTGCTCAGTAAAAGACTAATAGCACTCTGTCAATAATGATGAATGAAATACAGGAAATTCGAAAAAGCCAGGAATACTTGGGCAGCAAATATAAAGAAATTAAAGATGAACTGAAAACTATGCAAAATATCAATAAAAATTTGGAACATGAAAATGCAATTTTTAAACAAACTGTTGCTTCACTGCAAAAACAAAGCACAGAATCAGAAGCTAAAGTGAATAATTTAGAGCAATACAGCAGGAGATGTTGTCTTGAGATACAAGGAATTCCATACAAATACAATGAAAATACTGAGGAAGTTGTTGTTTATTTGGTCAAACAACTTGGTATTAACATCACGGGATTAGAAATCATTGTAGCACACAGGTTAGCCCCTCCAAACGATTCCATTAGATATCCTGCTATTATTGTCAAGTTTCGTAGTCAAAAACTAAGAGACACTATCTGCCATAAGAGATGGAAACTAAAAGATATAAATAATAAAACTGGAAATGATGGATTTAAAGTTTTTATAAATGAGAGTTTGACGAAAGCAAATAAAGAAGTTTTCAAGGCTGCATTATCCTTCAAAAAGAGATTCCACTATAAATATGTTTGGACAAACCATGGCCTTACATATTTAAAAAAGGATCAAGACCATCCAGCCACTATTATTAGAAGATTTGAAGACCTCCTATCAGATGGAAAAGGACTTAAGTAGAACAAGATTGTCTGAATCTTGTATGCAATTTTTTACTCTTTAACTGCAATGTCTCTGTGCTTACGTGAGAAGTGTAAAGATTATGGTATCTCTTGTCACTCTGATGCTGTTCTGTGCAGTTTGTGTAACTGTTGGTCTGATAGTGGTTGTCATCATTCAGATGTAAAAAATGATATTGCAATGCAAAATGACTTGTCCTATGTTTGCCTTAATTGTCTAATCAAAAAAGGTAATGATTTCAGCAATTCCTTGTTTTCTGTGCATGATCAAAGGGAAATAAGTGATAATACCAGAGACAATTTCGAGACTGCACTAGATTTGTGTGTTTCATGTAGTTGTTATAATTAAACAGATATAACTGCTGCTTTTGAACAGCATTGCAAAGCTATTTAAGTCTGTCTAAAAATTTATATAAGCTAGAGCAGGGGTTCTCAAATTTTTGGTGTTATGGAGTCCATGAAGAGATTGACCATGATTAACGGAGCCCCATAATAAATTTATAAAAATAAAAACAAAAAAACACATTGTTACGTGGAACCCAAGGTTTCTCTCGCAAAGCCCTGGGGCTCTGGACGGAACACTTTGAGAACCTATGAGCTAGAGAATTTCTTTACTTGGGTAAGGTACGCTCCTGATATAATAGCTATCACTGAAACTAGAATCAAGTACACTGTGCCAATTATATATAACGTTAATCTGCAGGGTTATAAATTCATACATGTTAATACTCACAAGAATGCTGGCGGTGTTGGTCTTTATGTGAAAAACTGCATAGATTTCATTGTATTAAACAAGTTACAAACAACTGTGATTGTGAAACTCTATGGATAGCGATAAAACTTTTAATAATAAAAAGTATGCTGTTGGTGTCATACACAGACATCCTGATCCTAATTTTAAGACATTCTCAGAGGAGCTGTTTAGTATCTTGCATGAGTTGAATGATAAAAAGCATACATACTTTGTCTGTGGTGATTTCAATATTAATTTAATGCACGATTCCAAGGTCAAATGTGTTACAGATTATGTTGATATGCTTCATAGTCTATCTTGCAAATTGCTTATTGATAAACCAACTAGAATAACCAAACATTCAACTACTCTCGTTTATCACATTGACACTAATGATGTTAAATCCAGCCATATTTCTGGTATAATAATAGAAGATCTTTCAGATCATTCACCAATTTTTGCAATTAGTAAAAAAACATCACCTCAGAAAGTATATTCTAAAAGAAAAGTTAAGAAAATTAATGGCATCAATGCAGAGCGTTTTATTGCTGATTTACAATCTCGGTTAACACTTTGAGAGCCGGGTTAATTCAAGCGGTTCACAAAAAGCAGCTGATTCGAACGTAGCTTTGCGGATGAATATCTCCGCTCCTGTTCGCTCTAGCGACTCGGTGAAAATCTCAAAAAACGTGGCAAGTCTAGTAGATTAGACTCGAAAAAAAATTTTTTGCTTGGGAGGTGCAGGTTGTCTGTGAGTGACGTCATAAGTGGAGGACTTTTAGGCCACCTTGGCCCACTTTGCCTG
>Ga0210059_1001567_pt1 | contig 34734 bp, 24 predicted proteins | sample Ectturendosymbi2_FD_188042 | JGI IMG/M metagenome (GOLD analysis project Ga0210059, IMG submission 188042) | Ecteinascidia turbinata endosymbiont from Florida, USA - Sample 2 (SPAdes) (version 2) | ecosystem: Host-associated > Tunicates > Ascidians > Unclassified | place: Key West, Florida... | reverse complement strand
GGCAACGGCCGTCGACTGGACATTACCAGCGCAGAGCCGATTGCGGACACAATCAGCAAAATCACGGCACAAACAATAGGAGACTGCAGCGTTTAAGTCGGCCTACCTGGCGATTGACAAGACGCAGCAAGTAGGAGTCAACTTGCATATTTGTGGGTTTCAACCTACTGTGGGGCTGCAGTAACGTTTTCCGATCGCAGCGCAAAATGCGGGCGACACCCGGGAAGCGCCACTCTGCACGGCCAGTCCGCGGTGAGCTGTTTTCCATCGTATTGCGAGTCACGGCGCGGGCTATCTGGTAGTCAAACTCCTACACGGGGAACAAGGGTCCCGTTTACTCGTTTAAGGACAAGGTTCTCCCTACGTGCTTGCCCTTGTGATAAATTAAGTTAGTCCAACCAGCGTCATGAAATTTCGAGTAATCTCGCTGCATAAATTACGGGAAGAAAAACTCAGGGAAAAAACGGCACAGAAATTAGCTCCTCAACAAGCTGCAGAGGTTTGCGAAGTGCTAGAATCCAACAAAGACCCCTACAAGATCCAGCACAAATTTTTTCTCAATAAGCGGAACTGCATTGTACAGTAAACCTTGGTTAATTCGGATTCGGTTAATCCGGATCTTAGCCAAAACAGGATAAAACTGGCGGTACAAATGATTTCTAACGTTATTCTTTATAAAAATCTTCAGTTAATCCGGATTTTTTAATCCGGATCTTCGCCAATACTGGATAAAATCTGCTCTTTTCCCATCTCCTAATCCGGATTTTTCTGCACTTCCACCCTGTTGTGTTCTTAAGTGTACTGACAGGTCTCTTCGGAAAGGTTCGGTAATTGGCAGCTTTCACAAGCAACACAAGAGTGCTCACGATCAAAAACGAACGTTTAGAATTATGATGACAACGGCCGCAACTATGCGCAACATTCGGCTAATCGTAGAGATTGTTACGTCACACATAAGCATAGCATACCAAGTTTCCGCCGCACCACGTTTTCAGTTTGTTGATCACTGCAGTGTTGCCAACTGGTATCTATATAGCAAATTTGAAAATTTTGGTATATTTTCAAAGTGCATGGTATATAAATTTTTGATTTGGTACGTATGGAAGATTTGTATATATTTGGTATATTTTTGGCAGAGGGTTTAGTTGAGACTTTAAATCAATGTATCTTACAAGGCGGAAACAGAGAAAACAGTGTGGTAAAGCTATATCAAAAAGTTTAGTGATTTTGTGTAACATGAAAGTAAGCGGGTTAGCGGAAAATAAGACCGGAAGAGAGCTGAGAAGTTCTGAAAATGCTCAACTTGGATTTAGGTACACGATTTTTGTCAGCCAATGCATCCAAAGGTGGCAATGTTGCACATGAGAGCGGCACAAGATTTAGCAAAGAGTGACTGATACAGCAGAGCTTAAATGGCTTTTGGTTTGCAAAGCAGTGTTCTGCCGGTGCTGTGTATCCCTTCGAACTGTGCAAAAACAGTGCAAACTGAAAAGCAGCTATCATACAGCCTAATAATGCGTTGGACCACAAAAGAAATAAAAGTGCAGTTGCAGGTGTTGGAAAGTTAAATTTTCTAGTGGTTCAAAATCTGTCACTGCTGAAGTTAAATTGAACTTGCAGCATCTCTGATGGCCCTGCTCAACAGCAACTGTTAATCATCTACCAAAAGAAATAGTAAAAAAGGGTCGAAAAAGCAGCATTGAATTGTACGTTATATCACAGATACGAATTTGGCTTATTTTTAGACAAGATTTGGTATATTTGTTGTGAGAAGAGTTGGCAACACCGGATCAGTGTTGAGTGTGCGTGTGTAGAGCAATATCCCCGAGTGTATCGTACTTGGTGTAATCAGGGAGGGATTTACGCATAGGCCATGGCCTAGTGCCCCCCACTTTTGGGGGCCCAGCGCAACTCTTTGCTATGACGACTCAATATTAACTAAAAATTTGCGAAACTGTGCAGAGGCATATAACTTCACAATTTACCTTGAAACGAGCGGAAATGCAAATGTCTACTCTGGTCTCTTATCAGTACAGTGACAACACGACAATATTGTGCACCTGGGCGTGAGAGGGATGCAGGCCGTCTTTATGAAAGTGCTTACATAAAAGGATGAAAAAGAAAAAAAAAGGTACTTCATTGATGTTAAATTTTCCATTGACAAAAACCTCGCAACAACGCGAGATCGCCAGTGACGGCAAAACTCCGATGAAAAGCAATATCGTCAGTGCTGGATGCTACGTTTGGTTGTTTTTACTAGATTTGGCGCAAACAGATTGCTTTTGGAAGCTCTAGTCATATGTTAGTTAAATCAGTTAGAACAGTTTCTCGTGAGCTTTGCTGGGAAAAACGTGTCTACATTGGGCTTACTTCATATGGGTAGCTGAGAATGTTGCGACAATACTTTGCTGCAGTGCAAAACTTGCCTTATGCTGTTAAACATCGGTCTGTGACGTAGAGCAGGGCTTCTCAAACCATGGGTCGCGGTTTCAAATGCGGTTGCGAAATGTAATTTTGCGGACGCAAAACCAATTGGCTTGACAAATCAGATATAACAATTCTTGTAAAATTTACATGAAAATTGAAAGTAGGCCTGCAGTGAATCTATTTCTACTGCATTTTTATTTTAGGGGCAATATCGTACTTTATGCTGTCAGTTGTTTACTGTGATCCTGCCTGAGCTATCAAATGATAACAAAAACCAGGCACAATAAGTTATGCGTTGTTACACCATGATTGTTTCAACGTACTGACCGATACTGACTTTATTGCATTCATTCCGGTATGAAGGCATGCTTCTGTTTAGACTCTAGGTCAGGGGTCTCAAACGCGCGGCCCGCGAGGGCCTTTTGTGCGGTCCGCGATGCTTTGGGAATTTTCAAATACGTTGCCAATTGCTTTGAAAAAAGATGCCGCGAAAGAATCAAAGCTGAACAATACCCAGTGCGGTTTTCGTCACGGCCGTAGCACAACAGACCACATTTCACTCTCCAACAAAATTTTGAAATCTTGGGAATATGCCAAAGACATCTTCACATGCTTTGTCGACCTCAAGAGGGCATACAACCGGGTTCCTTGTCAAAAGCTTTTGGGAATGGGGTGTGTGTACGGTGCCTGACAACCGCCAGTTATTGCATGGTCGTGAAGCGGAATTTCCCGGTCCAAGATATGATTATTTAAGAGTGAATTTCGGAAGTTATTTAGTGACGTCGAGATTCGAACCGTGAACTTTTCTATTGAGGAAGTCGTTAGTGACGTCACCATTTATCTCCGCCTTAACCGATTTGACCAAAGAAGCGCTTCCCTCGTCATTTCAGATCGAGGCATTTTAAGTTTCGACTTTTTCTTATGCTTCACTGCTTTTTATGTAGTGGCACTCGCGTGACCACTACAGTCGTCAAGTCACTGTATTCCTGCTCAGAAGTTTGTGTCCGTTTCGGGAGAGTTAAATCACGACCATTCACCATTGGTGTTGGACTCCGACAAGGGCGTGTGCTGTCACCGCTCCTTTTCATAGTCTACATCAGTGGTTCTCCACCTTTTCGCTAAAGGGAGCCAAATCCAGACTTACAATTTTATTGGAGAGCATCACTAAACTTTTCAGCACAATTTAATTTACACGTTTGGTTTTATAGAAGAACGAAGTCTGTTACACAAAATATTAGACGTTTTATTCAAAGACTGCTGAGGGCCGCACAAAGGGTATCTGGGAGCCGAATGCGGCCCTCAGAACACGGGTTGAGAACCACTGGTCTACATGATGATTGGATAGTCAGTCACAGCCAAGTTGACGAAGGTGTCACAGTCGGGAGCTGCAGGATCAACGTCTCACTTTTTGTAGACGATTTGTTACTGCTAGCATCTTCTCAACAATCTTCAGCATGCACCCGATCGGTTTTCTGCTGCGTGCGACCGAGCAGAAATGAAAATCAGAGCTAAAAATGCCGAGGTACTATGTCTCTCTACAAAGCCAAGGCAGTGTACACGGCAAGTGAGCGGCAATACACTCCAGCAGGTGGAGAAGTTCAAATACCTTGGGTGGTATTTACGAGTGACTGAAGGCGGAGCGAGGAGATTGATACACGGAAAGATAAATCTGCGTAAGTTTTATCGCTCTGTAGTCACAAAATTAGAGCTTTCAAACACCGCAAAGCTGCCAGTTTTCAAATCGGTCGTTGTTCCGATCCTTACCTATGGTCGTGAATCCTGCGTAATGACCGAAAGAATATTAACTCAGGTGCAAGCACCAAAGATGGGATTTTGCGAAGAGTCCACTGTGTGACAAAGGGGCATACCGAGGTTAGAGTGCGCCCGGGGCAAGAAACAAGTTTGGCGCCTCCATATTTGAACCTAAGATCTCTTGTGAGTAAATGTACTGCATTGAAAAAAACTTGCGACATTGTTGGGACTTTTTGGCGCCCCTCAATGATTCAGCGCCTGGGGATTGTGCCCCCCTAGTTGCGCCCCTGGTGTGACGCTATCACGACAAATTGCGCAGCTTTGAAACTCGCAGAGCCCTGAATGTCGAACCACTTCTCCGAATTGAGAGAACACAACTACGTTAGTTCGGCCATGTATCCGGAATGCCCTGCAAAAGACTGGTGAGGCAAGTCCTGTTGTCTAAACCCACGGGAAAGCGACTTAGATGTCGTCCAAGGACCAGTTCGATTGACTACATCTCCGACCTTCCTTGGTCCAGTCTTGGTGTGGAGCCAGCAGAACTATCTGAAATTGCTGTTGATCGCGAGGTATTCCAAGTCCTAGGGCTGTTGCCCCCGCGACCCTCCCAATGAGGAAAGCAGGCATGAAAATGAATGAAATGAATGACATTTACGTTTGTTTATTCACCGGTGTTTGAAAGTGCTCAGCTAGCAAGAAAACAAGTTCCATAAACAAATCGATTTGATTAATACGAACGTAGAGACGGCTGGAAATGATTTGGCTATGATTCATGATACCTTTCGCAGTAAATAAGATTTAAAATCTACGTTCAAGTACCGTTATTGTTGCGACAGCGTCATAATGCAGCCCGCGGGTTATCTTGAGAGTCCTTATGTGGCCCACGGAACAATTTGAGTTTGAGTCCCCTGCTCTAGGTCTACTCTAAGGGCTATACTTACTGCTTTGAGAGCACACCGAGTAGTTTCAAACTAAAGTTAAAAGCTTCTAAACAGTTTCAGAAGTACTTTTGACTTTCATTCAGGAAAAGTTGGATCCACAAACCACACACAATTGAAACTTTAGGAGGTCACATACCTGCCATACTCAGGATGTGTTTGCGGAGTTATTAAACGACAAACGTTTAAACCTGGAATTTTCAAAACAGATGTTAGCCTATGTAATTTTTGGATAAGAACAAAAAATTAATGTTCAGTAATTTCTGATCTAGCCATTCATAAACTCTTAGACTTTTGCACAAAATATATGTGTGAAGAGGTACTCTCAAAACTGGTAATCATGAGGTACAAAAACTGATCCTTTTTGAAAAATGTTAAGAATGTCATTCGACCTGCATTGTCTTGTATCAATCTACGAATGGATGATTTGTGCAAAATTTATCAAGTGCATCCATCGCATTAGTTGTGCTCGATAACTTCTACAAACTGAATTGTTTTATGTTAATGGGGGATTGGGGGTTAGAAACTCCCCTTGAGCTTGATATTTTACAAAAACTTTGCTACTTGCACAAAGGAGATTAATTGTTTTCGCATACTTTTTGCTTGCTAATTTGTCGACTTAATGCAAATACCACGGAATGAATTTCAAGGAACATTGCAACTGGGCCAAAAAGTAATAACTATGGGATTCGGTAGGAATCTGGGTTATCGTCTGCGTACAGAAACAATCTCACCACTTTCTGCAGACCTTTCGTCCACTACGCATATTTAAGAACGTGTTCCGCGGTAGTTCACTTTATCCGAAACAATTGCATTTATTTTGTCTGCTAAGTGTGATCAGCGCAAGCGCTGACCGCACTGGATACAATACCAATTTCTGTAGCATGATAGAACTGTTGCACGAGCTCAAAAACAGCAGTTGTTAACATAGAATCACTCAGGCATTTGATAGTGTCTCAGCAGGAAAAAAGGAAAACTAAAAGTTTGCTGGACTTCTATAAATAACAAAAAATCGGAAGTTTTCTTGCGTACGTTATGCGCATTCTCAAGTCTTGTGTAGTTTAGCAAGATTCGATTTTTCAAGCCGGGGTGTGCGCTAGCCAGACCAGCCGCACTTATTCTATGCTTGACTGCTCGCATTCGACAAAACATTAACGCAGCCTGATTTTGCAGTTGCAAATTGCTCTGACGAATTGATGAGTGTGTTTTACTCCCCTGTTTCAACGCGCAGCCTGATATTTTTGCAGTTATGAACTGCTGTATCGTAGCGTTGGGTGTATTTTCCTCCGACAGCCTAACTAGGAGCGCTAATGGTTTATATTCACTGCAATGACACATAAAATAAGGAGAGTGGGTGTAGAAAAATATGCAAATCATATCAACAAACTTCGCCAAAACGATGGTTTGGAAACATGACTATAAGGTCAAATTGTGACGTCACAAACAGCGCACACTGAATACAAATGACCACCATTTGTTACGGAATGAAAAACCCCATGAAAATTTTCTGCGTATGCCACTGCATAAGAAGGGCATACTTTCACCTGCTTGGGACCCCCAAAACTAAGATGGCCTAGGGCCCCGCGTTCCCTAAATCCGTCTCTGGGTGTAATTTCTGGAGGGCAATGGCATTACCTTTCAAACAGAACTGTTTACGGACCAGTAGTAGAAATCTCTGCGACTGTCAAAAATCCGAGATTTCTTCGCATCCAAGTAATTTTAACACGGTCGAGTGGGAAATCTCTATTGCTGTTAGGCCGAGGATCTCTCTTTAGTTGGCTCAGGCAGGCCCGTCGCCAGGATTTTGCAACAGGGGGGCCTCAATTTTTAAATACAATTTTGGATGTTGGCAACAAAAAAACAGCAAACATAAATCTAAAAAAATAAGCCCAAAAACAAGCAACCCGCAAGTCTTCAAAAGTATTTATGTACAGTGCCAGTTTCCATACCACCCGCAGCAGTCAAGCTGCCTTGCAGATGTTGATCGATCGAAGTTGGAAGCGAATCACTAACCTTCTCTGTTGCTGTGTTCATTCAGGCGTTTTTTGATAAACGCCCAAGCTTACTAAAGTAGAGGCAGGCTACGATCCATCAGCTACAGTTAAGTTCTGGAAATTCATCTGTAGTAGCTGTTGACCCTTCCTAAATGTTAATTTACTTTGTGTATTTCAACTATTTTCATCTTCAGTCTATCACTACCGTAGCATCCTTCCCGCTATATTGAAATTTTTAATTTCACTTCACCGGTTCGCCAGTCTTTCCTGCGAAGTACTGGTTATATGGTCGAACCACCCTAGCTGAAATCTCTTTATGTAATTTGATAATGTGAAACACAGAAAGCTTCAGACTGAACAGGAAGGCTTTAACACAGCTCAAAATTCATATTCAATAAAAAACATATCAGTTCAGAAGTATCCGACTCTAGGGAACTCGCAATCCTTACGCATTCTGTCAAAGCAGTTTGAATTTTAACAGCGTGTTTCCTTAAATGTGGGTCTGCTGCGTTGCTCAATAATTGGTGCCAAACAGTTTGGAAGTTCCTGTGTAAGCAATTACAGTATTTGGGAACCACGTATTTTTCAGATCGTAAGGGCCGCAGCTTATGTTTAAAATCAATTTTAGCCTGGTTGCGTGGCTCGATAATTGGCGTCTGACGCTTCAGTGGAAGCGATTATTTGGGAACGATGTATTTTTCAGTTCGTCAATGCCGTAACCTGTTTGCTGGTTCGAGGATTGAAGGTGTGTAGTGTTACGTGAAGCCGATTCCACATTACAAATTCGCTGATTGATTCCTTCTTAACCTCCACGCAGGGAGTACTTACATAAATACACTTACGTGCAAATTCGACTTATCTCAAACAGCAAGCAGGGTCTAGTCAGATGATTTCTCGAAAGCTCACAGCAAACCTAGAGTTTTAAAAATTTAGTTTTTTCATTATTAAGCAACACAGTATACCCGAAAAGTAACTCAGTTTTAACTTGAGCAATTAGGGAGAAGAAGCTGGCGACTTTGATTTAATTTTCCGCATTACGTGGATAATTTTATTTACAGCATAACTAAGTTGACAGAACGCAGATCGCTTTTCACTGCCGCAAAGCAAAGCTACCCTGTGCGGCACATGGACTGAAGAAACGCCAATCACAAGCTTGGATAGTGTCAGTCGTTTATTGGTCTAACAAAAGTGCGATGACAATATATATGTAACAGTCTGTACACCAAAATGCGCAAATGCCTGAATTACCTGAGGTGGCCTTCGCGCCAGGAGCCGGATGTTGCACAGTAAAGCGATAGAACGTGGACGCGCAACAAAGCGACGTGAAGGAAAAGTTTTAAAAATATTCCTCACGTAAAAAGAGCTCTTTTCGAGACTGAACTACTACAATGCAGACTTAATCCAACCTAGGTCGGACATAGGTCAAACGCCGGTAAATGTTGCTGAAGGCCAAGAAAGCAGTGATTGCTCAACCGACGAAGCGCAAGGACAGACACAAGCTTAAGTTGGTGCAGCTTCGTGCGCACGTAAGATGGTTCAGGAGCACCTACTTTGACGTGGAGTGAATTCTAACAGTGCAGTGCACACAAGCATTTGATCGAAAGACAGGTCACAGCAGTAGCAACATTGAGCCGCTTGGGCTGCATTTCGAAAAACAAAGGAAAGTATTGAAAAGTAACGGATTTTTTGTGTAGGTTTTAAACAACATGAGATGCGTGTTCGGACCACTGGGAAACGAACCGCGTACCTTTTTGCATGCAATGCACAGCGACGAAGCATGAAGTAAATTGGCTCATGAACCAGTTCTCAATAACCCTACGCGATTTCGCAAGCACGCAAAAATATCATGATGGCTGAGTGTCAAACACACAGAGAGCTCCGCCACACAAACACAAAACAATTGATACAAATCTTCCGACGGCGTCATTTACAAGACTAAAAGATCTGCTGAGCGGACCCTAAACGATTTACGTCAAAGGAATGATTGCAGGGAGCATGCCATTGAATGAAGCAAATGCGGGATAGCATGGAGCTTACTCCATGAAATGAACGCAGATAGCATGCTATTCAATGAAGTGAAGTGAATGCAGAGAGTATGAAGCTTGTGTTATCGAAATAGCAAAAAAACAGAAAGCTGTCGATGAAGTCAGTTGACAGTACCAACACGACAGCGCAAACTACTCAAAATGTTGCATCAGGAGTCCCAGTTCTCGTGAAGAAATGGAGGCTGCAACGCCTCATTTGGTTTCACTGCCAGCATTAATTGTACGTAGGAGTTGCAGTGAGCTGCAAAGTTGTGGACTGCACGAAGACGGGACAACCGTAGGCAAAAGCGGTAGCGTCAGCAAACAAAAGGCAAAATAAGAGATTTTTGTGAACTGCAAAAACAGAGGATTGCCGCCAGTCATGGCAAAAGCAGAAGTCGTGCGAAAGAAACAAAAATGTGCTTTGATTTTTGCTGCAAATTGTTGCAGAACAACGAATAGGTACGATATTTGATGGGAATGCGCCAGATAAGCAAGCGTTCGCTTAATATGTCCAGAAAGACACCAACAAGAAATACTGTATTTCGCGCTGCTTGATCCTTGCAAAACCGTATAAATTTGTTGTAATTGTGGAAATATGAAACATTCGTACAACTGATACAATCCGCAAATCAAGCTAAGTCCTTGATTTGGTCAATGTTATTTCCTCGTAGAACGAAGCCACCCATAGCAAACCTCTGCACACAATTGGTTTAAAAACAAATAGAGAAACTCGGCGGGCTTCGGGCAGTGACAAGATATTTTTTTCACTTCGAGGAACTTGCTGCTGTAAATTTACTCTTCGTCAAATCAAAGCGAAGATTTGGTGAAGGAAGCCTAAGCAAAAGCATGCAGCAGTGGGGTGGTACGGTAAGCGAACACACTTTCTCGATCAAATCCTATTTTAAACCCGTACTAACGCGTGACAGAAATCAGTAACAACACTGAGGTTAACAACTTTCAAGTCCTTGAATATTATTTTCAGAAGATAAAATCCGGTGAGTATTAAACGTTAAAACTTAAATGTCATTCTTCCTGAAGTGTCCAGGAACTAACAACCTTTTTTTTGAAATCATGCAATCTGGATTCAATAATACATTTCTAGCTACTTAGGTGCAGCACCCGAAGTACAATTTGCTTCAAGTTTTCAAAAGATATTCACAACGTCAATTTATCACTCTACTTCGTTTGCAAACCGATGTAACCGCAACGCCAAACACACCAATGCCAACACTTCCAGCTTATGCGCGGAATCCACCGGCCTACTTGCGGAAATGGGGTTTTCCATGGGACTTCGAATATGACCCATCGTAATCAAGTTTAACGCCTTATGCCAGGAAATTTTGAAGTTGAATACCATTATTGTATGCTCACAGCGCAGTTAGTATTAGACTTAGAGGCTCAGAGTAGCGACGCTAGGTCCCCGAGGTTAAGGTTGTTGGGACCTTTTTAGGTTACAACTAGTAAATCGCCATTCAATTTTCACTGCCCCCCTAATTTGGGGATTGGGGTGCCTTATCCACGGCTCTGTAGAGACTATAAATTAGGAATGCGCATGATGTAACGTACTTCGTATTACTAGTTTCGTGGGCATCGCGTGGGATGGGACAATCGCAAGTTGCCATGGGGTGGGACAGGAAAAATCATCCCATGGACGAGCCTGGTGAGCCGGTTTCAAGCGGAGCAAACCTACATCAACTGCGTTGCGACAAGCCTTGGACAGCGCTTGAATCGCTTTATACAGTGAAGTGTCACCCGGTGCTGGCCAGCATCGCTGTAATATTGAAATAGGATAAAAGTTGCCGTGAAAACCAGTCAGCGACCAAAACAGTAACCTGTGCGCTGATTGAATCAACTTGCATGTGATCTGAGCAAGCCGCCCAAAAGTGAACACCTGTGCAACGTGTACACTACAAACAAACAAACAAACAGGCAACACACACGCTCTCAACAAGAAGCACAGTAAAAAGTCCAAATACACAAGTGTAAATAAAAAAAACGACTATGTGCGAGCAGAGATTTACAGCATGTCATGGAAACGATCTTCAATCGCATAAAATATCACACGCAAGAATAACAAAACGAAAAGAACAAGATAGCAGCAATTTTCTAACTGTTACACGTCGGTGCAGACTTGCTGTTTGCTTCAAGTTCAACAACGAGGCGAGAGTTTCGACGCGGCATGTGACGTCATAGTAATCGTTTCATCGGTACCGATCCATCTCGACATGCTGCCGCGAGCTTCGATGCCGGCCCTGTTGTTGTTGTTGGACTCGCTGATGACGCTGTCGACGTCGGCGAAGCGTGTCGGCACCTGACCAATAAAAATGATGCTAGCAGAGCGAAGATGACTGGGAAATCAGTTTTGCTGGACCCAAAGCAAGCGTTTTTTAACAGCCAGAACATAACGCATGCCCTGATTGACTCAGTCGTATCGTAAACCTCTATCTAACCGATGTACCAAGTGGCAAATTTTCACTTGTTTATATTGTGCCAAGTAACAATTTGGAATATACTCTTCTAGTGACAAAGTGTCAAGGTCTGGGGACACAGAATCAAGGGCAACTTTCACGCAGTAGTTCAAAAGTTTTCAATAAACTACTCAGTCCATTTTTTGTTTTGTTTCAGTCTCGAAAGCATGCACTATAAAGGATTTTTCTAAATCAAACTTCAAAAAATTTACGTCACAAAAAAATGTTCCAACGAGAGCGGTATTGTTCCATCACAAAGCAAATCATAGCATCAACTTGAACAATTCAGTCCATGTCGAAAAACGCTCAGCTTTGGAAGTGTTCCAACCCATGACGCAAACTGAAATGCCTAATGACGCGCTTCGCCACAATGACACGCCACGGATCAGTGCACACGTTGCGGCAAAGCAATCGCTAGTTTTACGAATTCTGATTAAATTAGCCAAGCTCACATCACTTGCCACAAGAGCTGAATAAGGCGTTAGAGCAGGGAATTTTTGCGGGGACAGTAGACCTGTTTCTCACATCAAGAAAGTCAGCGAGCTTCTATTCACTCAATTCGTCTGAGGATCAATATACAGTAAGCTGAATTTTCAACCTTGGCCCAGCAAAAGCTAATTCCAAAGCTTCATGAATCGACAAAAACCTGTTGTAGACAGAAAAATTCGTACGCTAGAGATTGACGTGACTTTATTCGACAACTTCTAGTGGAGGATAAAACTATAAATAATATCAGGTTTGGATGTATGGCAGGTGACTGAAATGTCTTGCTTAAAATCGAGTTAATTTGGGCTTTTTACTGAATGATTTAAATTCAAGACACAGATACAGAAAATTTTCCGTTAGAACACAACCAACTTTCAAATTAATGAACATGTAGGAAGCGTTGTATGTTTGCAGGAAGTGTTTGCTTGGAGAGATAGAACTTTTGTAACACTTTTCAAGAAATACCTGTTGCAGAAAATCCAACGCTTTGCCATAATATATGACTTGACCATAGACAAGTACTACAACAATTGTAAACTAATTACTTTCTCCGTTCGTTGATAAGTATCGGATAAAAAAGTCTGGAAAAATTCCGACATGGTAACATTTCGAAAGCAAAGGTGGTCTGGAACAGCAAACTTTTAAATTCATACACCACGCATCTCCCTGTTTTTTCTCAACTGTGGAGTTTAAGCAGGTTGAAAATCTTTTAAAGGAACAAGAAGTTTAGCGCCGAAAATGGGATGGTTTAACTTTAAAAAAACGATACAGCAACAACATCGTGTGGCTATTAAAGTATTATTGAAATTTTTGGAGCTTTGGTTCTTTCTCGCAACTAATTCCTGAGAAGCTTGCTCAATTTCCTATCTGTGCTTTCCTTCCGAAATTCATCGCTTTCACTGCTGTTATCAAGCATGCCAAAATCTCTTCGAAAATCTGAAAACATTTGAAACGCACTATAATAGAACGGCCAGACCCAGCACAAGCAGCTTGTTTCAAGCGCTGGCACCTTTTTGGAAATATCGTTGACAATTAAAGTTGCGGCGAAAACTCCCGGAAAGGAATCAAACTGAAGTCCAATTTGTTTTCCGACACTCGTTGGACGCCACCACGTTTTCCTTCCACGTCTGCCGTTTTATCTTTTCGTCTTTAAGATATTAAAGCGATCACGCTTCAACGCTGCTTGTTTTTTTACAAGGCGCAAGCATTTTAGCAAAGTTTGTGCATCAAGTTTGGTTGCCAACCGGATGAAAAAAAATTGAAGTATGCTAATATTCGCGAGAAATGTTTCTTTTCCATCAAAACCACTTCCATCGAATTAAACCTGCCGAGGGGCAAGCACAGGTCAGTTCGCCTGCCCGGTAGCGGAAGTGACGCACACAACGCTACGAATAAGCTTTAAAGTAAGGCTTGGTCTGGCAAATAATCCCTGGCGTGCTTTTCAACACCTACAGTTTAGCATGCTAAGAGGAGATCTGCTGCATTTCGAAGATAAAACCTAAAAGACGCATTCAAGTCGACGGGTTTTTAAGATAGCGGCACGGGAACAAGCTAGCAATGATACCGCGAAGTTGACTCGATGGTTGCGAGCAAGCTTATATTGGGTTTTCTGGGTGGCAGCGGAACTTATACAGTAAGCGGCAACAATTTTCAGACAATTCGAGGACAATATGGTGTGGGAAAAATATCAGACACACGTCGTTGTTCGTGCCATGGATCAGTCCGCCCTTTCGCGCAGTCGTTCAGCAGTGACTTTGAAGCAGGGTTGGGAACTTGGCCTTTTTGCGACCAAATTGTTAAAATTTGGCCTTTTTCAGAAGTGGTTTGGCCGCGGATTTTTTGTTTGGCGTTTTGGCTTTTTTTGAATATTTTTGAAAATTTGGCCTAATTTGCATGTGGTACCACATTGTAGAATTTAAACACTCAAAATATCTCCACGTGCACTCTCACAAGCACGCTTCCCTACCTGACAGGTAAAAAATACCCAGTTTCATATTCTAAACTCAGATAATGGAGATAAGATAACGACGGATAATGATAAAATTTGTTATGTAATCAATCGATCGAATTTCTAATCTGCAATTTATTTTTTGAACGCGCTAACTGAACCAGCTCACGCTGGTTCGCTGAACAGTATGGTAATTTGATGGGCACGGTGAGATCATTCGACTGGTTGGTCTCTAACATATTTAGACCAGCAAGAATTTGCGATGGCTTCGTGGAATTGTGTTAATGAAAATATCTGTTTGTAAAAACAAATAAAACCACGTGTGACCTTTTAAGCATAAAGCTTTGGTCGTTTGAGAGTTCGTCTGGCCGTTGCGTTGATAAAGTATCTACCAAACCTGCTTTGAAGTACACTGCAGAAGATGCATGGAATAATCTCCGTTGTGAAAATACAAAGTTCTGGTAAAAATTCCAGATAAGATAAAAAGAAATCCGTTTACGGTATTTCTATGCGTTAATTCTGTGAAGCAGTCAAACACGATGTCAACTATCTGCATCAAATCTTTCCTTTGGAACAAACATTGTTTCTTTTACTTTATGCGCTGAAGGTAATTGTGGCACAGAAGCTTTTTTTCTCACTCACCAGGCAGTTGCTTGTGCTTGGGCAGCTTAGGGTTGCTGCTCGGTGTGTGTACACTGCACAGTTTGATGAAGCCCGCCATGACCAGGATCACAGCAAGAGACATCAACAAAACAGCCCACCAGTACTCCTGCAACAACAACAACAAAATTAATGCGTTTCGTCCCAAGCTGAGGACGCTTTGGCGTCTCGCAGAGATTTCATTTTGCGATAAAATATCCTTCAATAATGCGCCGCTTGCGTCTTTGTGAAGTGGAAGAACTAATAGCGTCCAAAAATGGACAAAAATAATATTCAGGTCGCTTAGCTTTGGAACAAAGCGCCTTTTCCGTGTCCATGATGCAGCACCGCACCTGGCTATTATGTTGCTGCCCGACAGTGGCAGTTACGTTTTGACGCAGTCTGATTGCGCGTCAGCGATGAACCTCCACAAAGCAAATCGTTCAAGGTTTAACGATCTTGAACAAAAGACGCAAAATGCCAATCTGAGAACGATTGCTCACAACAATCCAGTTCTTTATCGTGCTGTACAATGCCGGGTTGAAGATGGCTTTCTTGAGGCGCGAGAGAGGTCCGTCGGCATCCACCAGTCTGCACTTGAAGAAGATGTCGCAGTAACCTGCGCCAGTGCAACGCATTAAGAATTTGCCAGAAACCGCTCGAGTTCCTTCCGGAACGGAATGCAAACCTACGCTTCCAAAATAGCGTGTGTAAATCGAAAAATGCACGCCGGCATGCTTGATGGCAAAAGTTCAACAAAAAGTTGATTTGACGCTTGTTATTTGATGGCCGACTAAAATTCGCATGTTTAAGTGCGTTTTGAAGTTTCATCAAAAATTTTTACATTTCTACCAGACTTGAGAAACGACAAAGATGAAACAGTTCTTGGATCATGCACAGCGTGTGTTTCGCTTAGGTACGGTTTCGTTTTACTGGCTCTCGCTACCTTTAGCTGTACAACGTCGAAGAATGCCTGGATTTCGCGGTTTCACGTCCGCTACTTTTTCGTGACAATTCATCCGGTTCCTAAAAACTAAAGGTGTTTTCGAATTATAATTCGAAAAATATCTGATCTAACGCCACAAAAATTCTACCAAACAGATCACAACGCATTCTGGGCTGTTTGGCTGTAAAATCGTAACATTGGCGAACGCCAAACTGATCAGGCAAAAACTGCAAATCGAGTCTCGCAGCAGATTTTCAATTCGACCGGCATTAGTGTGCCTTGCGCCAAGCGAATGAAAAGAATCTTACGTTTGCGAAAAAAAGAACGAATGCCCGACAAACGTGCTTTCGCATTACCATTGTAACCGTCGCAGGGCGATCCTGGCAGCTGATGAATTTCACTCAAGTTGAACTGGGTCGATAGAAGAGGATCGGCGATGCTTCTGCAGGAGCTTGCGTTGCCTGAATTCGTGAAACGACGTTTTAAGCTCCAACAGTAAAAGGCATATTCCAGCACTACGAAGTGAGAAATCTGCGACTGGTGTGATTCGTGGCGACGGTCCGCAAGTATTGCAAATGCCTTCGTGCTGACATCGTTTCCGCTGTTTCTGAGTTTTACACTCAAGCAACTGGGACATAATTTTTTGCGACAACATCGTGAAATCCTTTGTGACACCCTCATCTGGAATCCACTACAGCCTATTAAATACTGCGGCACCAGTCATGACTTCAAGTTTGGAATGGCGCCAGTACGGTACAATAAGAAGTGGCCTCGCAAAAGCAACAAAACCATAGAAAATTTAAAATCATCCATGCTGCGCATTGTCGCAACTGGTACGACCCGTGCAGTTGGACTGGAAGCGTTGACCTTTTTAAGTTTATAAAGGTTCCCTAACAAAAGTACAGCATGTGTTAAACGCGTTGAAGCTTCGATCGAGGTTTACGATTTTTACAGGTGCAGATGCTTCGCCAGACGCGCTTCGGCACTGGCCACGTATTTCTGGCGAAACAGCAGCGTTCGTCCAACAGCAATACCTTTTTTCTGACAGCAAACATGACACAGAGTACTGCGGTCCTTGGATCCAGCCGGTACCGTGCATGAGCAAGTCTCGAGGTCGGGATATTTCCGACATATCGAACCGGTGCATTCCTGCGACACAACACCGCGCACGGGAAAAGTCTGTTCAGAAGTACTCGCCGCACAAGATCGTTTAACGCACGTTTGAATTGGTAGATTGCGAAAGTACATAAATGAAACTAGATTCTATTGAATTTTGAGCACCTAGGTCCCTTACAAAAACAAACAGGTCCGAAAAAAAACGCAAATAGCGTTTGTTACGTCATTCACCGCAGGGGCAAAGTCTTTAACTCTGTACACTTTAAAAACTAGGTTGGGTGACAACGTCGGAAAGCAGAAATTTCTTGTTATACCCAACGTTTTGATTCAAATAACCAGAGAAGTTTTCCTTTTTTGGTTGTTTTCACCAAAAAAGCAAACTGTTCAGTTCTTGTTTCTTATTTTCAACCCTGTATTGCGGGTGTCTGCGCACCACTTCAGCAATTGCTTTGTTTTACTTTCTGTTCCCTGCTAACCGAAAAGAAAGGTTTGCGCGTATTGACATTTCAAATTGAAGCTGGAAAAGCAGAAGAGTTGCACAAGCAGACATGGCGATGAAAAGGAATGAATGACAGTGTTGAACTGACGAAAACTTACCCCGTTCACGCAGGTCTTGGTGCCCTGGTCGCATTCAGTGACATCCGCTCCACTGCGGATCTGCTTTCCTTCGGGGCAGGTCGCATTAACCCCAGTGAAGAAAGAAAAATAACACGGGTCAAGGAAATATTTCGGGGATGACGGGGGAGATGTGCTTTTGTAACTACTGCGTATTTAAGCAAATAAATACTGACGTCGTCAACAACGAATTTTAAAACCACACGCAGAGAATAATGCACATGTTATGGTGTTCACAGTAACTCGATGGTTCAGCCTGAACGCAGTGTTTGAGTTGACTGCAAAAACTTCGCGCGGAAACTTCCGGAAATGCGGAAAATGTAACGAGACAATCAGTATTTTCCGATACTGTCACTGTATGAGCGTTGTTCCTTCGTGCATCCCAACACTACTCGTCATTATCCAAAGCTATTTGTGGTCCGGTTCCTTGCTTTGGTTAAAAACTAAATAGAGCACTACGCAAAAACGATTTTGTTCAGACTTAGCCACAGAATTTGTCCAAGTCAAATGGTGCACGTGGCGATGGAAGTATTGCTCTAATCAGGGTTGTTGTAAAAAAACGACCCAAAAAAAACCACTCGCGTTTTTCAAAAAAGCCCACTTAAAAAAAAACAATAAAACCCACCCTTTTTCCTTACTTTTCCTTGAAGAACCTACTAAGTAAAAAATAAGCAGGGCACTTGTGTAGTTATCTGTATTTTTTTTAATCATATAAAACGAACAGCAACGAAATTTGAAGGACTTGCCAAAGAGAAGAATAAATCGAACAGTTTGAGTAAATTCTAAAAGTTATTTTCTTCAGCTCTGCGCAATCGGTAATCTTAACCAATTTTTCTGCCTTCTCTGCATCTAAACGTTTTCTGATTTTGGACCATACCAAATCATATGTTGAAAAAATACACGCTATAGATGCTGAACTAGCAGAGGCATGCACATGAACTTGACATGAAACTGCAGAGTTTGTTTGGGAATGGTGTTTCTCTGTTTGCTGCGCGCATCCTTGCCTGGTCTTACCACTTAGGAGTGAATTGACCAACAACACTTTGCGAAAACAAAGACGGGATACATTTCTTTACCCTCAATTTTGAGTGCCATGATAGGTATAACAAGTCATTATTGTGTAATTCTGAAAATAGTGATATTGCATGATGCAATAAAAACAATTCAAAATGGGATTTTTCCGTTTTCCTTCAAAAAACAAACCCGGGTTAAAAAAAACAGTTGGGTTGGGTGTTTTGAAAAAATAGAGGTTTTTCTCAACGCTGGCTCTAATCGAGAAGCAATGGTTAAAATCAGCTGAAGAGTATTTAGTAAAATTAACAAAATCAGAAAAACGTGATCGAGTGGTGAAGGGTGCCTGAAATTAAGAAACTGCTAGCAGGTTTCGTCAAATCTGACATATAAAATTGGTAGAGATTGCAATAAAAAGGTTCGTAAATCGTCTTTACACAGTTCAACAGCATAGGATGTTCCAAAGTTTTGATCAGCTACATTTATCTCATTGTTCAATGGCAGAATCGAGAAAATGTCCAAGACACCTCCAGAATAATTTTATTACGCGTCGTTCTTAAAGCATAAGAACGATCTCTGTAGCTTTAAAGCCGAGTGTTAAAAAGTATAAACCTGAAACAGTATTGTCAAACAAAATCTTAACAGAATTAGCATCTACGTTAGCAACACGTATACTTTCTAGTTCTGCGTCTGGAAAAACTGTTGAGGTGTCACCGTTTTTGTTGGCTTACTCTTAAGGAAAAACGTGGTTTGCTTGAAATGCCGGAACACAGTCAGTACGAATATGTGTTTCTTAAAAAACAAAGGAACAAGAAGAGCAGCTCTGCAATCAATAGCTAATACGTTCGCCATAGCACACAAAAAAAGGATATCTGCAGTAACGCGCGCCCAGGCAGTCGGTGGCGTTGGCACACATAGTCATTTCCCGTATGAACGAGCACGTCTTCATATCGCAGCAGATGCCTTGTGATATGCTGCAGAAAACGAATCGCATTAAAAAAAGCCGAGAAGAAATGGGTGACGGAGGCTTACCGCCACCAAACAAATGGTGGGTCGCTGCTTTTTTTATGCGAAAGACTAAACATCACTGGCGCAAGCATGACCGGTTGCAGCAACCAATCGCAAGGGCTATCAGTAGCAAAGGCACTGTCAGAACAACAAAACAGGTAAGCTTAACAGCAACGAAACAAATTAAACAGTCAGAAATAGAGAAAAGCCCTGAACCAAAAAACTATAAAAAGTCAGACGCGATACTACTTTTACGAATGCTAACAAGTAAGCATATCTAGTAAAATTTATTAACTTAACGACAAAAGCTTCAGTCATTGTGCACAACAGCGACACGGACGTTGTTCCACGGTACGATATGCCCCCGTAGTTGGATTGTTAGGCTAAAGCTATAGATTTAGGACAAACCATGGTCCGACCGAAGTGACTTTAACAATAAGCATTTGCCTAGTAGATAAGCTACAGGCCTAACTAGGTCAGCTTACTTCGCAAGGTAATTCAAATACACAGTACGTGGTATTAACCTATGTCAGTGTGGTCCAACTACAGGCTCGAGGCCCCATGTGGCCCGCGAGATTTCTCAGTATTAATTTAATGTTGCGTGTATGTAACATACATGTAAAGTACATCATTTTAATTAGAACAAGCATAAAATATTTTAATAAAAATGTGCAATACCAACGGCATTAGACTAGACCAGTGGTTTTTAACCTTTTTTACATACCTTACTCCTTTACAGGGTTGATAAAAATCATGATTTTTTTGAAAAATCAAAAAAATCGGATTTTTTTGATTTAAATTCGATTGTTTTTATTTTTACGTTTCTTTTATTTACTGTGTCGAGGCTGGCCACCAAACAAGTAGTAATTTTTAATTTTAATTAAAGAGTTTGTTTTAATATAAGTTTTTTGTGCTGTGTTTCTCATAGTACAGCAACAGTTGCTATGATTGATAAAAATTTAATTGCTTTTGTATCTTGTGTTGTCATAAGAAGTCTCTGCCTTCTTTAATAATAAGTGAAACCAATTAAAATAGTAATTAAATGTGTCATAAAAATCACACAAAGCTTTAAAACTGTGTTTAATTTTTTGCTTGTTGTTGTTGATTTTATCACTGATTTAAATGAAATGATTTAAATCAATCAACCCTGACCAGAAATAGCTGTACTTCCATTCAAACCTTTTTGCACTTATGCAAATAAGTTCATAACACCAGTACCGGTGAACAAAATGAAATATTGATTGAAATGCCAATACTGAAACTGCCTAATTAGTAATCTCATTGACACTCATGGTACACATGCATAAAATGTTGAAGACCTATAATAATAATTTATCTGTTTCATGAATGAAAAATATGTTATATAGCTATGTTTACATTTGATGGAATTTAAATGCAGTTTTCTCTTTATGCCGATCTACACTCTCATACTTATGGCATTCTAACAGTTATGAATTTTGAATCTGCAAGGGTTAGTGATTTTAGACCACATGTCATTTTTGCAGTTAAATGACATAGAATCTGTGACCTCGGGTACGCGACTTTTCGGTCTGAGTCGTTTCGGTCTGGGGACATTTCAGTCTGGGGACATTTTAGTCAGACTACGAAATCTTGCAGAAATCTTACATGTTCACATTTTAATGCAAACATACTTAAATCAACGAGAAGTTTTGTTTAAAAAACCTACAAACATGATCCAAGATCCACCTGTTAATCAGCATCAACATATGATTTACATTATCATTAGCAAGCAAGTTAAATCATTGTCGACATTTTGCAATTAAATACAAACTCTTCAAAGTCACAATTACAACTCAGATTTAATCGCAATCATGACTCCTCGAAGGGAGTTGGTATAGCACCAGCTAGAGTGACATTTCGCCTGCCTATAATCATTTAATTAAAGGAATGTAAAGTTGTTTATGCACAGAAATGTCGTGACCGAAATGTCCCGTGACCGAAACGGCTCAGACCGAAAAGTCATGTTCTGTGTGACCTCACAGTTGCTATGATTGATAAAACTTCAAATGGTTTCAACTTGAGTCGTCATTAGAACTTTTGGCCTTCTATACTAATACTGTATAGCATAGGTTCCCAACCTGGGGTGTATGTACCCCAGGGGTACATTTGCCTATCTGCAGGGTACATTTATTGTACATTTGCAACAAATGAAATTTAGACACGAAAATGGAATATAACTTTATAGTTTCAAGATTCTAAAAGTTCTTTCAAAAATTCAGTAGAATTTTAATATTTCACTCAGGTTTTTTGTCATACGAAATTTTAGAGGTACATGCTCATCTACTGAAATGCTAAAGGGGTACATGTTCAGATAAAGGTTGGGAACTCCTGCTGTATAGGCTATGTGAAAAACCTATTAGATTGCTAATTAAGTGTGTCATAGACATCACACAAAGCTCCAAAACGACATGATTTTTTTGATTTTCAGTGTTTGATTTAAATCATGATTTCAATCAAATGATTTAAATCAATCAACCCTGCTCCTTTATCGAACAAGATTACCAGATTTACCCCCAATACACTCAATGGTGCTCATTTGTTGAAAATGCAAAATTATCAAACTCTTACATTTTAGAATGATTTATACAAATTTACATTGCCTGCAATTTATCGTTCAGTAAATTTACCCCAGGTTAAGAACCACTGGACTAGACTGTAGAGAGCTTCTGGAAATTAGTCAGCAAGGACAGATTTCACAAACAGAAAGATTTTGCACTAAAGATGCACTCAATGTTTGGAAACACAGTGCGTGTGTGAGAGCACATTTTCGACGATGAAGCAAGTCAATTCTGAAAACAGAAATCGAATGGCAGACGAAACACTGGATGATAGCATCCGACTTGCTATACCGCTAACACTGATATTGATAAAGCATAGAGTCAGAGAAACCTCAACCACAAGCATCCCACTGACAGAGTTATGTAATAAATTTCTATTTGTTTTTGTGCAGTAATTCCAATGACGCATTTACTTATCTTCTTTTTTTTAGCTTGAAATCTTGTGATATGTTGTTTCATACATCATTTTGTTGGAAGTGACCCGCAAGTTGTCAAGTTTTTGTAAGATGGGCCGTTGCCGTAGGTCAAAAGTAGTTGGACCATGCTGGGCTAGCATAGTTCAGTATGGACTGCTCTTTTATTTTAATAAACAAGGTTAAAACATGCAAATGACATTAGACCAGCGCTTTTCAAACTTTTTTATGTTACGGCACACTAAAATACATTCTGAATTTGGCTGTGGCACACTATGAAATCAAAAAATTCTGCCCATTCATACAATTGTGAAGTCACTATAACCGTTAAGGATGTTAGGTTTTGTTGTCTCTGAAAAGTGCGTGAGCAATAGTGAAACAAATAGCCTAACTTAACATGAAAAGTTAAATCTCAAAGCAATGCAACGCGGACCAAAAAGATTTGCAGCATAAGGTTTTGTCAAGACATAAAACTTTCGCGGCACACTTCGGCCACTTCAGCGGCACACAGTTTGGGAAACACTGCATTAGACCCAAACCTAATAACAGCAGGTCTGAAACTTTCTTGTGCTAAGCGAAACCATCAACCTTAGACTGAACCGTCAGCGAAGTGGATAAAGCTCACGTTCGATTGAATTAAGTGAGGGTTGAAAGCAGAGCAATAAGCTCGACAGCAAACTACGAACACTTCCATGTAACACTCAGCATGCACACACACCTGCACTGCTTGCCGGCCTTCAGTTTGCAACGCTGTGTCCGATCCGGGTCATCGCCTGGGGTGCAGCAAACATCTCCCGCCTTCTTGCAATCATCCCCGAAACCACAGTCGCAATCTTCGTCAGCATCCACGATCTGGTTGCCGCATATTGGCTGATTCGAGGCTGAAAGTCAGGTTTTCTATTTAATAATCTCGCCTTTACAAGGACGTAATTTGTCGTGCCGTATACGTACAATTACACGCCGACTTCAACGCTGGGATAAGCATGGTCGCAGCGCGGCGGCAAGCGGGTTTTTAGTTGGTTCTACCACGTTTTCGACGCTTGAGAAAAAAATGTTGGCTCGAGAGTGGTATGATTAGTCAAACTTTACCGAAGACAAGTCAAGGTGCAGACAGCATTTCTACGCGCGTGGAAAATAAAGCCAGTAGCTACTATGCACGGGGTCTAACTTTATTCTTTCATCGAATTTCAGTGCATTTCTTCTTTGAGCACATGCACAGAATCAGTGCAACAACAGCTTTTCAAAAACTTTAAGAACTGTACTGAAGCAGCGGATGCGCCTTCAAGCTTTGGCGTGAATGTGGGATCGCAGTAACGGTAGCAAAGCAATGAGATATTTCAGTGCGACACACTGCGAGCGCTATTAGCAATGCTGTAAAGAACGGTGAAGGTCTAGGCTTGTAAATCAAAGCATGACTTCACGCGTGATTACTGAAAATCAAGGCGCCACGACCAGAAGTTACTGGCAGCAACAGCGCTGGACCCGCTGTTAATGACAAACCCCAAACATTTGCTAACAATATAGCGGGAGATAACTAGACAAACAAAGTAATTGTGAACAACATGTAATGACTGGTATGTAGCTGGGCAAGTGTGGTTGGCGAGTTTTCTTATTTTCAAGAATGAATACTAAGAAATTAAATTTTAACGAAAACGCGATCTAGGAAATAATCTTCATCAGCCTATAGCCTTGGTTTCAAAACATACATTCAATGCTTTTGATGTAAAAGTGTGCAAAAGCATTTGCCAGTGTTAATTGTGATTATGATGAACTCGAGTCAAAAACAAAAAAAATTTGAACGAAAACTCGAAAAAATGCAGGTTTGTATTCCAGTTAACAAGTTACTTACAAAAATCATTATATTGTAAACTATTAACGATATAACAGTAACTATACTTTTTACAGTATATTAGTGGCTGTAGTTTTATAGGAGCCGGTTTCATCCTTGACCACGGTATGTTCTTAAGAAAAAAGGAAGATAGAGGTGGTACACAGTGCACAGCTTAAAAGCCAATTGTACATATTACCAGCAATTTGCTTACAAAAAATGTCTAACGAATGCAATGGATCTTACATATAGACATAAAATCGAACGGTCGAAACGAGCCTAACACAGAAATTCAATGGACAGGGCATAACCTTCATAGACAGATTGGATAAACGATTGCTGTTATTATCACGCTACACGACGATGTTGAGTAATATCTCGCCATTTCTTGGGAGTGCACCACCCTGTGTGGCGTAGCAAATAAATTATGGAAACGTAACGACTCAAATGCTTAGTTCAAAACGCACGTCACAATCTACAAACGGTTGTACATCCATAGCGTTTACAGCGCAACAATCAGAAATGTTTTTCAACGTTGCTTGTTCCAAGGAACACTTTTTGCATTACTCTCACAATACAGTACATGGAACAATGGAAGATTCAAGCTGTCATAATGGATGAATACTTCCATAATAAATTTCTTGCAGAACATCTTCCAGGAAACGCCGGTTGAAAACCACGGAACAAGAGATCTGTGCAGAGCAAGCTGTTTCACGTGGCTTGCGGTACGCGCAGTTTTCAGAGCGACTGAGGAAAATTCGCGTTTTTCAGTTGCGGGTCCTGGCAAATGTGGGACCGGTTCTCTGTAGCACGGGCGAGGGGCGACATTGAAAAATTAATGCGGGCATGCCATTGATGACCAGCAACAACGTGAAGAGAGCCCACGGCTAGTATGCACGGCAGTTTTTGTTTTAAAGATAACTCGATGAGATGAAAAACTGTGAAAAGAATGCTATTATCTATTTCCTTAACAAGAGGAGCGATGGTTTATACCAGTGGTTCTCTAACTTTTGTCGTTGCGACGCCTTTGGAAACATTTGCTGGGCTTGCGACGCACTAGATGTTAATAAAGATATGTATCATCAAAGTTTTATTTTTTGATCAAACAACAAAAAGAAATATCCATAATTTAATTTGATACGCTTGCTTTTTTCACCATGTTCGTCGAATTTTTGAAGAATTTGTGAAACTGCCTCCCACTCGCAATGCTTATTCGTGATCAATATTTGGTTTTAATCACGGCCATTATGGCAGAAAATCCATCGCATAAATACGATGTAGCGAAACGAATAACCATTCGTACCGCTTTTGTCACTTAAGCTGGGTATTCGTCATTCCGTGAAATCCAAAAATGTGTCGGGTTTCCTGAATTATACTTTCTTTTCAGGGAATCATCGCAAGTAAAGTTATTATAGTCTTCTTCTTCATGTTCAGTAAAGGATGATGGGGTAGGCTGGACGAAAGTATAGCAAATCTATTCGTAGTTTGATGAATTCTCCCAAAGCACTGAGTGAATTTCGATTCGAGCTTAGATAGATGTTGAAAAAATATACTTCGTAAATTTGAAGACACATCACTTTTCAAGAAAATTAGACAAGAAACTAAAGCACTGAGAACTTCCCAACACGTTTGCTATATCTTCATTCCACAACGATAGCTTTTGATCGAAGGCGGCAATGTTGTGTGATGCGTCAAACATATTTTTATCCAGCCTTTGCATAGAAATATTCAGTGTATTTAATTTAGCAAAGATATCACACAAGTAAGCCAATTTAAATAAAAAATTGTTCTGGGCTAAGCAAACAGAAAGTTATTATAACTGATTACTATAGCCTTTATTTCTCCAACGCAAGGTAAATTAAAATTGTGCATTAATTAATAAAGAACAACTCTAGTTACGTAAGCATGAGATAACAAATAGGCTATCTACTGTAAGCATGGTCGTACTTCAACAATAACTGTTATTTGGTAGTTATGTTACTGCACTGAATTTTGCTGATTATGTCAACTCATTGAATAAAACTGCACTGAGTTTACTTATGTCAGACGCCCTTGGAAAATTAAAACGACGCACCAGGGCGTCGCCGACGCACAGTTTGAGAACCATGGGTTTATACAAAACAGTACACGAGTTGTTTTTCAAGCTTAGAAATACAAATCGGTGCAAGTTGGGATCAAAAGGGGTTCGGGGCGGGAGTGGACAGATTTCTGACCGGCACACAGCTCTCGCAGCAACTGGAATGAGTGCACAAAACAAAATCACCATAAACCGTTATTATTGAGTACCGACTTAGGCCGTAAAGATGACAATGGATTTTGCAACTCGAACAACAACAAACTACGCGCCAAGCATCTTGTCAGTCACCTACCGACAAAGCAAAGGTCTTTCTTGACTTCAAGAACCTTGCTCATGTTGCCGATGCTACACGGCGAAAAGACGTCGTTGTTCGGATCGTTGCCGGAAGTGGCGCGCGCAAACATGATGTAATTTCCTTCACTCTTCTGGATAATGGAGCGCGACTCACCCGGAGTGCAAGTTACACCGCTGTCGTGCTGTAAGCAAGAAAATTCTCAGCACAAGAAAATTCTCAGCACTGAACAGTTTCAGCGCAGCAGACATGCGACATGCCTTCGAAACACTTGTACAGCAGAGCGGACGTGCAAAAAACACAACGACTGAAATGAGACATGTCTGACAAAACAAATTTTGTACAATCAGCCCCTTCCTCAATGTACACACATCAACACAAAACTAAACGCTATGAAAAAATGGGAGCGTTTACATAGTGTACGGCTGTTGCTGATCGAAAGCCGGCCATTAACTACACTCGAAAGGTTGATCAGAAAGGAGGTTCTCTGTTACTGATTTCCTGGTGTTACCGTTTCCGCGAAAGGAATGATAGTTTTCTGGCCTGACCGTCTGAGTCGAAACAAATTCCAAATTAATCTCACAGCCATACTGTGGTTACTTCTAAGACTGGTGTATATTCAACCTAGCTGTTGCAAAGCCATAGTACCCGAGGTTAGTAAGTTGCAAATCAGATGCTTTCGAGCACTTGTCCTGGCCAACGTTTCTTTTCGGGCTGCTTATCAACAGAGGCGTAACGAGGGGGGGCAAGGGGGGCGCAATTCCCCGGGCGCCGAATCACTATAGGGGCGCCGAAAAGTTCCAAAAATGTCGCAAGTGCTTTCTTCAACAGCATATTTGCTTTCGAAAGACCTTCAGGTTCGAACATGGGGGTGCCAAAGTTGTTTATTGCCCCGGGTGCCATCTAACCTCGTTATGCCCCTGCTTATCGGTAACGGCAACAATCGCGGAAACTCACAGCAGTGTAAATGTTTGCACTTGGGATATTTCATTAAACTTACTAGGATGTCGGAAGAAATTAGATGTAGATGATATCCAAAACTCGACAACTGGTCCGGCTGATAGGGTAGATCATGGGTGTCAAACTCATTTGGTGCTGTTGGCCATATTTACGCACTTAGATTTTACGCGGGCCAGACAATTTTGCACATAATGACACAATCGATATTTTCATTGCTATTTATTCATACTACTGCGACTCGAAGAAACTTGACATCCTTTGGCAGTTACAAGCATGTTGATATCTGGTACCAACGATTCTGCAGTCACAAATTTTAACATTGAGTTCAGATGCGCATCCGTCAATTAGATCGGAATTGAGACTTGTTTAAAGTCAAAGACAACAGTTGTCGAAGACCTAAGTACTGTACTAGCGAACATTGACATGGTCTTTGATGTCAATTCTCGTATTTGTGGTTAGGTTGGTCCAATGTATTGATAAAATATTTTGATGTCAACATTTTCAAATATGTATAGCTTTAAGAACACTGTTGACTGTAACACAATTAGTTCCATTTGATATTTTTGTGGCACCTCTTCAGCATTGACAGTAAAAGTGTCACTGAAAATGGCATAATCAGTTTCCAGATCTTTGAAATCAGAAAATATTTCTTCGAATGCGTTCGAAATTCTCCGAATCCTCATGGAATCTACACAAACTCATGGTGTTTTTGAACTGAAGAAGTTATTACCGTTGCTTTAACTTAATTATTAAGTCGTAATGTCGCGTTATGACTACTAGCAAAAAACGTAACTCCGCCATATGACATAATAATAATAAACGTACCTAATGCAAGACAAAACTGGCATGACGAGGACCACAAAACGGGGCATAGCGGGCCGGGTTTGGCCCGCGGGCCGCCAGTTTGACACCCCTTGGGTAGATGTTATTGTTTCAAAGTAAAGAAAACTAATGTGTAGTTACTACTTGACCATTTTCCAAATCGAGCATTGTAATAATAATTAATACCCACCGGCGAACCGAAGTTATGGCCGATCTCATGAGCGAAGGTGATGTGCGTGACTTTGGCCGGCATTATCGAGCCGTAGTTTTTAAAAGTGACGATACCGGTGTTTAGTGACTTCGCAGAACCGTCAGAGTAGACCTTGAATTTTTCGCATATTCCTCCGCTCGTGCCTGTGACAGCGTGTATTGCCGGTTACAGCCACAAGTACAGCGGCAGGGGTTTGACAAAGACACTTATACTTCATGCGCTTTGTTGACAGAAGCTCAACAAAACTAATTCAGGCATCGCTTTCAACGCACGCGAAAGCAAAACTCGAAATTGTGTTCGATACTGCGCCTGGTTTCGAAATGTCCCTATTAGAGAGCAAAGTGAAACAGTGAGCATTCAATTGCGAGTTCAAAGTTAACCACACTGAATGGAGCGCAGTCGTAACAACAACAGCAAACAAACGACATCTTCATTCACCGATATATCGACACGCAACAAAACAAACAGACAGACGCAACACCCCCACCTCCTGCCGAACCGACCCAGGCCAGACCAAGGACTCCGTTGTCGAAATCGCGGTTGGTGAAGACGTATGCCAAACAGTAATCGTTGTGGTTGGCCATGGACGCAATATCCAGAAACTTCTCGACCCCGATGTTGGGCGATTTGAAAGGATCGTCGGATTGTGGCGCGGATTCATTTATCTGAGATGGATACACTTTGCTGCAGTCGAAGTTCTTGCACATTGCGATGAGCCACTTACTCACTTTCGTTCGGCAGCCACCATTATCACGATACACGTCGCTGCAAATATCGAGAGAAACGTACAGCACGTGACCTTCTGACGTCACGCTCAGACACTCACCCTCAGCCTTTTCACCATGAAATTGATGCCTTGTATTTTTTCACCGCTCAGAGTAAGGAACGTGGTGTCCGTGTAAATTTTGTTAACCGCTTTCACGTGCTCGGCGATCTTGCTGATGATGACCTCGCGCGACTTAAACTCGTCCCAGAAGATGTGATCGGTTTGGACGTAGAGCAAGCAGGTCTTCTTGACGGGATCCAGCGCGCGGCGTCGCCGTGACAACACGACGTTGGAGGGATTGTCGCTCTGCAAGAAGCATCGCCACATGAGCAATACGACAGAAGCAAGGCGTCCAATGAGGGTTCCCACACGTTTTTAAAAATCATTTTCCATACTTTTTCAATACGAAATGAGAAGTTCACTAACATTACTTGTCTTCATTTTTTAAATTCTTAATCATGAAACTCTATTTTACTAATTGCAAAACACTGCGTAAATAATGAAGTGCTTTGCCTTCAGTTTTTTTCTGCTCAGACACTTTAGATGTCTTTTCCATTTGGAATTTCCATAGTTTTTCCGTACCTAATGTACATTTTGGCCAAATTCCATACTTTTTCAAAGTCTTGAAAACCAATTTTGAAATTCAATACTTCAATACCGCGTGGAAACCCTGTCCAATAGAGAGACATCTAGGAGGCTTGGCTATCAGTGAGGCAGCAGCGGATGTGAACCGAAAGCACAATCATAAACATCACACAACCATGGGGTGCTGCGGCAACAAACTTCCTGCTGAGCTTAGTCGTCCAACACCAGGGGTCTCCAAACATTTTTGAGAGAGGGCCACTTCTGCTATTTCACAACAGTTCGAGGGCCGGACATCTTACGTAATGTGATTGTTTCGGGATGCGTTAATACATTCTACCAAATCAAGAAATTTTTTGTAAATACATTTTTTTAAATTATTGACAAAATGTCTTTACGGACGGATGAAATGGCTTTGCGGGCCGGATTTGGTCGCGGGCAGTAGTTTGGAGACCACTGTCCTACACCGTCAAATGAAGGAATTAATGCGAAGCCACACAATTACAGTAACTATTGCATTTAGCTTTTAGGAGCTTGAGGTTTCTTTTAAAAAAAGAGTGACATTAGAACTTCAAAACAGGCTGAAAGGATCTCGAAAGTTAGCGAACACTGGTTAACTTATGAATGGAGGGAAGCGTTTAGTATTCTTGTATAAAAAACAAACAGGTCCGGGTCGATGGATCAAACTGACGGTTTAGGAACAGCTGAAAATCAGGGTTGACAAGCCACGCAACAAAAAAGCTTGTTAATGCACCTGTTGTTTGACTGCGCGACAGCCAGCAGATCGACTGGCTGGCCAGTAACACGTGATCATGCGTCACGCCGACGCACTTGTTTCAACAATAACCAATGACGACATCGGTCACGAGAGAGTTATTAGCGGAAGTGTCGAGTGATGAGCAATCGCGTATAGATGCGTTGTAACACCTAACCGGCTACGAGCTGTGCTGATGGTGCTGATGAAGTGAGACAACTTACCAATGCCACACCTTGCACTACGACAACAATGCCATTTAGCAACAAGTTCAACAGTGCTCCTAACATGACGCAAGCAAGTTGACTGCTGTTCACCGACATTGCTGCGATTTCAAACATAACGCCGTGAATTTAACGCAAATGATTGAAAACAATTTCAAGGCATTGCATTCGTGCCAAATGTATTTAAGTGGGCATCCAAATCATCAATACCGTTGGTGTGAACCGGAAGACCAGGAGCGAAATATTGTGCCTTTTACAGAGAATAATCCCGTTAATAAGCTCTTTGCGTCACGAAGGCGGTATGGATTATGGCCTATGGTATCACAGACTTCACGATGTAGTCCGAAATGACTGCGTGAATCGCATCGGGCCAAGCGAAACGCAGTTCTGAAGGTTGATTGTCCTCTCTTTACCCAGCAACTCGCAGGTTTCGTGCAGATTGAATCTTACTCGTGGATGTGCTAAACATTTTCTTTTAATTATCTGCAGTGGGTTTTGTCACACAGACTCATACATAGCCTCAATTAACCCAACGACGCAACTTGATGAAAACGCGTCAGGAACTCGTACACTACAATATACCACAGTTCCAATAGTTGTTTTCAAATCATAAAACTGTTGAAGGACATCCAGCGCGAGGAAAAGGTCAACACGTGGACACCGGAAAAATGGCAAGGAAAATACAATATCTGCTTACGCTTACAAATAATTGTTGTGGGAAACTGAGAGTTTACTTTTAAGAAAAGCAAAGCGCATCAAAATAATAAAATTCTAATAGTTACAGCTCAGTCGGTTCCAAATGGTGCACAGCGAAAATTTTCACCTCATGCAGAGACGACTTTTGAAAGCGCTTCATCCTTGCAAGAATTTCTGGCTTCGATGCCCCACAGTGGGTATGATTAGAGGACCTGAGGACCACGGAAATGGGAATAAAAATACGGGTTTAATTTAATGCATCCTGCGTTACTCTGCAGGGCATGGAAACAATGCACAGATACAACAATTGCATCCAAGTTTCACAATCGAGAACCCGTTCACAAAAATCACATCGCAGTTTGCCTGCAGCGGAACATTAATTTCAATCAACAGAGAATTGCTAGTTACAAATGAAGTAAAATAGCGACATTTGCAAGCAATAACAAAAACCGGTAAATAAAAAAATACAGTTAAAACAGCGGCATATCTTAACACTAGCCATAGAGGGCGTGCAGTATTTAGCTCATAGCAATGGAGAAGAGCTCACTCAGTCTCATCAGAAAATCAATCTCACCATTCGTGTGTAATCATGACACCTCCATAAAAATGAGGCCATATGCGCCCTCGGCAATTTCACGCCTGCGCCCTAAACACATTTCTCCGCCAAAGCTACGTTCAAATGCTGCGACATCAAACAGGATAGCGACACAAGTCCACGCGAACGTTCATAGTATAGTAAGTCATCGACTGTTTCCTTTGTATCAAAAAGCCTCCACCTCTTAAGCCAAAAGAACCAAAACTGACAAATCAAACCATCTCTAGAATTTGCAACTGCTGTAATAACCAATACACCTGTTTTTAGTAATCTAACACCAGTCGCATGGTTCCATTATCCAAAGCGCCAATTACGAGACACTAGTCTCAAAAGGCAAACATATACGTTCATCCTGATGTAGCGGACACTTTTGTGGGACTCAGGTTTAGTGACCATTACGAAAATCGCACGATTTGTACACCATACAAAATTACATACGATTAGCGGACGAAACCATACTTACAACGAAGGGTGCGACACCGCATCTTCGGGATATATAACAGAATGTCCTCTATAACCCGCCATGTGCGAGTGGCCTCTACTTCCACGAAGAAACTGGTGGATCTCTTCAAGATAATATTTTCCGCGATCTGGGTCGTGAATCACGCCTCGAAATATTCCGCTTATTATACTGCCATGGACGAAACTTCCCTTCTTCCCTGTAAAGATAAGGGAGCACGCAGTCAGAAAAAACAAAAGTCATTAATAAGTATGCGTGCAACAAAAAGTAAAATATTGACACGGCTCTGTTAATTTCAAGTAACAGAAAAGAAATTGAGTGCAATTATCAGTTTTCGCATCTACCTTAAAGTATTGAACACCAATTACAGGTATGTATGTTGAATCATGTAAAGTCAGGCTAAACAAGTGAAATAAATTTAATGAATTACATTTTGCACAAGCAGATGTTATTGACTACTAGCTTGTACATGCTGGCTACAAATGTTGCCACCATGCTTTATGTTATCAGAGTGTAACGAAATCACATTATGCATCTCTATGCAAGTAACATGATCAGCACAAAAGCAAGAATGATTCACAAGCATTTTATTGAGTTATTTTTTATCAATTCGTATTTGGAAAAACCTCAGCTGTTTTTGGAGATATTGATTGTTAAACTTAATTCCAAATAGAGCCAAAACAGTTAGAAACCAGTAGTGTTTCAAATGAACATGGTTCTTGTCAAAAAGCAAAATTGTAAATATGTATGGTTCTACTTACCATAGAGTGATCCATGATAAATGTGGGTAATGTTTACATCCACTTGATCACCATTTCCATTCTCTATAATTAAATCTGGGTGAAAAATAGTTTTGTCTTGATGGAGGTGAACATCAAAGTTTCTGAAAAAAAAAAAAAAGGATTTACATATCACGAAGTAATTAACAGCCAAGAATTTCAACAATTTCGTCTGAGGAAGCAGCTGTTTCCCACCAAACTTTGATGTGTACAAATCCAGATAAGACCGGAGTTGAACGCTTTGGACAGTTTTTGTTCAGTATATCGTTAACCAAAATTTTGTCACATTACTTCTACATTTTTGATGATTTAATTAAAAAACCTATTTCACATTTTACAACAGGATGACAACCACAAATCAGTCATCAACTAAACATGAGCTGATGAGCTGTTTTTTCATTGCAACTACAAACAAACATCTGTCTGTGAAAATAAAACTGTTGCTAGTACAAACAGTGAAAAAATCCTTTAACATTACTACCATTAACAAACATAAAACAGCAGCTGAAGGGCAAGAAAATTTGGTCCGATTGATTAATATCACCAGCAGCATACACACCAATTAACACAGCAAAAATCATATACAAGGATGTAGCAATTTTAGAAGTAATTGCAATGCAAAATTATGAAGAAATGCTTTACAAGAAATTGATAAGTGGCTTGAGGTATGAAGGCCAATAAACAAAAATCTAGGTCAGTGTTTCACAACTGTATGTGTGATCATGCTGCTTCATGCCATGTAAAGTAAGCAACAGGCTTAAACACTGAAGCTTTGAAACCAATGTAGTAGTGCAACTTTGAAGCCAGCAAGCAAACAGTATATACTGATTTACGCTAAGAATGCACAAACAGGATCTGTAGCATCTTCATGCTGCAAGGAATATTTGGTCTGCCCTTTCAAACGTGCCACCTTTGACTACCTGAATGCTCTCGCATACTTAACACTTTGAGAGCCGGGGTATGATATATTTGTACTTTGAAATCGGCCTAAAACCAGTAGTTGTCAGTTGCCTTACCAACGCCCAGTTGTCAGTTGCCTTACCAACGCCATAGCTCCTCCACCGATTGAGCCAGAGAGCTGTTCAAGGGCTCAAACGGATCAGCCAGTCTTCTAGTCTGCACTCGAAAAAAAATTTTTTGGTTGGGGGTTGCAGATTTTTTGTGAGTGATGTCATAAGTGAAGTAGTTTTTGGGCCATTTTGACTCATGTTGCCTGGCCTAGGGCCCAACCGCTAGGCCTAAGTATTTTGCTGAAGTTTTCATTGGAAACTAGGCTTAAGTCTGAGTCTTTTGAGCCTTTGATCGACTTTCTAGCGTTTCT
>Ga0210059_1001566_pt1 | contig 34740 bp, 29 predicted proteins | sample Ectturendosymbi2_FD_188042 | JGI IMG/M metagenome (GOLD analysis project Ga0210059, IMG submission 188042) | Ecteinascidia turbinata endosymbiont from Florida, USA - Sample 2 (SPAdes) (version 2) | ecosystem: Host-associated > Tunicates > Ascidians > Unclassified | place: Key West, Florida... | reverse complement strand
TGTGATATCGCCGGCTTCAATGTCTTGTACTACGTTCTGTATTGTCTGTTTTTATCAACCTGCGTTCTGCAGAGTGTGTGTGTTCATACTATGGACTTCGTGTCTGCTAACAAACAAATAAATTAAATTAAATTAAATTGCAGCTGTAATTTATTCAGGATACAAGCTTTTACTGGAAAAGCATAACAGTCCAGTTAAAAAAAAAAACAAATTTTGTATAAAATCATAAACTGTTTGATTTTTTTGGAAAATTTAAACTTCATTTGAAAGAACATGATGAAAGTACCCGCTCAAAGAAAATGGCTGTAGCCTAGGTCTGCTGCCATGACACGGTTTGAATAAAACGCTAAGCTTTGTCGTGTTAACAACAACACCTTAGTAGTCGAGCGGAATGTTCCAAGCTTAGTATGCGAGTGGTCCTGGGTTCGACTCTCGACTTTACAGCTTTGGTGGCACTGGTTATGCGTCATACTTTTGATGGGACAGGTTGGGTTAATTCTTTTGTATTCGTGTTTAGGGTTTGGGTTCGGTTTAATTAAACTGAAGTGAATATTTTCTATGTATCAATAAGGACAACTGAAAATTACCAGTTTGATAAGTTTAGGACTGCTGGAGTGACTGGAAACGCCATTATAAACAGCCAGGGGCAGGGCAACAATCCTGTATGTTCAACCAGAGATGAAATTTCGCAGCCCTCCCGGCCATTTTCACCACGAGCCGCCACTGACTCTTGGTATATAGCAGTAGCGCTACCAAGAATTTTGTTCGGGAGGGGCCTGTCCATGACGTGATCAGTCACTGATGTATTCTTGAGTCCGACTGTTCCTTCCGTTTATTTCCCAACATGCAGTTGAAAATTGATATGAAGCACCAGTACAAATCTTCGCAAGTTTGTTTCGGGGGGGCATGGCCTCTTCTGCCTCATTCTAGCTGTGCCACTGGTATATAGCAGGGGACAAACTTTGTGTGATATCCATCTCATTGTGCGGATCACACGAATATAATATCGTGTCCACTCAACCGTAGTACGACCTTTTTGTAAAATTGGCAAAATGGGAGGTGGGAACCATGGCCCAAGTAGGCTACCCTGGCTCAGCCCATGGTGTTATGGCAGTTGCATAGCACTGTGCTAGTGCTTGACAATGATTACTAGGTATTTGCTTCTTTACTATGTACACAGAAGTTTAGTATTAGCACTTGAAGAGTTTTCTTTGTCAAAGTAGATAAAACAAACACAACACTTCAATCATTCTTTAAAAAACAAAAATGCATTAAAAACATGTATCTCTAAGATTCCATTAACTGGCATGGCTGCGCCCTACAATGACCCAAAAGTAGGTCTAAATCAAACCGTTGTTTCTCATGTAGGCTACATCGGGGTAGTATTTAGATTTCGCCACTAGGCCTACATTATTTTTGTACAAATACATTATTTTTTATCACAAAATATCGGAGGGACAAAAAATTTTAAAAACTCAAAATTTAACTAAACTCTTATTCATGATAAGCAAGCACTGCTTCAAACCTAAATATGGTATTAAAAAATCTTCAAAGCGTAGCCTAGGTGCAACAACTTTCTGTGCATAACGCACAGCCACACAACACGTCTTTGCAGGCCCGCAACCAGGGTTATCAATCGGGCAATTTTCCTTCAAAAATTTTCAAAAACATGTTTAGTTCTTAGGTACAACAACAAATCAAAATCATTTTTCCCCCCGGAAATATCAGGTGGTTGCGAATTGCAGTTTTGCCTTTTCGTAACTTTGCGTAAAGCACGGGAGATAGATACTTTCATACTGCAGCGATTAGGATGATGCAGCCATCGTTCCATCTTTTCAGCCTATCCGCGATAGTGTTTTATTAGCGGCCGCGGAACAAACCCTGCAGCGAAGGCTTTCTCGGTCCATATAGCCAACTGTCAGCGTTTTGTGGATCTTCCATTACTGCAAAGGAATTCTCACTGACAATGCACTAACTGCCGAAATATCGCGTCATATCAGAGCATAGCGCGTAGTCTTCGCTGCTTAATATCTTCAAACGCTGTGAAGTTGTTGGACGCAAAATGTAATTTGGTCAAAAATTTTTGCAAATTGCAATTACACAAGAACATAAAGTCGCAATTAGCCTACAATTACATGAAAATGCGTAATAAATTACAATCGTAATTAATCCAACTCTTTTGTATAGCTAAGGCTTCAAGTCTCGTTATTGCAAGTGGAAATTGGAGCAAGTCCAGCAGTTGTGGTGTATTGAGAGAGATAAAATCATATAAATTCACCTCTTCAAGTACTTGCACTTTCTGATTGCTTCAAAGCTTGATGTTTACACTCAGCGACGGTGCACACTACACAGTCCATTTAACTTTGACCGATAATGTCCAACTATGCAGTAGCCTACAGGATATCGGATCTATCCTGTCATTTCTGGCCAGGAAGTAGTATGGTAAATGAAAGCACCATTGGAGCAAAATACTGGTCGCTCACCTCGCTGACGCTTGTCACCAAGTGAACTTTCACAATAAACTTTTTTGCTGACAAAGCCCTTGTCGTCCTGTGAACCACAGTCTGCTGAAAAACCAATGGAAGTTTCCTCCTTCATCGAACCCGACTTTGTCATTTCAAGAGTTTTTTTAAATTAATTTTAATGGCTACTACATCATCAAAAAGGAAGCCACACCATGGTCACATTATTATTTGTGAAAAAATAAACGAAGCTGCGCAACTTGCATTCAGTGCACGGTGCACGAACAGCTACAGTCGCATGCAGGATGATCCAATACCGACCTACGTTGACCTTTGGCACTGGGAAAATAATGCAAAGCGTCATACTTGCATGACTGCCCAACTAAATCCCACTAAATGGTTCGTGTTTGAGTTGAGAGAAGCCGAAAAAGAACGTTAACATTTCAACAAATACGTGTTAGATTAACTTTAGCCATACTTGTTTCTAGGGGACGGCAAGTGCCTGTTTCCTGCACTCTTGCAAACAACAGTGAAACAAATATCCTTATTACCTCGCTGCTGTAGGCGAAGAAAAAATCTCAGATTTTTGTTTCATTTCAAACGCAGAGTGCCTTTTTTTTCTAAGCTTTCTTATTCCCACCACTTGTTCACTTATAGAAAAAGGGCCAACCTATTTCTCACAACCAGACATACGGTCAGCATCATCTTTTTTTTATGAACCCATCTGCTCACACCGCGCAATTTCACTAACAAAAGATTGACGTAGCTGAAAAGAAACGAAAAGGTGTTGCAGACAAAACAAAAAATCTGTTGCGGCTGCGCAGTCAAACCGGCCACTATTTGTAACGTATGCTGCACAGCTGGTAGCATCAATCTTACTGCTGACGCAGTGCTAATTAAGTGGATCACGTGACGATGGCGTTGCAAATGTTTCGCAATCAAATTGGCGTCACGGGACTTAACAGTGCGGGAGCCCAGGCCACGGTCCACGTTTTAGCTCGGCTCCAGGTGTGGCATATTGGCCCAGTCAAGCTCACTAACACCACACAATGGCAAATAAAAAACGCTACTTCTGAACGGGGTGTCATCTATGGTAAAAGAAGACTTGCTTTCTTCTCCACAAGTGCAAGATAAGGCGTTTCTTCAATGGTAGCATGGATCATTACGTGGCAATCACGAGCGCCACAGGATAAAAAACTCTTGAAACCTTGCTATTGCCGAACAATAATGTTGTCGATCTCTGTGCTAATTACCTCAGTGCATACTTGGGCGTACCGAAGGGGGGCACAATTCCCGGGGCGCCGAAAACGCCCAACAATATTACTGTTTTCAATACAGTACATATGCTTCCCAAAGACCTCAGGTTCGAACATGGGGGCGCCAAACTTGCTTCTTGCCCCGGGCGTCATCTAACCTCGTTACGCCCCTGAGTTCACACTTTTTCCATCATACCACCTATACTGCTACGTTAAACACAGAAATAATATATATATCCATGATGTCGCGTAGCCTGCATACCTCCGCCGAAAAACAGCTGACTTTTGCAAAAAATTGAAACAAAGCTTACGCTTACCTTTTCCATTGTTCATTCGCACTGCAAAAAAAAAATTGAAAATATTCGACGGCCAACAATTCAACGGCCGGAAATGAAACAACTGAAAGCTAGATGGAGAACTGAAATCTGTCTCACGTTCCAGTAACCGTGTCGAACAAAATTTATTTCACGAATGAACAAAGAAAGGCACACTTCGCACGGGAGGGCGCTGTGCGCGGATGAACAGGCGTCGCGAAGTTCATTGCGACCCAACAAGTTCAACAGAAAAAACTTTTGCGCTGCTCCGAATCTTGCATAGCGCAAAGTGATCTAAGCGGTTAAAAATTCCTGGAGGTTTCGCGCAAAATTAATGTTTTCGCGAATTGCATGAGGCATAGGACAACTGCAGGATTCGCCCGGTCGCAGTAGCAAACTTGAGAACGCAAGAAGTTGAAAAAAACACGGAACGAAAACGAACGTTCGTAGAGTTTCGGCGACAAATGTAAAAGAAACTGCAAAGGCAGGGCACGCTTCCATTCGCTCGCTCGCGTGCTGAGGAACAATAGGTCCAAGAAACGAATTGCGAGCTCAAACAATCAAGCATTTCACCACAATGCATGGATGGCATCTGGCAGCAGGGGCGTAACGAGGGAGGGGCAAAGGGGGGCACAATCCCCCGGGCCGCAAAGTCCCAACAATGACAAGTACTTTCTTCAATACAGTACTTTTGTTCCCGAAAGTCCTTAGGTTCGAACATGGGGGCGCCAAACTTGCTTCTTGCCCCGGGCGCCATCTAACCTCGTTACGCCCCTGTTTGTCAGCCTTGCAAGCGAAATCTTTACAAACACGACAGGTCACGCACGAACATACCAACGTATGATGAGCAGTAGTTTTAGATTGATTTGATTGCAATGCTCCCAGAACTTGAATGCCATCATCGAAAAGGGGACTATTTTTTAAGCCATGTTGCGCTGCGATGCAAGTGCAAATTCGCGAACTGGGCGGCGGATTCGAGATGACAATGGTTGTTCATAGCAACTTACGCGCACAAACACACGGATATCAGGACAAATAATTTCTGGCAAGACCACAATATCGTAAGTGATGGCCGCTAACCAGAAGCGCAGCCAGAATTAGGCCATGGCCTCCCCCGAAACAAACTTGCTAAGATTTTTGCTGGTGCTTTATATCAATTTTCAACTGTTAGAAAATAAACGGAAGGAACAGTCGGACTCAAGAGGACGTCAGTGAGTGATGACGTCATTGACTGGCCCCAACCCGAACAAAATTCTTGACTGCGCTGCTGCCCCTACCACTGCTAGTTTGTATCTCGCATGTAGCAAACATGAATAAGTGACGTAGGCAACAGACAGAACAACGCTTAAAAACTTTTCCTAAAACGTTGTTCCAATATGTTGAAAAAATTCAACCTAGGAAATATGAAATTTTTAACAGTACCATCACATTATCGGTAGTGGAGAAGAGTGTTGCTCAAGTTGAGAATGTTACGGGATCGTTACATGCTACACAGCCAATTAAATGACAAAGATGTTTACCGATAGAAAAAACGGCTTTAAATGCAAAACAAAAAATATAATTAGCTGGCGAAAATACAATAAATCTAACTTAAATTAAGCTATATTTGGCGATTTTTGAGCGTCTCCCGATACATGCTGACTAGTCCACAACTTGTGATAGTACGAATCAGTGTTCTCCATCAGCTGTTGGTGGTTCCCCCGTTCTGCGATTCTACCCTGTATAAATACGATAAAAGTACGGACGTCAAGGGTCTGCCAGTCGTTTTGCATATACCTACAACAAACCGACCAGTACAAACAGTCAACTGCAGAAAGGTGAACACTAGTGTGACCTACGATACTATGGTGGATGGGAAAAATATTGGAAAGCATTAATACCGACACGATATTCAGTTTTTCAGACGACACCCATACTTTTCGGTATTTTCAGCCGATACTTCACCACCGGTACTGATACACTCACCCCATACGGATAAAGCGTCAAAAATTGTTATTTTCATAATGAAATTTTTGATGTTCTGTGCTATATTACGTGCAACTAGTCGCAACTCAATGAAGGGGTGACGCATGAGCGGTTATCTTCCTGACGTTTCAAGTTACACTGTTTTGCTTTCATTTGGCATTTATCTCTTTATCGAATTCATGGGAATGGCTATTGCAGGGCGAAGCGAGACTCAGCCACTTTGTTGACGCTACACCACTGAATGCACACCCAGTATTGCACTAATAAGAACTAACCTTTCTTTAAACACAATTAACGATTAAAGTAGGCAATTGTCATCCCTCTAGCTCGTATAGTCGGGTGATTTAAAACGTTCGCTACAGTACTGGTAGGTGAAGAGTATCGCCACCTCGGCCCTTCGGTGCCCCATCACGGGCACTGCGGCCAACTTGCCGGACGCACGCGGTGAACAACGCGATAGGATATACAGCCTACAGCAAAACTCGGTTGTCTTACGTCGGAGGTAACTGTACATCGAAAAAAAAATACCTTTAGCCTCTTGTATACATCCACTGAATTAGCAGAATTGAACTGCGCAACGCAACATTTATCAGTTTAACAAAGAATTGTCCCATTTGTTCGTCGGTTTTGTCGGATGACGAGCTTGAATTGGCGAAGGATTTGGAAAGAAAAAGATATTTGAGTTGAGTTCATTTGTGCAAACACTAGATCAGGGGTGTGGAACCTTTTGCCATCACGGGCCTCATGAATTGTGCATTATCGCTGATTCGGGCGATATCAAATGTTCACGCGGGCCGCAGGTTCCTCATCCCTGCACCAGATATTTATATTGATGTTTATGTGTAGAGACGCTGGAGCACCGAAAAAGACCTGTTGACTAAGATTTCTAGTCGAGGGCCCGAAAGTTTGAAGTTGATAACCAAGTCGTACTGGAGTCGTGACGATGCGTGCTATACTTATATTGATATAATTGGAGGCGGAGATTGGCTGGATGTTGAACACAGTTGCACAGTCAACGCTCTAGATTGCATCCGGTGCGTATTGTAATGTTGGCCAGGTCCGTAAACAAATGGTGGTGACAGAAAAAGTGCAAATCCAGCTAAAATGAAACTCTATTCACATCTAGTCAGGCGGCTTTCTCTCTACAGCAGTTCGTAACGCAATCGCGGAAACATGTCATCAGTCCATCTCCTGCATAAGGTTTGCTCCTTTGAAACAGTTTTCCTCGGGTTTACCTATTTTCGTTGGGTTTTGCTACTTTATAATTGTTGCTTCAAAGCCTAGCGACAGTGAAAATAATTGTACAAGTCTTATGCGCATTGCAGTCTATCGTGAAAACCTTATTCTCTTTTGGAGGCCACGGCAGCAACCTCCGCAACGTCATGCCCACGTCACAACACAAAAGTCCTGTCAGGAACGAAACGAACGCAACAACAACACGCTAACCCAGTGGTTCTTAACCGGGGGGACGTCAAACGTCAATAAAGGTTAACAACCACTGCGCTAACCGAAAATGGACTAGTAGTCCTTACTCCAAAAACGCCATGAAGAATCAGCTTACGTTTTTCAATACAAGAATCTCTTCACAGTCCACGACAGTCGACAAACGATGAGCAATAAAAATGGACGTTTTGTGTTTTGATATCTTTCGCACAGAAGATAAGATGTGCTGTTAAAAACACACAAAGCTTTTCAACAAACATACTGGCCCAAGTAACCGAGGTAAACATCACGATGCAAACGGTTTACTGAAGAAGTTCAAGCATCTTTATGGCATCAGCACAATGGGAAAACACACAGAGTTCAACCGTTCTCTTTACGAGAATTTTCGATTTTTAAAACGATTAAAAACAACTTGTTGGCCCACTTCGCAGACGTCAATCTTTCCTGTACCACGTACTATGATCAGCATTATTTCTAAATCAGTGTTTAACCATCCTTCATTGTATAAAACATGTCTGCCGTGTTCTTCTAACAAATATGAAGTTCCGGTGTGTTCGGGTGTTCCTGTTGCAAAGCAGTATGAGCCCATCTGACTACTTTTGCATCACTGCAAGCCCAAATAAATATACTCAAAACAATAGACTAACAGCTGCGCAAGTGCTTTTCTAATATACTACACAGCCATCGCTTTTTGTAACGTCACACAACGGCGACTGAAAAAAAGATGCAATTTGTTTCCAGTTCATCTGTACATCTATGGGTGACCGCATGCTTTCGCACCTTTCTGCGATTGCTTACGTTACCAGAAGTAAATTGTTTCAGTTAAACATGGTTTGGTCAGCCTGAGGTTTGCATACTGAAAGTGTAAGAGGTCTGATATAAATGCAGCACGGTGGTTCAGACCAGGCGCGCAACCAGGGGGAAAAATGACCCCCCCGAAAATTTGAAAACATTGCATAGCAATTTTGACATTTGCAGAAACTTTTGAAGAATAAAAATGAAATTTTATATTCTAATCATTTTTAAGAAAAGTCTTAGTTGAATTTTTCTTTGTCCTACTGGTTAATTATCTTCTTACAAGATTTATCTTGAGACAGACCATCTGCTCGAAAATTTCGTAAATGGTTGGTATTTAACCAAAAATATGCTGGAACTGTCAAAAGTTCGGAGATAGTTTAAGGCATTTTTTTATCCTTTTGTTCGTGTACCACTTTTTTCTAAGACACAGGGTCGTAACGAGTAGGGGGGCAAGAGGGCACAATTCCTCGGGCGCCGAATCACTGCGGGAGGCGCCGAAAAGTCCCAAAAATGTCACATGTACTTTCTTCAATACAGTACATTTGCTTCCGAAAGAGCTCAGGTTCGAACATGGGGGCGCCAAACTTGCTTCTTGCCCCGGGCGCCATCTAACCTCGTTACAACCCCGCTGAGACAGGCCTCAATTTGGCCTTATGAAACTTTATAACATTAGGGTACTGGTGAAACGTGCAAACTCCTGAAACTTACATGTTGGTTTTTATTAAAAATGTTTGTGGCCACGTCAAACCGCTTATTCTTCTACGACCTTTTGACTACTTTTGTTAGGGGCAAAACGGATCACTATCATTAACGAAGTACGTTTCTTTAAAATACGTTGTTTGGTTGCATTTTTGTTTCGAAACCTGATACTTTTTTATTAAATTTAGAGTGAGGAGTGTTTCACGTTTTAGTGTCTTTCTGGGTTGGTAGCAATCCCGTCGCCACGGGGGGCTTTGGTGGGCTTAGCCCCCCAACAAAACTACAAGACCCCAAATTGAAATATGAAACACTATTAGTTAGTGGTATTTTTGTCAAATTTGAATGTCATGACCCCTCCCGGACAAACGTAATGTCCCCTATTGACGACTTTCTGGCGACGGTTCTGGTTGGTACCAGTACCACGGCTTGGGAAAAAGGGGTGAATAAAGTGTCGTATGAGTGCTAGTGAAGTGTTGAACGCACCTGCCTACTACACCACTTTGGCTCTAAATGACGCTTTACCAGTCCCTAACTTTTACAACCAGTGCAAGCCCTGAAAGCTCATAGCCTGACTAAAAACTTTCACACGACTTGCGATTTCCAGAAAAAAGCCGTTTTGTCCCAAACACACCTGATCCGTTATGCGGCAAAGATACAAGACACCTCTGATCCGTTTTACCCGAAATGGTAGCATTCAAAGATCCCCTCACCCTTGACATAGGCTATCCCTCAAGTTTGGGACCTTCAATTGTGATAGAAATTCAAACACATGCTAGAAGATTAGGGCAAGAACGAATTTGCTAAAACAAGACGAACAGTTAGGCAGGTTTGCTAGTAGCCTATACATCTGCCATACTAAAGCCATGAGTATACTAGTTGAGCACGGAACCATGTGTTTGTATTAGGCTACCAATTTTTACTCTGTCATGATCGTTCGGTCTGCGTCCTGATTGAAACTGAAAAGTTCTCATTTTCCTAAATGTTGCGAAGAGAACGTTATGTGTGACCGTTTGCGAAAAAGTTGTACCATGGTTGAATAAGCACGATGACGTCATCCAATGAAATGAAAATTGCCCCTCCCCCGAAATGAAGAGCTGGTTGCGCCCCTGGTTCAGACTATGAAAAGCACACTATCCACGTTAAAGCGAACTGAATAAAAAGGTTTTTGAGAGGTAAAACCAGCGATGTACTTGAGTGATTCGACAAACAGTGTTCAATTTCAGAAACAATCCGTAGTTTAACTTCATACAATACCGGTGATGATGGTCCCACACCGACGTTATAAGCACTTTGGCAAAGCGGGAACGGCTGAAGCATAGCAGCACTGAAAACGCAACGCCAATTGACTGTTCCTTGTCCCAAACCATAGTTAACAAGTACCTCTTCGGTGATGGAGTCCAAAGATGATGTAGCTTCATCATAAAGGAAAATTACGGGATTCTTGAGGATCGCGCGAGCAATCGCAACGCGCTGCTTCTCTCCCCCAGAGAGCTTCAGTCCCCTTTCGCCGACCTTCAAGCATGTGATACATGAACAAACGCACATATTATATTATCCACTTGTCTGATGTTATGGCATTACCACCACGTGCGTCACATTCACTTTGGCACGGTGCACGATAAAAATCTAGATCTACGTCCACACACGCGCACAAGAAGGCGAATATTCCGCGAAATAGGTTTTTGCTTTATTTTTTTCGAACGGGTGATGTTTGCTTTATTTTTTTTTTAATGGGTGAGGTCCCTCAGGAACGTTGCGCGCGTATGACGTCACAGTACTTTCGATCGCTTGAAACGCACGCGGCACACGCGCATCGCGAACACATTGTTTATGACACCGGCCATGATCACGTTCGGACCCCTCGGTACAATCGGCCGAACAAGTCGCGTGATAAAAATAACGTCACAGGACCGGGTTTTCAGACAGCTGATTGTTTCAATCATACATTCGTGAACCGTAACCATTCCCGCTTATCGCTGCTTCAGGTCAACCTGGCTGATGTATCTCGTATCTACGAACTTTCAAGCAACACCAAAGGCATGTTCAGCTTTTAGGGAAAAGATGCGCAGTCACACGCAGCCTCCAACCTGAGTGTCATATGCGTAGGGCATTCTTAGTACTGCAGCGTGTATGTCGGCCATCTCGGCAGCTTTGAAGACTTCTTCTCGCGAGGCTTTGAGGTCTCCGTACCAAACATTATGCAGTATCGTGTCGTGAAATAAAACTGTCTCCTGTAAAGCAAAGTGGCCTTTTTCTTTTTCGAGAAAGAGCTCCAAATGAAAGATGTGTAACTGCCGAAAAAAAGAGCTATACCTGAGGTACGATTCCAATCAGCTTTCTTAAACTGAGGAGTTCGACGGTTTTGATATCTTTTCCGCCGATCAAGATCCTACCCGCGTCTGGGTCGTAAAATCTGTGCAAAGCATGAGACCGTGGCCGACCACACGAGGCGAGGAACCACAAACCAGTCACTTGACAATTAAGCAGCCGGGAGTGTGCAGTGCAATGCTGCTCACAGTGCCTCCGTCACAAGGCTTACCGATACAAAAGACGCACGAGCGTCGACTTTCCGCTCCCGCTGCCGCCGACAATCCCGACCTTTTGACCCGGTCGCACCTCGAAGCTCAAGTCCTTGACGATGGCTTTGTCTGGCGCGTATCCGAAGGAAACGTTTTCGAACCTGACCGAAGCGGATTTCTGGTCCAGAATGATCTGAGGAGCTTCCTTTATGCTCTGTGCGCACGAAGACGAAAATGAGTGTGGACGGTTTAGTTTATGTGAAGGCCAACAAAATGTATAATTTGATTCTATTTTATACAATGCTAATCACTTGGTTATATGTAAAGGCGTGAACAACTTTGGACGTAAAAATTTTACATTTGAAAAGAAAGAAAAAAAATTAACACTTCAAATACTGTTTACGGAAAGCGATAACGCTTCAGACACTTTCTACTCACTCATCGAATCACTAAAAATTTCGAGAGGGCTCTAAACTACGCTGAAAACATCACTTACGTGCAACCAATAATAGTTTTATGGATGCAGACCACCGCTCTTGACGGAATATGGTAACTTTTCGTGTGTCAGTAAAGACTGCAGCAAAAGTTGGCGGCTTCCCAGGGACTGCGGTTTCCCGAAAAGGGTTTTAGTTAGTTTGTGGAGGACAGAGTTCTTGGTCCGATTAACAGGAAGAAAACGCAAAATAACGTATTTCTGAGGTGTTTATTCTGCAGTGGACGTAAACAATTTTTCTAACAATAGTTCGCCGAAGTTAAGCGCTAGTAGAGCTTTGGTTAAGTTTGTCGATGGGCGTCCTATGAAGCAAGCAATCAATGGAAGGCGATACCAAAAACTCTCAATGATGTTCTTGAAAAATCACATTCAAAGCACTTAGTTCACACGAGATTTCAAGACGCCTGAAAAGCTGCTGCGACATGCCTGTGCTGTGGGTTTTGTCGCAACAAGGTATCTTGACAGTGCGTCAGGTATTCCATTAACATGAGGTGACAGTCAATATTGCCGCAATAAAGAACGGCGCGCTTTTGCAATAAATCATGGCCCGGAAGGAAATTACCACAGAACAGAAAGATCGACTTTATTCCAGCAAAAAAGCAATCGGTTGCGCATCCCTGTATTTCCCGTCAAAGCGAAGCAAAAAGCATCACGTTTAGGACGGACTCAGCAGCTTGTTAATCCGTGAAACTGTCTCCAAATCCAGGGTAACGCCGATTTTCGAAAGCACGTTTTCAATAAATATAGTAGCTCTTGGTGAAGCCCATGCAACAACATCGGATGAAGGAAGCCTGCACTCACCGAAATACCTCGCTTGGCGTATAGTAAATCAAACATCGCCTGCATGTCGATCACGGACTGGCGGATGTCGCGATAGACCGAGCCGAGAAAATTGAGTGGAATGGAAAGCTGGAACAGGAGGCCGTTGACAAGCACAAGGTCGCCGACAGTTAGATGTCCTGCGAGACGAAGCAGGACGCTTATAGGTGAAAAAACACAAAAATATGGGTTGCCGCAGCTGCGTGCTTTGCAAAAACAACAAAAAATAAGATACTTCAAATAACATGCAATTAAGCGGCTGCGCAACGGTATGCCAATGCACACTCGCTTTTACGTGACGTTGATGACATGCGATGTTTGGACTGAAACTATAAAGAATCGCATCAATTGCGGCGTCTTTTGCGTTTGCTGCTCGCTTCACAAATACGAAGCTACTACTTCGCAGATACTCTCGATGAAATCCAGCATTTTTACGCACAGGCCGCACTGCGTTCCATGCACCATCCGGAAACACGCGTGTACGGGCTTCAGCGTTTCCCGTGTTTGACAAATGTCGCTTTATCCCGAACGACAGAAGCGTTGTGAAATGGCAGCAACTAACTTGGAAACGATGTCAGGTTGCGCTTAGCGGTTTTAAACTGGCGTCGACGCCGTAAGCTTTTTGGCTGTGACCAGCCAAGACCTTGTTCAGATTTTTGTAGATGATAAAATGAAAAACAGTGGTATGGGCGACATGCTAGAAAATCTATATGGACGACATGTTAGAAAACTTCAGAAAAAACATGTTGGGTTGCTGAAAACAGCGACATATCAACACACCAAACAACACAGGAATAATTCATATCGATCGAATAAAACAGCAGGCATTTTGCTACCAAAGCAGATAAATGTACCTTGTTTAATACCATTCGCAGCAAATAGCATTATTCCAGTTAGTCCTGCACTGAAAATGAACTGCTGGCCAAAATTTAGCAAAGACAAGGACATGTTGGTTTTCAAATTTGCCTCTTCGTACAGCTTCAAAACTTCATCGTATCTTTTCACTTCGTATTCTTCGTTGTTAAAATACTGCAAACAGAATCGGCTGAAGCTCTGTACTTCTTTGATATGACCAGAAAATGTTCAAGGAAACAGGCAAAGAGTTTGCAATGAAACTGAACAGTTAGTGGGAAGACTAACATACTATTTTCGTTGAATTTAGTCATTATTGCGAACGATTAACTTCACCTGAATGCAGGTTCTGTTTTTGTCAGCCCTACGACATTTAGAGTGAAGCGCTAGCCAAGGTATGGTAAGATAAAATCAAAATTAACTTTTGCTGCGAAGTGTTTTCACCGAAACTATAGATCACGTGACCCGTAGTTGATCACGTGACTTTAGCCACGAAAAATCTTCGTTGATGTCACACACCAACGTGAACTTCGTTGTCCACTAAAAATTACGTGAAACCCTTCCTTGACCGGCCATACATTTGCGGTCTCGTTTGGTATTTTCTAGTTGGCATCCGAGGTCAAGCGATGACTAGCTTAAGAACTCGAGGTAGCATAGGTTTGAAGAAACCTGGAATACAACCACGTTTTGGATTTAGGCTTTTGATTTCACCACTGTGTAAGACAAGCCGCTGTTCGCGGGGACCACAACTTGGGTCGCCAGTGGGTAAAAAAAGGGAAAACCACGTGTATCTTCACCAACTTGCTTGTTAGACCTTTTATAAAAGTGTGTTAAAACGAAATTTCCAGACAACAGTTTAACCAGCTCAAACACATCTACGTTGCGTATAAAGAAAAATAACGTAACACAATGCTGAAGAATATCAAATGTGCCTAAAGTGACAGCGTGTTCAGGTCAGTTGCCATCGGATAGCACGACAAACTCGACACACCTTAACGGTTTCATAGTTGATCAACGAATCGACGGCAATATTTCCTATCTCGTTGTCGGCCTTGTTCATCTGGACTCGGAACTTGGTTCGCCACGCGGTGATGGACAGGGTCCACGCAGCGTAGCAACCGAGTGTTGACAACGCTATGAGAGCGAATTGTCCCCCGCATTTGTACCACTGCGGATAAACGGATGTGAATAAGCTTCAAGAGCCACAGCACAAGAGCAAAACATAGCGAGATTGTAGGAAAGAAATCGGAATACACACCAGTTGGCCTCAGCCAAAGCCCTGCAACGGCTTACCAGGCTTTGCAAAAAAATCAGTAAACCTAGTAGAAAAACAGGCAAATCTGCAAAAATCTAACCAGAAGTGATAGAACTCAAATGCCTTATTATTTCGTTAGCTGTTTAAAAGGCACGACTTTTTAGGGCGGCGATTAGCTCAGTGGTAGAGTGTCCGCCTCCCAAGTGGAGTGTCCGTTGGGTGTTCGATCCACGGCCACTGAGTGAATCGCCGTAGCGTTCCTTGGGCAAGGACGTTCACCGCAACCGCCCCGGCAAAAAGCATCAATCAGGCCTGCCGCCAATTGTTGTTAAACAAATCTGTGGCATTGCATGCGATCACTGTAAAAAGGCACGACTCACCAGCAAGGAGCTGACCATGGTCACCTCCAGCGCGGTAGGAACGATGTTGAAGACGAGGGCGCGAAAGACGAAGTTTATTCCTCGCGTGCCGCGATCGATCGCCTTCGAAAGCGACCCGGTCTGCTTGGTCAAATGAAACTTCAGGTCGAGTTCGTGCAAATGCGCGAACAAGCTGCGCGCGATATTGCGAATGGAACGCTGCGCGACTCGCGCAAAAACCGCGTCTCTCAGTTCGCTGAACAGAGCGGCGCCGGCGCGCGCGGAACCGTCTGAAACACAAGCATTTTTCATCATTGGTTAAAGTTTCCAAGATATCTACTGAGGCGCTTCGCTACGTTTTTACTGCACATTCGGATCATCGCACGGCCCAAAAGGTTTACAAAAGCGAAGTATGCTAGATTCTATTTGAATAAGAGCCGATCATGCTTGCGCAGTAGACGAAATATATATTCTGTAAGATCTTAGTCCCCGATTCTAAGCTGTGACAGGATTTCTTTCGATAGACAGTGACATGCTATATTCACAATTAAAAAATGAACATGAAGAAAAACGCTCGGAAAAATGAAGTACAGATACAGAATCGGAGCAGTTCAAACTTGTTCGATATCGTTTCAAATAAAGCAGTGGTTTGAAACCACCAGATTTTCGACCACCTTCACCGCAGAGAAGTTTGTACTGGTCCGATTACGTAGCTTTTCCTGCGGCAGTAACTTATATTTCCGATCTGTGACGAAATAAATCACAAGCTGTGACGTTCTGACAGTGACAATGACCAAAGGAAGTTTTTCAGTCATGTTTCGGTTCAGTTTTCGCAGCATCTATCAATAAGTTCCGATTGTAAATAGCGACCAGGTACTTACAGGCGATGATAAGACAGACAACTGTGGAAAAAACAGCGTTTCCAGCAGAGTCAAAGTTGACACCGAACTCAGCCAATTGGTCTACCACTCTTTTGAATAGAAATGGAACCTGCAGACAATTAAACAAACTAATTTACTAAGAAATCAGCATGTTCCCGCTGTGCACAACAATAACAGCAAATACGCATCGGAGTCACCTGAATATTAAGCACTTTCGCACCAACCAACAACAACAACGAGAGCACAACTCTTGCGCGGACGGATGGATTATTTTTTGGCCATATGTAGCCGAGCATGAACCTGCAAAAACACACAATCCACTGCGAGTCTGCAAATAAGAACAGTCCAAGTTTGCGTAAACTATTTTGGACAGGGCAGTTTAAGAATTTACATCTAGCAGCGGCAACACTGGAAAACTCTTATCTTCACTGATTAGCCGGCCTTACACAACGGAGTCCTGCTTTGGATTCAACCATTGCAAGAACCCTTTAAGTTTTTAAAATTTGGATGGGGGGTTTTGGGCCAATGGGCTCATGATGGGGGTATGTTTTTTGGTTAATTATATGACGTCATCATCTGATCCTACGCGCCAATATTTTGGTTTGCAGTATTTTTGGATTCTAGGCTAAAATACGCGTCTTTAGAGCCCTTGATCAAGTTTCTAGCGTGTCTGGTTCAAACGTTATGCCAAAAATATTCCAAATATGTGGGGATTTCCCTAATGAACATTCTACTATTTTTGCCATAACTCATCAACTAGAAACGATAGAATGTCGATCAAACCCTCAAAGCTCGTACTACAGCCTAGAATGCATTAAAATCTCGCGCGGTTTCGCGCCAGTGATTCGGCTCCATTTTCGAACTCCACGGGACGTTGACGTCATGGAATGTTTTGAGAAACCTGTCAAAACAACCTGTGGTTTTGTAAACATAGCCAGAAAGGTCGAAATCGCACGGTGAAGTCTTTTTTTCAGCCTAAACTACAAGTCTTTCCCCATTCAGAGCGGATTTGAACAGCTCTCCAGCTCGATCCGCTGGCGAGTGATGGCAATTTAGAAAAGGGGTGTATTCCACCTCGGATTGGGGTTTGTGGGTACAGAAATTTTGACCATTATTTGCTTTTTTGTCCATAATTTCGGCTACAGATATGCTAGAAAGTCATTCAAGGGCTCTCAAGACGCGGATGTTGGCCTAGTTTCCAAAAATCTTGAGCCAAAATAATGGCCCAATGAGTTGGGGGCCAGGGCCGGCCAAAAAAAAGCAAAAACACCCACACTTACGGCGGTGCCCCCAGAGAACCCCAAACCGAAAACGAAAAATTTTTTTTTCGATTTGGACTAGAAGACTTGGTGAATCCGTAGAGGGTTTGAACAGCTCACTAGCTCAATCGCCTGGCGAGTTATAGGATTGCGAAGCTCTGCAAAAAAAGTGGCGCGCGCGGGACTTAAAGGATACCATTTATTAAGATGTTACCGCTTTCACTAATGTATTCACATAAGGAAAGGCTCCATTACTAAACAGAAAGCAGATAATACTTCAACATCTTTTTCGCATGAATCTTTTCCTTCAACGATACTTTCTTCCCAGCAGCATCGCTGAGTAGTCTGCATTTCAGCCTGAAGAAAACAGACGCAAACAACTTATAAAACCTGACCGTGAATAGCCAAGTTTCCATGAAAAAACAAACGGTCTTCCATTAACAGTTCCGCACTGAAAGATGCCAGCGATATGCCAGCGTATTAGAATCCCAAAAGAACTGTTTTTATCACAGCACTGTAAATAAAGTATAGTCCAAAAGTCTTACTTAGTTGTCCAAGTTACTTAATTTTCATTTGGAATCAACCTTAAATTGTTCAATAAACACTATACCAGCTACGTCACATCCGTGGCCCACATGCAACCCACCTGAAAGTTTTGTTTGGCCCGGTTGAAGAATTTCGTTGTTGTGTATGTGCAATATAATGGCAACCTGTCCTTGCTTGATAAACTCAAATTTGACGTTTTAGATGCAATGTTCTTCAGTGCCACTTTTTCACTTTTGTACTGCGTACTGGCAGAATTCTAGATGTCCACTAACACTTCGGTGCAAAATTGATTTCTAGTTTTCTGATTTCTACCCTTGTTGTTCGATTGTAGCTTAACTGATTTCTACACAGGTTGTTCCAATGGCACTACATGTGCATATGGTATCTCATTTAGGTAGTGATTATAGGTAGTGTTTCCAACCCGGGTTTTCCCGAACCCGAAACCAGGGTTTTTGGCTATTTTCTACTATCCCGGATTTTTTCAACTACCAAACCCGGGTATTTTGAAAGTCCTGGAATTGCTGTTGCATTTAAATATTAGTAATTCTGATAACACTGAAGTTGCAGATTGGGGCGTGTAACGGCCAAATCAGCACGTTTGAACTTTCAACTATTATTATGAGGCACGAGGTGGGGTTTTTGCTCGATGACCATCGTACGTTCATTGTTGGTCCGCTTATATTTTCGTTCAGTTGACCTATTCAGACGGATCGTGACGTCATTTTGCACACAATAGGTGTCTACGCGAACTTTTGTCTTTTCGCTAACCTAATTAAATAACTACCACGTGAGGTAGTTTTTCAAAGGTATGCCGTAGTTACTAGTTAGTTCATTTATAAGCTGTTATGTGTTAGTTCATATACAAGCTGTGATTCTTTGCAAAATCGATTCCTTCCTTTTCAGTTTGCAATAACTTTCCCACAAAATATTTGTCTTTCCTATAGAAGCGATTAAGTAGATTTTTAATCATATACATTCAGTTTAAAGACGTTAGTAATCAAAGAAAATCAGAAGCTTAGGTCCATTTCTTTTACAACAAGGCTCAAACAACACCAACGTGCAATTTGTGCTCCGTTATGCAAAAGGAAGCGGTTCAAGCACTGAAACCATTTGAAATCAAAGCACAGAATCCATGCCATGTAACTCACGAGAATGAAGACCACAACTACTGCGGCACAGGAAGAGATCCTATCACAAATTGTGCAAAAGGAAATGAGTCTTTTTGAGGCCACAAAGAAGAGGTCAAATAACCTTGAAAAACTGTTCCATGCCTTAATTACAATCAAGCCCAAATCGATGGAACCAGAGAGGGCTTTTTCAGCCACTGGTCTATTTATCACAAAACTCAGAAACAGACTGAATGATGAAAGTGTGCTTTGATTGTCATGCGTCAGTATTATAAACATCACTGAAAAACTGTGCTTAACTTAATTAAAAATTCGCTAATAAATTGCGCATGGACCAACAGCAGTAATTTCACAATGATATTGATTTTTTATCGCTCAAAATCGCATTCATTTCAAAACCCTAAAAAAAACGGGTTTTCCCGGGTTTCTTTTCTCAGCTACCTGAAACCTGGGTTTCAAAATTTTGCCCCGAATTGGAAACACTAATTAGAGGTGCTTTACAGTCATTATCAATGCTGTTGGATAGATGGATAGAGTTTGTTGGCGCAAACAGTAAACAATTTCATGCAAATTAAAGTTAAGGTGCTGGCACACCAAAAAAAACTGTTAAGCAGGTTGTCTCATTGGGCACCCCTCAACAGTTTCATAAAATTTTATTATGGTTTGAAGGTAATAGCCGAATTCTTGCGAATTTATTAAGGTTATATTTTTTGAAGTGGTTGCAGTCTGCTGGACGATCAACACAGTTGCACAGGACTGCTGGGTCGCAGTTGGGATCTATGATGGTTTGCCAAGTTCCACAAGGACCTGGCAGAGAAAGTGTGAAACCCAGCTAAAATGAAACTTTACCCGGATTTACATAAGCCTTTCGCATCCAAGCAGACAATTTTTGCTCTGTGGCAGTTCACACCTTGGTGCCAAGAAGAGGTCAATTCTCCATCTTCCGCAAAGGCCAGCCACTTGAGAGAGTCATGCGCACTGTGGTGTACAAAGCTTCACAAGTTGTGAAGAAGCAGGATTTGAATTAGGGTTTGAACACTTTCAGTACCTGAAGCTAAACTTCAGTTTTCTGATAACAAAGTAAGTCATTTAATGTGTGGCCCTCAATAATAACGGACACCTGTAAATACCACAAGATCACTAAGATGGCTAAGATTGCTAAGTTCACGAAGATCGCCGTGATTATTAAGATCATCAAGAATGTGAAGATCAGAAACTACTCTTTGTAATCTTAGCAATCTTACTAATCTTAGCGATGTTAGCAATCTTAGTGGTCTTAGCAATCTTAATGATCTTGTCTTAGCAATCCTAGTGATCTTGTCTTGGCAATCTTAATGATCTTGTGGTATGTACAGGTGTCCAGTAATAATCATTCAATATGTGACACTCAGTGCCTTAGTTTTGGTCCAGAAAGGCATACCTGCTGCACTATCGACTTGAAACGTTTCTTTATGTTTGCGATGGTTATGCAGAGACATTGCCAGCATTCTTTAAAAGAAAATATAGCTTCAACTTCACATGATCAGACAAAAAGGTGCCAGAAGCTCTTGGATTAAAAAAATGTTAAACTTATGAGTGAATTGGTGTTACTGTAGATGTTTCATGGATTGTGTTTATCAAAATACAATGATTCTGATTCCAAATGTAGTGACAAGTTGACTACATTTGCAAGCTTGTATGGTAATCATGGAAGACAAACTCATTGAGGAAAGCATAAATGGTTACATCATCTCAATTGCGAGAAACACTGAGAAGCAGAAACCTAAACACTGCAATCGAACAGACTTGTTTCATGATGCTGAATGAACTTTAAAAATTTAGCAATGCTTTTGTTTGGTGTACATATGCCAGCTATAAGAATTAATCGTGGTGAAACAAAAACATGTACAATCATGAGTATCTTCATCACACTCATGACTTAACTCTACCACAGAAAAAATACACTTACCATTTTGATGAGAAAATTTTTGATTTTGGAGATAAAAGACATAGGCGAGAATACTTCAGTGGTGTCAGGCAAGAATATTTTGGTGGTGTCCCAATTAAAGCCTGCAAAATTAGAAGTTGAATGTGAGCAACATAAAAGGAGAAGAAATGCAAATAACCACATATCTCAACCCAGAGCAAGCATTATCTTTTACAACCTTACTACATTGTTTTGCAGAAACTGTTTGGACAGTGGGCAACCCCAAGGGTAGCAAAGTAATTACAGTTTGTAAAACATCTCATTTGAAAATAAAAACAGTATTTCAAAAAGAATCCTTTTGCAGTCCAGAATCAGACACTATGATCTTAAGGGAGTATAGATTTTGCCTACTGAAAGCTTCTGCTCTTATTCAAACAGAATCTGAAAAAAAATAAATAAAAGTTTTCATTTTAATACCTCTTGATACTAACAACTACTTTAAGCTGTTAAGCTGAGTCTGTGTGGACTAACTACCACTGCATTACTGCACTTCATATAATGCTCCTTAATAATCAAGTGTAAAAACATACATAAGCTTGAAATAAGTTTGATAATTTTGAGTGCTACTGAATTTCACTCACACATCAGACTCAAATTAACCATACATTTTAATAAATTACAGTGTGATCACCTGATTTATGAAAAAATGAACAGCCAATGAATACAGAAATCTATGCACCAATAGCCAACACAGATCAAATCTTATGATGGCAACTTCAACAGCTATTATATTTTTTCTTCCTGGAAAAGTGAAGAATAGCATGCACAGACAGTTGGCATTAAAAGCATAAGAGATTATGAACCACAAATCTGGCAGCACTGAATATGCAACATTCACTAAGAACTTCATCAAACGAAAAAAAATCAGTATACTGGAAACTTTTTTGTTATGGTAGTTTTTTGGCAGAAAAATTGACACTCATATGCAACAGTAGCTCATGCTTCTGTCCTTTATTTCTTCTTGACTTTTCTAGTTCATTCAAATGTGATTTTTACTTGTATTAAAAACCAACATGGAATTGAAGATAACTGGCTACTGTTCCATAGGACTAGTCACCACATGTCCTCTGGTACCAGATGTGTTTAGTTTTGAAACCATCTGTTGTGTTAGTCATTCACAAAATTTGGACTATTAACTGTATAGATGCCGAAAGTTGAAACATATCCAGTTGGGAAAAAATTGCTCATGGTCTAAAATACTTTGCCAATTACACAATAACCAACAAAAGAGCTGTTGAAATTGGCTGAAGTTGCTTGTGTGAATGTGGTGTCAGAATCACATTACCCTGACCCTTTCTAAATTTGCTATGATTGTTAGAAAATTCAAATGGCTAGATAAAAACATGATTTATCAGAATTATGGGTTTGTAGCTATTATACTTTAATGTTGCACACTTTTATTTAACCAAGACAAAAATTTCTGTTTTTTAACTGTAACTTATTCCTTTAACATTATGTTGTTGCATTTGTTGAATCAAAAACATAGGATAAAATATCAAACTACAATGAGTCAATCACAACAATCGCAGTTATAATGCAATATAAAAACCTGTCAACTAAAGCAAAAGCTTGTGTCTTTTATAGATGTAAGCAAAGTTAACGTTTTTTATTACTTTAACACAGCAAACCTAGGCAGGTGTTTCCATGCTAACTCTTTCTCCTTCTTTCACCCCTGTTTAATGTTTGTTCTTCTAATATCCTAAACTTCTACAACAGCAAGCATAACTTATTTGTTATTGCACACTTTCTAACTTTTGCTTTGACGTGTCAAAACCTTTGATGGAATGGAAGAACTTCAAGTGGTAAGCATTATAAATGTTGACTTCGACTCAACATAACTTTTTGTAAAAAATCCATTGTAGTGTAATAACATTTTAAGGACAATTAAGAAAAAAGCATTTTGTAGTAATAATATTTATTTTGAGTCAGACTCATAGTCCATATCACAAGGGTCATCGAATCACAAAAGAATAACAAAAATTGTTTGTCATAGCACATTACAGAGTAAGTGTTAATTGATAAAAACAGTTAGCACAAAGGGGTGCCCACACTGAAACAGTGCACCAACTATAACTGCATTGACTCATCATCAAACCTCTGGCAGTGGGAAAAAAATGAAGACATTCTAAGATAGTTGCTGAAGTAAATGGCTAAAAGAGTTGAATGGGGGTGCCCAGCGGTGCACATAAGCATTTAAATTGTTTTGATCAATCAAGGTTTCAAATGTTTTTGCATGATATTTAGCTTGAGGCTGACAACTGTTTTTTCACTAAATTTAAAACAAGATTTGACAGTTGGTATTTTACAATATAATCACTTTTTTATGTATTTGGCTTGCACACATCATCAACATGCTGGGGTTGATAGAGGATTCATAATAAAAAAAGGTTGAGGTGCAAATAAAAAGATTACACTCAGTTTTTGTAAGTCACAAACCGAACATGGACTGATACACGAATATGTTTTTGTTTTATTTGGTGATAATTTGCATTTGCAGCAAGAAAAAACAAATTAGTGCAAGGACGAATATTGTCAATATATCAAGTGGAATTTGCTGCACACTCATCACTTGCCTATGCTTCAAATACTTCATTTTGTTTCAGCTTGTACTTACATAATTTATTATGCTTTGTCATTATTTTATACCAGTATATGAGGCATTTACTCACTTTAAAATGCAGTGCTGCAGTAGCATACAGCCACAGGAACAGGGTGCTTTTCAAATGGAAGATACTACTGTGCAACTGACAAACAACACATTATAGTAAATGTTCCTACCACAACTGTTCGCTTTTGTAGAATGCCATTAAATCGTACAAGTTCGGAGCACAGCATCCTTCGTTAAGTGCAAGCCTGGATTCCAGCGATGCAGTAAACTAAATGAACAATTCCTGCATGTAAAGCCACTGAACAGACCATGACACATTTACAGTATTTATCTCACGCAATGCCTTACCTGTCCTTTTAGCGACGCAATGTTAGTTGCATCGGTACGTAACCTTTTATTCAATATTGCTCTGTTATCACCCAGTCCTGGTGCATTCAGAGTTCAGACTCTTTCAAACCAGGTGCACATTCAGCAACTGCAACTTCAAACGTCATGACTAGCCCGGAAAAGTTGCTGAATAATAGCAACAGAGCTGATTCATAATCACCAGACTGTTTTGCTAGTGCAGCTAAATCGCAAGCGTCGTCTGCTGATAAAATTAATCATCAGTGTAGATGTCGTTGACGGCAACTGCGAGGTTTTTGAAGAGAAACAAAGTATTTACCTAAGGTACGCCTCCTAAAGGTAACCTAAGCCTTTCTGTCTGCATTTTAAATTAAGCTTTGATCTTCAGAAAGTCAAAAGTTTTGGCAGCAAGATCACTGATCCTTAATTTTGATGAAGCAAATCATGGAAATCAGACGTTGGTCATGACACTCAAAGGCGAAGGTTGTAGTACTCGCATAAAGACCGCTGGAAGTTAAATTTAGTAGATGTTACTTTCATTAACGTGTTAGCTAAGTCTGTTGTGAACTATCCTATCAAGGTAACGTTTCTGTCGAATATAAGCTTGGCTTATAAGCGCAGATCAGTGGCCAGCCTAGGTCACTTGAAGACTTGAGACGAGATCCCAAGAACAGATTTTTGTGTACTAGGGCCTTCTAGCTCATTGTTTTGCAATATGGAACAGGAAGGTTACACGCCCGTAACGACGGGGCTGTGCAAAACGCCATATTGCTGTGGTTGTGGTATGTTTTGTGTAGAAGTCGACGGACATCCATTACACTAAAAACACTTTATTGTTATTGCCTTGGTTGTTCGTTAAAATGCTGGATTTGAGCACACGCTTTGTCTTGTTTCTGCTGCGTTCAAGTGATGATTTAAGTTGTTGCCCAAGCAGTGTCGTACCCAGTACCCAGGCCTGCTGCAATGCGTAGTATAAATTTTTGCTGCTGTTTTAACCAGTGTGGCAAATGTTTGGTTTTTGGTACACCTAGACCAGTAGTTCTCATCTTTGTCCTGTTTGCAAACCCTCGATACGTTCATGATTTTTTCGCGGACCCACAACTGCTTGGTCAGTTTACGAAGGTGCATAACAGACCACGTTCATAATAGACCAGTTCATATCAGACCACTGGTGTATGAGGCAGGGGGTGCAACCGCACCTCCTAAACTTTTGATTTGGTGAAAATCCGGGGAAAATATTGGAAATTTGACCAAAATATGTGAAAACTTCCGCAAAATCGCTGTATATGCTATGATTTTACAAAAATGGCACCCAAAATGAAGGTGCAGACGTTTTCTTTTTTTCGGAGGTCATGTTTTTATTTAGTTCTTTTCGGGCAAGGTAAGGGAAAATTTGGGCAAAATGGTGCTTAAAGTGTACTTTGGTTTTAAAAAATGCGCCCATCATGAAAAGGAATGCAGTAATTTTTTCTTTTTTTTTGGAGGTCATTTTCTTTGGAGTTTTTTCGGGCAAATTTGGGGAAATTTAGACAGAATCCTTTTGCACCCCGAAAAATTTGCCTGCTCCTACACCTCTGTATCAGACTACGTTCATAACGGACCATGTTAATAACAGATCGCGTTCATAACTAGGGCCTACGAGAAGGGGTTACAAGAGATACATCGTAGCCTACCCGGGCCCGGTAGGTGTTGGGGCTCGGGAGGATGAAAGCAAGAACGCTCAGTTTTTCTGAAGGCCTAATCAAGCCCAAAATTACTAGTGTAAGCCAGTTACTACTAGCAACTTGCTAGTATAACGATTAATCTATTTCTAAATTTTGCCATTGTAGCTGTTTAATCTATATTCTGATTACTATATAAACATGCTATACGATTTCGACAAGGGCCCCAGAAACTAGGAGGCCCAGTATCGGTCTTAGTACCCCCGTGTGAAATTTCTCTCAGAGGCCCTGTTCATAACACACCGTGTTCACAGCAGAGCAGATCACAACAGACCACGCTCATAACAGATCAGTTTTTAACCGATCACTTTCATAGCAGACAACATTCATAAAAAATAGACTACTCCATAACTATAACAGAACGCGTTCTGGCGCCACTGACCACTCGTGACACTCCGAAAGGAATAGGAAAGCAAGTATAACAAAACTTAACCAGCTCGTCTCCACGGGGGGCTTTTGTGGGCTTAGCCCTCAAAACAAAGCTTTAAGCTTCCCAAATTGAAATATGAAACGCTAGAAATCAGTGGGGTTTTGGAAATCCGTATTCTGTTTTGTCCTGCAGTTTGTGGACAGAGCAGTACTTGCCGCTGTCATCTGTGAGGTAGTAAACGTATTTGAGGCTTCAGCGCAAAGCGTCGGTATTAATTGCAACGTAAAGCTAGCCTATATGCCTACTGTAATTGTATTCGTCCAGAAGTAAGACTTCACTTGATCAAGGCATGGGCGTCCGCAGAAATTTTTCCAGGGGGGGCAAAGTCGACATTTTGCTTATCTTTTGCTGGTTGTTGGCGATGCAACGCAAATTGACGTAGACAAAAAAGAAAATGTCCAATGTTACGGCAACAGTTGCATGCAGTGTTTTCCTTGTAAGAAAACTTTACTTTGAGCAAATGTTTGTTTTAGTGAGCATGGATATTTTAAGACTGAGTTAGCAGAGTTCTAAATGAATTACAAAGTTTGTGAATTTTTAGAATAGTGTAAAATCTTATGAAAATACGAACAAACTACACATTTAATTCAAATAGCTTCTTGTTTTCGTGCTTTTCCAATGTTTTGGAATGTTGCAAGTGCGCGAGATGAGATTTCACTGCGCAAATGGTCTGGTGATTTTTTAGAGGGAGCATTGGTTGCACTGCTGCAGAAAATGCGCTTTGTTGGTAGCAATGCTTCTTTTTCACTCATGCTTATTTACACATGATATAAACCAGGGTTGGGCAAAGTTGTTCAATGGAAGAGTCATTTGCAGAAAGTAAAAAACACCAGCGAGCCGCAAAACCAGTTTGTTGTGTCAATAGAAATACGGTAAAGAATGCAAGTTTTACATTAAGTGATATACAGTAATTGTCAGTATGAAGTTTTTGTTTGATTTTCTAGTTCCCGAAAACCTGGACAGTATGTTGTTAAAGCTGTGCGAATTAATTCTCCCAAGTGTTCGCTCTTCAGGGTTGCACGATGGTTTGATTTTACGAACTTCATTACAGAGAAAAAAATTCACAGCAATATGTTGTGCTTTACACAGAAATGAGTTACACAGTAGTATTTTAAATTCTGGGTATTTACTTTCTGGAACCTGTCGCCAGAGCTTATGTGTTTTTTTGACCAGATTTTCTTGCATTTCGGTCAGTTTTATTGCTACAGCAGACAAGTTTGTGACAAACGGTTAGCGAAGCGGACAGCCATCACCGATACATTAACACTGAATGGATCTACAAGGAATGCAAAGCATGTGGAATTGGTCAAATCTGGCTTGGAACTCCTCCAGTGGTCTTACAATTTATTTTAGTATTCTTCCACTTTGTGGTCTGCAGTTGCCTCTTCGCGAAACACCTTGGTTCTCATTCTGACATTGGGAAACTGACAGAATGTTTTTGACAATGTGTGTCTTTGAAAAACTTTAATTTTCTTCTGGGAAGAAAATTAGCCTAACTTAGGGAAAGAAGAAAAAGTAGCCTAACTTGTGATTCAGGTTCACTGTCGTTGCTATCAAATCTCCCTGGTGACCAGTGTTCCCTCTAAGGTGCACAAATACGCAGAACTACCAGAGCATTTGCGCAGTGAAATCTCATTCTTGCGCACTTGCAACATTCTAAATTTGATATCGCATAGCCCTGTCGAAACGTTTCACTGGTTGTGTGTCTACATGGATGTGAAATTGCATGCGCACTGACACAAATATTTGCTCAATCAGGGTTTTTTAAAGAAAAATGTTAGGTACCCGGTATGTACCTGTAGGGACCCGATTTCTCTGATTCTGGGACCCGATTTTCTCTAATTCTAGGGACCCGATTTTCTCTGATTCTAGGGACCCGAATCGGGTCCCTAAAACACCTTTAAAAAACACTGTGCTCAATGTAAAATTTTCTTACAGGGAACACTGTTGGTGACTAACTTCACAAACTTGTGTAAACATATTGATAAATGAAACAAACGTTAAATTTGAGGAAACAACTCTCTATCAATTTGAGATATCGCTATTCATCTAGAAGAGCCACACAAACTATGTTGTCGACCCGCAATTCGCCCACCATTGGTTTGAACCTACGTGCCTTACCGCTATCGGCAGTCTCTGTCTCGCTGCATTACCTGCCAAGATGTCTGCGTTCAATAATTGCATGTGGCAAAACGCCTACCACTGTAACTTGAAGTGCATCTTCAAAGTTTGTTGCAATGTCATTGTTACGCAACAAAGACCAATAGTAGAACAATTTGATCCCAAGTTTCGCAACCTGCCTCTGCAGGCAAAGAAGCGGATTTAATGAACTGCAAGCTCATAACTGCATGTCACCAAAACAGTCTCGTGCAGTGCGAGTGTCGTATCGGCAAACAAACTGTCATTGCAAAGATTAACCCAAATAAATAGAATTAAATTCCTAATTTCACGTTTTCCAGAAATTTTTGCTTCTTAGCCCCAATTTCCAGGGGGGGGGAAATGCCCGTTTTGCTCCCCTTGCGGACGCCCATGGATCAAGGTGTTTTGAGTAGTGATTGCTGTGTAAAAGTGTATTATGGCTATCCCAGTTAGTCTTTTCGTATTTTGTGCTGCATACGAGCAAGATACCTTTTAGTGTTTACGACCAAAGTCACGCATTTGAGCAACCTGCTGCACAGACAGCAAGATGGATAAAGTAGTTAGAAAAGTTTATTTAGCCAACACTGTTAAGCTTGCCCCTACGGAGCAGTGCAGTTAGTTAGTGGATTACAGATGTTAACCATGTTGCGTCCACGTCAGCATTAGTTTACTTGAGTCTATACTTGTTAAGATTTATAGCCTATTTGAGACACAAAATGGTATTAATCTTATGATCTGTCATGCACCAAGTCTAGACATCAGAGAGGTTTATGCACATGGGCGTCGGAAGGATTTTTTCCTGGGGTCCAATAATGACATTTTTCCAGCGAGCGGCCAAAAGTATTTTTTTCCAGTGGTCCATCACGCTTTTTAAGAAAAATTCACTTAAGTTCATGGCAAAGTTTATCAATTTACGCTAATGAAAGAACACGTTCAACGTGGTGCACTGCGTTGACCGGCCTCAGTTTTGTTTCTAAGTAACAGTGCTTTCATAACTGAACGATAGACTTGATTCTGGTTTCTTGCAAATTTTTTTGACATTTGCATTTCATTTAAGACATCTGTAAATAATCGCCGTCAAATAAATGACAATCATTTATACCCAATTCTTTTTGTTAAGCTCGTTAAAAAACTTTTATTTTCAAACTATGAGCCTATTTTGGGTATTTGTGGGAAAATATTTAATAATAAAAAACTAATTTTCCCGCAATGTGAATCACAATTTGCATACGCTGTGTTGTAAATTTTCTGAGGTCAAGCTCCCCTGCACAACCGTAAAGCCCCCTATTGAAGGCTTTTTGGGGACGGTATATACACACAGTGACAAGTCAATTGCGTATGAGGAAGGATCGCTATTTCTCTCTTTCTGATAATACGATTGTAACCATTGGTTTTCTGTTCATGTTTTTTTACAAATGTTCCGTGATTTGATGTGCGTGCTATTGCGTCCGACCATGTTCACACGTAGAATTTCCTCCCAACTTGGTTTTAACAATGTGTTTTTAGTTTGTTGTACATGTTCGCCTTATTTGTTACATTCTAAATTTAACAGACAATAATGTGTACTCACGTGGTTTGTTGACGTTGTGCTGAGAAATGCATTCACGCCTGCGCGACAATCCTTTGCTTTCGGGCTGTTTGCCTTTTGGCAAAATGATCCGAATTGCTGCAGCGTGCGCAGTACTGCGGGCTAAGCCTGACGATATCAGCGGAGAAGAATTTGCTCTAAAGATATACCAGGTGTGTAGTGCTCTGTGTTTATTGCCTTATTCGATTAATGGACAGTGTGAAACTAAGTTTTAGGTTATAAACTTTCGTCAACAGGTTGAAGGTCCGTAAACTTAGAAACTTAGCTTTTTGTCTTTGGGTCCTATAGACTCTGTTTCATGCGCAAACGCTTCTGCACTTTTTTCACGAAGGTGACTGCCCTCCCTTACTATTTGGCATCAGATTGAAAATTTTGACGCAGTTTTCGTCAAAATTTAGAATGTCAATCCCCACTACACCATTAACCTAAAGTAAGAAACCAAACACCTCATGCATTTTACTTCACATGGGTGTAGAGAAAATAAAGGTGCAAACCTTGTTAAAGGCCAATTATTTTTAGTGCCAACTGCGGAATGGTGGCGACGCAATGATACCGCTTTGTTTCAACAGCGATGGCTGCAGTATGTTAACAATGTCTGCTGCGCCGCAATGTAGAGTAGTTCAATAAACATGTGTTTGAAGCATGAAGCTGTGTGATAGCTATCCGATGGAACATGCAGGCGCACAAACTGGTTCGATAGCTTTTGAACCCATGTGCGAAAACATACATTTATACCAAAAGTTCTTGCGAAAGCTCGGTATTTAACGCGATAAGTAAAATAACTTCTAAATTGTGTTTTTTAATGGCGCCATGCGTACATGGCCTGTCAGACCCAGATTTTGAAATAGAACACATTTTCCCCACACTTCGATGTTTTGCGGTGCTTGCAATCACAGGCGGACGAGACGAGGAGTCCATCGCGGACGATTTTTAAACAGTAGCAACGCAGAAAAATGTTGCTCAACACTGAAAATTATTCCTGCCCCCGACATTTTACCTAGCACGGCGCCCCTGTTTTTTGTGCTGTTCTTGCCAGTTGCCCAACACTGGCTGGGTTGCGAATACTGTTGCCAACGACATCGTAATTGTGCATGTTCGTTGAATAGCTCCCCAATCGAATGTTGTTTCAGGACCCTCAAGAATGACGAAAAATCGAGCGAATCAACTTGTGTTTTGATCAATTCTATCATTTTTCTCATGTATGACCATTTGCAGGGCTTTTCAGTTGCAAAAACTGTCGTTTATTTTGTTTGAGAAAACTGCTCAACGTTTATGTTGGGCTGTGTTTTAGGCATCCATCTTGCACTTTCTTTATTTACCGGTGTCAAGCGAAATTTTTGACCTTGGCGAAATTTCTGACCTATTATTGTTTGTCAGTTGTTTTGCTTCGCAGAGCAAAGGAATAAAGTTTGGCGATTGCTTGTTTGATGTGTGTTGTGTGAATTAAAACTTTTTGGTTAGATGTCAGATACCCACAACAAGCTACAGTACGGGAATAACTGTAACCACCGAAAATATTGGACTTAGTCTTAGACCTCAATCATTTTTTTTCTAACTTAAACCCCAACCCGACACATTTGCCTGAACACCAAACCCTAAGCCCTAATCATCAGTTTTCTCAGCGTATTTGATATGTAGAATATTACTCTGCATGCGCCCATGGCGTGAAGTCAGAAAGTTCGCGTTTCACCGGGAATGTTTATTCGTATAAAATAATATTGGGCCGGCCACCGAGGGACGTGAAACCACAATGCACTAAAAAGTTTTTATTGCAAATGCAACATGACAAATTGTTTTGCTCATCACTGTTTTCCGTTGCTCCGTACGTTCCTTGCTGTGTTTCCATTGGAATTACGATGAAATACTGTTCTTGTTTATGTGTAAGAACAGCGGCGTGGTTTTTTAAGATGTGGTGATACAGAAATTAAACAAAATTTTCAAACCTTTGATCCTTTTCTCCACGAACTAGGATTACTCCAGCGTGTATGTCGTTTTTTTCGGTATGTCGTAGTTAGACTTTCAGAAAACTTTGAAAAGTGTAATTTCATGGTAATTCTAGATTTGAAAAGCATTTTAAACACCTTTGGAACAGAGTTAAACTTGAAAGGCTGGCAAAGTTTGATAAAGAGTTGGCTTTAGAGTCGTCACTTCGAACAACCTTGAAGATTTTCCTTTCTCAGGGAATCGCATATTGTTGGTTAAGACCTTTGGCTATCAACTAACTATAATGCTTCTAAACGTTGTTAAAATGTTCAAGCGTTTTAAAAAACGTTTTATGTTAGCTGGACTGTCCGTTAATGCGGTTTGTGAACTTGCGCAAAGATTCGATCACTTTCTACGTTGAAGCTTGAATTCAGGCATTCGTCAAAACTGTTTTTTTCAGTTGTGTCACTGAATGAAAGTTTCCAAGCATCTGGTCTGCTCTGCGTAATTGCTTCGTGTGTGATATAGCAGGTAGCGAGCAAAAAGAAGTTTGCCTGTTGTCGACAAACGCAAACCCCGCAATTAGATGTCGATTTCGGGCTGTCGAAAACTGAAGAAAGTTCGGCGTTTCAACCCACAAGTCTGCAGTTTCTTATCAGTCGAGCGAAGATGGATATTGAAGAAGTACAGGATTCACAAACGTGCAAAGAAAGGGGTTCGTTTAATCCGGAATTGTCTTTTTTTTATATATACGCTTTTGCTAGAAGCCAAAGGTATAAAAATGACGGAGTGCTGTCAGTATGCAATAATATGGTATGTCATTTCGGTTTTTATATAATTGCTAGGTCGCTGGCCAAGTTGATTCGTGGGAGGGTGGTATGCGGTAGAGGTACATGGAATCTTGTATTGTTTGCTCCGCATCTGCTCCCACTCCAGAAACCCCTGCTTCGCCTACACCAATTTCAAAATCCCTCTCCGCCTAGACCAGGATTTACCACCAGGACGTATTTAGATTAGATTTCGAGGGTATTGAGTATTTTATTTCAGAATAAAAGATGTGTTTTACAGTGAAACTTCATTATAACCCGATTGCCAGGGTCCAAAAAACGCCTTCGCGTAACAGAAACAGTTTCGTACGGTGAAACCATAAATGAGATAAATATGCCCAAACTTATTTTCTGTAAGTGATATGTGTCAAAGTAGCTTGCCGAGTGTCGCATGGGAGAGATCATTAAAGGTATGGAGGCTAAGAAACTTTAAGGACCACTGGCCTAGACTCTGCAAAGTTCTATCTTTTACAGAAACATATACACATGTCGCTTGGCAGTTTTGCTACATGCAGGATTAACCTGCATATTTCGAGTGTGCTTCGTCTGACTCCATGAATTTCTCCAAAAATGAAATTAAAAAATAAATAAATACGAAAACTGAACTCGCCAATACCTAAAACATTCTGTGAACAGAATGCCTCCAAAATAAACTCCGCCTCCTCACAAAAAACAGCTTAAGGCCTTCGCCTCCACTAAAATCTGCAGACTCCGCTTTGTTGTTTCCGCAACTCCATTTTTGGCCAGCTCTTACGCAGGCTGCTTCACCTGCAGGAAGATACTGTCAGGTTTTAAAATTCGGCGCTTGAATTTGGAAATTGAAAACCGTCTTACCTAAAAAATACCCTTTTGCGGTTTAGGTGCCCCGGCTGTAATTTCATACCAAACAGTTTACTGCGACATATCAACAACTTTTGTCTTGTAAAGGTCAGCTTTTTTCGTTGAAAGGCATTGCCTTGGCTGTAGCAGAACCTTGCGCCGTTTTGCAGATTGGTAGAAATCGTAGCTTCAGGCAGCAGTTCTTAGCCTACTGTATTTGTGGCTACGGCACACTTTGGAATTCAAAACATTGAAATGGCAGAGTATAGCTTGCTTATCGGGTGAAGCTGCGAGAATGTTTTTGTAGGTGGTTTCTGATACAGTAAGTTATTGATATTCAGAAACTTCCAACACCTTTGCAACTACGCTTAGCAGATTTTTCAAAGATATAAATATATTACCCAAAGTTGGCAGATTAAATCTTAATTACCTAACTTCAAAAATTTCTTGTTCCTCAACCGAATGTCAGCCAGTATCTTTGTAGGATTGCGATTGAGAAATTGATCTGAACCTGAGATACGAATTATCTGCCAATTAAATTGAAAAAACTAAAGTTGCTGAAACATATAAGGGTATTGCCGATTGTCTCTCAAAGTGCAACTACATCCAAAGTTTGTTTACTGTCTTCGATCCGTTGAGAGAATCCCTGCCACTACTGTTTTCCGCAAATGTTGACATTTACTGAAAGAACTATAAGACAGGAAAAGGGAGAATTGACGAACTGTCAAACCATCAAAGAAGTTGTGTTTGGAACGAGGAATGACTAAAAATTAGCTTCATTGCACGCTTCCAATGTACGTTGAAAGGCTCTGCCTTTCTTAATATGTCGTGAACTGTTACGCTCTGTTTAAATCGCGTGGCTTCTCTCTGGCACTCGTCATCGCGCACGTGTGTAATCTCCAGAGGAAAAGTCTTTGTTAGACCGCTGCCAAACGCAGATTTTCTTAGCAGTGGCTGGTTTATGAGGCTTTGGGAAGGTCAGCCTTTTAGCTTCGAAAAAATTTTTAGTAATGTCGTTGTAACTAGCCACAGTTCGTGTGTTTTTCTTTACTTGTTTTCAAGTGGCAACATTTCGCCTGTAAGATTTGTCTTACATTTACAGGACTGATGGCGCGTTGGAAAACGCGAAACTAGTTTCCCCGTCAATAAACTGTGACTGATTTGCTTGCCGCCATCTTTGCGGCCTTTAACTATGAAAAATACAGGGTGTCCATAAAGTCCTGCACACATTAAAAATTTTTATATCGCAAAAACCACATAAGGTAGAAACTTTACATTTTCGACAGTGAATTATACTACCATAAAGTTTGTTTGTTATTTTTTACAG
>Ga0210059_1001565_pt1 | contig 34740 bp, 19 predicted proteins | sample Ectturendosymbi2_FD_188042 | JGI IMG/M metagenome (GOLD analysis project Ga0210059, IMG submission 188042) | Ecteinascidia turbinata endosymbiont from Florida, USA - Sample 2 (SPAdes) (version 2) | ecosystem: Host-associated > Tunicates > Ascidians > Unclassified | place: Key West, Florida... | reverse complement strand
CCGGTGCCCCTCGTTTGACTTGCGCCAACATTGAACCATTGGGCGACCAATCGAACACTTTCACTGTTGCATTCGCTTCTTCTGTCACATATGATCAGTAAGTTGTCCTGATGTTGTTGGCGGTTTTGCAGCTGTTTGGAGCACACCGGAAAGTGATCTTGATCATGTCATCACTGATCTTGATTATGTCGTCAATGATCTTGTATACGTCATCTTTTGCCTTGATTGTGTCGTCACTGATCTTGATTATGTCACCATCGATTACGTCATCTCTGCAATTACTGATTTATCAGTACTCTCCTTACTGAAGTGTTATTCGAATGTTCAACCTAAACATGACATTAAATGGCAAAGTGTTCTCGAATCACGAGCCGCACTGAAGAAACTTATTCTTCAAATCGATGCAACGGTAAATGTGTGATGAATGCTGTGGTCAGAATCTAATGCACTGTAGATCAGTTCATTAGGAACTTTTTCTAAAGAACAAAAGTGTCAAATTATTATTAAATTGCTTGTTGTTCGTTACTGATTCCATTGGCAGAATTACTTGTTGCTTCGCGTTCTGCCGCGAATATCCTACGAGCGAACATTTAACAGCGCGCAAACGATGAACATTTTTTTGTTTTCCGCCATTGCAGATCCTTCCTTTGCATTTCAGTTACCGCTTCACAGCTGCAGTGGCCTCTGCTCTGACCATTCCACGGATGCGGGTTGTGGTGATCCACAACACGAAAGTTCCTGTGACCGGAGATGGTTGTTCCAAAGTCATGGTGCACATCGCTGGTGAGTGGTGTGGCGGCGAGTGGTGTGGCGGCGAATGAGTGGTGTGGCGGCGAATGAGTGGTGTGGCGGCGAATGAGTGGTGTGGCGGGAATGGAGCCACATGTAAATGCAGTTGTTGTCGCCATGTCGTGCCCAACAACAAGAAGTCGTTGTAATAGACACCAAAAACGAAAGACCAAAATTCAAGTGTCCATATATAAATATAGTGTACCTAGTTTAATTCCCCGATTTTACTTTAGCATTACTAGTATTACTTTAATTTCCCAGTTGCTACTTTAATTCCCCGATTTAACATACTTCTTTGGTTATTACCTCAGTAGTTCTGGGTGATGCCGATTTCTGCAGCATTGACTCGAAGTTCGTTCGCGCAAAAAACTTAGAATCTAACAAGCTCCTGCAACACATCGTCACAGTTGGGCAGGATAATTAACCCAGCAGTTTGTTATTTGGTTTTGAGTTGACTTGTCGTATTATACTTAAGAATTTTGTTTCTGCGCCGCCATGCAAACTTCAGAAAGGTTATTTGATGCAAAAACACACTGGACCGTACATTTCTTGTGAAATTACTTGTTTTTACGATCAGTCCATTTTGTCTTCGTGCACCTTCTGCCATATTTGCGTTTATGTGCCCGACATCTTGCGCAGGCGCAGTAATGCATTGTTTTTGAAAGCAGGTTCAATATTTCGTTGATTTAGAAAATTTGTCAATCTGCTTCATACGTTTTATGCTACAACCATTATACCTTAAAGATACTGCACCACTTACCGTTTGAAGTACCGTTAATGTTCTTAAGTAGTGGTTCTGCAAATTAATGTGAAAATGTCTTAAGAAAGACCCTACTCTTACGTAAGCAAATGTTTTTGACTCACAGTCAAACCATTTGCTTGTGTAAGAGTAGGGTCTTTTTTACGACATTTTCACACAAACTTTGGAATGATCTTCCGTGATTGCTTCACTGTTCGTTTCACAGGCACCTTGACTGCATCACAGCAGTCAACTTTGATGCAAGGCTCATCTTCAGCTCTTGGACCGTACAAGGCCACTGGTGATCACTGCGCGAATGAAAAAGGTTTACAAGTTACCGGGTTGACCCAGTTGACAGGTGCTTCCCCGGTTGTGAGAACCACAGTTTTTGTTCCGGTCATTTGCGCCTTGATGTCTGAGTTCTTGCGTTACTTTTGGCTGTGATCGATTTTCAAAGCAAGTGTCTGCGTTGAAACGGGCTTCGCTCTCAAGTTTAATCTGTATCTGACGCCCGGAGCCGAAATTGATGATTCAAATAACTATATTTTTATGCTTTATTGGACTGATTGGCGTTTCCTGCAGTACCAGTAACCTATGCAGATTGTTTGCTACAATCAGATGGCCCAGTTTTCGAAAGAGCTGCTGAATCTTCTATTTTCAGGAAACAAAGTCTTGGAAAAAAATTTTTTTAACGCACAATAAACATAAAAGAGCAAAATAGAATATTTGGCAGTCTGTAAATAAGTAACAGAGTATCACGCCTGACCCAGACAGCTTCATAATTTGATTTGTAGCCTGTCTCCGGTGACGTAAACGTCCAAGCACAAATGCATGTTTTTCGTGATGATGACGCCATCCGTTTCCAACGTCTCTTTTTTCGACCATACGTTTTTGCTTTTTTGGGCTTGATCCTCCTGTTGATCTTTCTTTTAACTCGTCCCAGAAAATGCAAGAATTCTATCTGACTGATCTTTTCGTCACTGTCGCAAGTGTGCACGCTGTTCGGAAGCGCATGCGTCGTTGGTAAAGACTGCACGGTATATGACGTCAGTTGCCTGTTCTTTCTTGCAAAAGTTTTCGTCATGTTCCTCAATGTCCTTCTTTATACATTTCGTACTTTCCATTCCTGTTCATTCGCATGATCGAAAAGAGGGCGTACCTGCTTCTCTGTTCTCGTTCCTACGTTGTGTCGTGTTGCTTGCTTGGAGCGCATCATGCCAATGTTTCAGACGTTGCTCTCGAAAGATCGGTACAACGTTAGATTCGCAGGATTCGCTGAACGGACGTCCTGGCTTCAATTTATAGTGTTACGTTTAGACTAGAGACTTACTTTGAGTTGCAAACACTGAAAACAATGTTCGTTGTAAAAAATCCTACGTTTTTCCCCTTGTTGATACAGTAGCTCTTGTGTCCAAATTTCCTTTATGGCAGTTTCAAGCATTTTTATTCTAATATTGATGTTCTTTTCATGATTGCGTGGCGAACTAGGTCACTGTCGATATATATATAATGCATTTTGCGCAGGACTTTTATCCACTACATCGTGTGTCTCAAACATCTTCAGTAAAGTCTTTACCGTTTTTGTCAAAGCAACGTTTTGGTTTCTTTATGATTACGCATGCATCGTGTCACGATATCATCTTTACAACACAATATCATGCCTGCATTGATTATGTTACCTTCATGCACTTAGTTTGTGTTGTAATGGTCCCCGAAAAAATGGAGTAGACGAAAATTTTTCATGTGCCTTTCAGGTTTATAAGGTTAGCAAATAAAAAACGTTCGATTATAATCTCCACTTTGTTCGTGAGCGCAACGAAACAAGAGTCACGTGGACAGACGATTGTGATGTGAGTTGTATGGGGGAGTAGAGGGGCAGGTTTAAATGTTGAGGGAGGAAACGTCTGGAGGAAGAACTCATTGAAACGTCTTTCGCTGTCCGTAATGAGGCCAGGCCGTATTCCGGAGAGGTTATTTAGCATACTGCCGCTAATCCTTTTGCAGACATTTTAACTTAAACATGGCGACTTGCGCAAGATGCTGATTAATCGGCACGAGCAGAGGTTTCTGATATGATTATGACATATCGCTTGATTTCAAGATTCCTGCATTGTACTTTGTGTTCAGCATGTTGAGCAAAATGCATGAACCCAAACAGTTGTGCCACTGTATATGCAAGAAGCGGACGAATTGGAGAAAACGATGTTACTCAGCTTGATTATTGGCGGCAATAATCAGCAGGCCTACTTTTGATTTTGATATTTGTTAGTGGCTTGTGCATTTGTCTGTACTTCAAAAGAAAATTAAGGTGTAATCGTTATTCCGTTTTGCAAAATGTTTTTGCATGCACAAGTGTCAATAAGCAAAAAATGGCAGAATTTACTTATTGTAATCTTCAGATTTTGATTTCTGTGCAAGTTAAATCATAACAAACCATCACCTGGACTCCGTTATGATATATTTGTTTTGAAAATGTACTTTTCGTGGTTAAGTAAATTCTAGCATTTTTTGAGAGAAATTTCTGAATTCATGATTTTCTTGCTTTTAAAGCTGTTTGAATTTCTAATCTCCAGAGAATTGAAAACCCCAGAGTATGGTTTCGGAATCGCAAATGCTGGTGATTTTAACTGGAAAAGCAAATCGTAAAGTTAAGACAGAAAATTCAGATAGGACCTACTGGCAGGTGTTACAGTGATGCTAGCTGGCTGTTTCAGTAAAAAAAATCCTTAAACGTAACCTCGCATATATGAGACAAAAACGAAGCTGCTTTTTGAGTCACAACTCTTTTTTTCGAATGGACTTACAAAACTTTTTGTCACGCGTGTTAGGTCGCGTCATTGTTTTTTCAGCTCTTACCTGAATGTTCCTTACTGCGTTAAGAGACACCTGCAGCAGCTTTTTTTTGATGCAATCCATTGCTTGAATTTTTCACTCCTCTATTGTCTTGCGATGTGCAGACAAAAAGAACGCAGGTAGAGACTGCTCAGTTTTTAGAAAGGCAATGCTCTCCTCTTTTTTTAACATTGTGAAAATATTCAGGAGTAAAGCCTCTCATCTTGCACTCTACTTTGCTAGCTGGTGATAATATTATTAAATAAAGGCACGTCAACATAATTCATGACATATGTACATAAATAAAGAACCTACCCTTAGCGTTTGGTGTGTTTCTTTTGTATACTTGACTATCCTACCAGTGTTACCACGCCCAGTAAACAAGCTTGATTGGTGGTGTTTATTATAAACTATTTTGACGTTATTGGTTTGATAATCATAGTTGTATAGTTCGAATTTGAAACATCTTATTAAATGTTTTAGTACGTGTGCTACGATCTCGTATATCTTAAGTTGCACCGCAACACCAAGGATTAAGTTTATATACAACTCATATGGTTTCAGTTGTATATCAGGTCACTCATCAGACACGTTAAGTCTGATCTCAGCAGGCACTTTTAAAGTCTGAATTCACAATACGTTGTCGTGTAGAGTTCATGAAGAAATAGCAACTCAGTGCCTTAAGTTTCTTTTTATTACGGTTCTAGAACGTTCCTTATTCTCCGAACTGACAACAACAATAAGCCGCAGCCTACAACACTTGTACCGCTCATAGTATCGATATATAACATTGGAATTGTATTGTGTAACGTCTTCAGTCTCACAGGCAAGGCGCTAGACTTTAAACATGCATCGCAGTAACAAGGAACATACAAATACATGAAAGAAGACGAGGGTATATATATGGAGGTAGTAGATATACATTTGCAATACAGCTTAGACCACGTTAAACAGGCAGAAATATTGCATATGATGTGGCTAGCAAGAACAATGCCTTTCGGCCAACCTTTGCCAAACATCACTATATGTCCAAAAGCATTTGTTCTTAAAGGTGGTCATTGTCTGACGCAGAGAAAAACTAAAATGAAATAGAATTTTAAAGTGTATTTGGCTTTTTGCAAAGAAGAGAAAATATAGGACACCTTTGTCAAGTATTGTGGCTACGCTAAAATTGAGCAGGCATCAATACCTCAAATTGTTTACTGAGTTAAACCTCCAAAAAATTTTACTTTACTAAAAATGGTAATTAGTGGCATTTAAAAAAATCTGAACTATGTTGTTTCAAGACAGGCTGTTGGTTTTGAATTTTAAAGCTTTCCGTTAAACTAAAAAATAAATTATTCTACTGCTGTAAGCCTAAAGTGTTTCAGCAAGTCATGGTCAAAACGGAAAAGTCAGTACAAAGACTTGTGCGGCAAATGTTCAAGAGTGTAGTTCTGGAAAGAAATGGTTTCCCATTATCAGAGGACTACAGTCTAATGCACGGAAGTACGTACATTTTCACAAAAATGAAAATTCAAATATGACTATTTTCGTGGATAATGTTTGTTGCAAGAAACATTCAGTGATTATGGCGATTATACTGTAGGACTTGATTTTTGTACGGTTTCTACTAAAAACGCGCAAAATTGGGGAGAAAATGGCGGAGACGTATGGAACAAAGCTCATTGCGCACAATTTTGCATCTCATTATTTTATTTGCTACTGATGAAATCATTTTTCAACCATAAGAAAATAAAATCGCAAAAATGCGCGTTGTGCAGTTTGCTGCATTAAAAGTATGATCAAAGGTGGTTCTTGTGCAGTTTTTCTGTATTTCAGTATATTTTGTTTCTCACTTCCTGTTAGTTGTACAAAATCAAATCTTGTCACCTTGGGGAGCTGTTGTTGGGAAATGCATCTCGGGCAAACTCTCACACAAGTAAAAGCTGGCTAAAAAAGATCGGACCAACAAGAAGGTCGGGTCTATTTTTGTTAAATTACTCATCCTACTCGACTTCGAATCCACCTGATGATATTTCATCACTGGACTACGAAATAAAACTAACCTAGCAGTGCTAGAATGCTAGACGACGACAGATCTGTTTCAATAACAGTGGGTCTCAGTAACCAGCAGGACCGGGTATCTACCACTGCTTGTTCAAGTTTTTGCGCTCTATAATCTCACAATGTCGAGTCGACTGAAAATTTCAGTTTTCATCAGAATGTCAACTTCCACCTTGTGGACTGCCGTATACCAACATACTCCTCCAAATACTACTGATATTCTAGCTTTCATTTTCATTAAATGCTTTGTGGTCATAAACGAACGTCGTGTGCTTTTGACAGTTGAAACGTAAACTCTGTCACTGTGAGCGAAAATTATTTCATTTGCATGCATGGCATGCAACCGACACGCGCAGTTGGTAATCTTGTGAAACCTGCTGTTGTGTCGGCTGAATGAGTTTTTAAATGGACCAACGGGTATCATATCAATTGATATTTTGGTGCTTTCTATCTTTTATATTTTTATCAACCACTGCTAAACTTCGCAGGCGTTTCGATCAAGTGAAAACACCGAACTTTTCGAAATTCCTTCAAGCAGAGAGAAGAGCTGCTCAAGTGAAAAAGGCAACATCTTCACCTGCCGATAGCACCTCGACTGAATCTTCATTGAGTCAAATTCTCATCCTCTGTAAATGGGACATCATCCCTTAGCTAGCAGTGTTGAATTGAAATAGTAGTTTAGCCTGAAGTTTTCGGTAGTTTCGTTTGAGAGGTTTTCACAAGTTTTCAATGGCAGAGTTACCTTTTTTCTGCTTTCCCTCCATTACATTTTTGAGTGATATGCAGATTTAGGTTTTATTGATTTTATAATTACATTGCTGCAAAGATAGCTTGTCAACGAATACAGACTGCATCACTGGCTTTATGGTTTACACAACTTGATAACTCGCTGCTTTAATCTATCAATAAACGTGTTCAAAAAAACAAAAGTCAGACAAATGCAGTATTATACTCTAAATTCAATACAAGCACAGTGTCACTAATTGTATTTTGTCGACTATCAAACCATTAGCAAAAAAGTTCTACAGGTGCTTTTTTAAGATATACGTGCCTTGCTAGACACAACGATTAAGCGCCAAGCTATTCCTCGAAACCATGGCATAAAGCTTGATAACATGCATTTTAAATGATGTGCAAAGGAAAATAGGCCACTGACAAAACAAGTTTCAACTCGGTCGTACAAGTCGATTTCGTTTTTACCCTATAAGTAAAATTGCTAAAATGTTGTCTGCCTGCTATTGACAATAATGACCGTTTAGGACTCGTCCTCTGTTCCGTCCTTTTCTGCAGCCAACGAAACCCAGTCCAATTATTACGTACAATACAATGCATTGACTGTGCACGCATGAGCGACCAAGTGGGGCTATTTACCAGACTTATCCATAGGACACTTTATGTCCCATTCCATTGCAATTTGCAACTGTCCCATCTCACCCCGTGGGTTTCCCACGAAACTCGTAACGCGAAGTGCATTATATCATGTGCATGTCTAATGTCTCAAAATAATACTTAAACTCTACAAAGTTGGTCAATAATAAGCTCACAACATTTGACCCTAAATAAGAGAGTTGTAAAACTGTTAAGCTCTAAACATAGTGATCTAACGAATAACCAGTATGCGAAAAAGCTTAAATTGATTAAATTCATTCACCCCTTCCCTTGCGATTGGTTTTCTGACAAATTTAGAAAATATTTTAAAGAAGTAAACTCAATTCGCAACCAGCAAACAAGGCATGTGACAGCCCGAACCTGCTACTTATCTAAAATATATTCTGCCAAGGGACCACATCTTGGGTAGACTATCAATACAATGACTATCATTTTCTGAACAATTGAAATGTGTTTCCCGAATCGCGTCCTGTTGAAATTGCAAAAAAATTTTCTTGTTTCAACCTGGTTACTTGCACAGTGTGCACTTGTATTATTTTGTTTTGTTCGCAAGCTGCATTTTTGGTAAAGGCGATGGCTTCACGCTCTCAAAATATTTATTTTTCTCTCTTCCCTTGAGCGATGTACATAGTCTAAGTAAACACTTCCAAACCAGAACCGTCGCCAGAATGTCTTCAACAGATAGGCTTTGCGTTTGTGCAGTTGAGCTTGACATTCTGAAAATTTGATAAAAACTCCACTGATTTATAGTGTTTCATATTTAAATTTGCGGGGGCTTGGAGCTTTTTTGGGCGATCAAGCCCACAAAAGCTTCCCCGTGGCGACGGGACTGTTTCCAAACTCTTTTGTCAAAACTCACCACAAAGTGTTTGTCTTTTGTTTCATCATAATTTAAGTGTTTGATTTACTATGTATATCACCCAAGCTCCATCTTGTCTTCATGTGTCAGAGTTTTTTAACTAGCAACAGGACTTGAAGACATTCTGGGCAATGGATTGGCCTATCGTCAACTCCCTTTGCTTTATTTAGATTTTAGAGACAGCAAATCCGAATGTCAGCATTTGTGAGCTTTATTACTTTGAACTTTGATTTTTCAAGTGTATTGATGTTATATTGTTTCATTATATGCATGGCTGTATTTTGATTACTTTGGTGGGCTGTATTTCTTGTTTTTATTCTGCATTGAAGACGAAATACGAGTCACACAAACGCATGATTAAAGCGTTATCGCCATACAAGAAGGATGACGGACACGACCATTTCAGCAAAGGTTGCAGATGTGTGCTTGTCATGAGAGACTTCGCAGTTCGCGCTCACAGTTACATGCACAGTGGCGATTCTAGAATTAAAAAAGTGGGGAGGCCACTGCGGGGCCAAGTAGGGGGCAACATAAATGTCGATTTTGCATTGTGATTGTTCGTTGTTTTGAAGACCAAGTTGTTATCCTTTACCCTATCAATCTCAACATGCAGTAGGCTTGTGGATATCATTAAATATGGACTATCGTTATTATTCACTAGTGACACCTAAACGGCACTACAGATGCAATCACACACTTGTACTGCTATGTCGAATATTCTGTGCTAACCATGCAACTTCCACAGCAATGCACATGTAAAACTAAACACTTTTTCCGTACACGGTTGTGCCGGGCCCCACGTGAAACAGCTCCACGAAAGTGAATATAATTCACATGAAAGCGAAATGTTTCCAACCACAAATTTCGTCTTGACACAGCGACAAGTAGGCTGACCATGGCCAACTAGTTTTGTCAAAACATTCTTACCACAAAACACATAAAAAATAAGCCATCTGCCAGCGGATTGGTGACGACAGACTAATCCGATTGTGTGGTAGCTTATGGACATTTTGTGGTTGTGGTGTAATCATAGCAATGTTATGCAACTACTATTACGAGTGTGTACAGTGGAGTACGCAGAAACATTTCGTGGGGAATTTCATTGAGTGGCATATTGTGCCCATTTGTATTTGGTGTGCGCTGTTTGTGACGTCACAATTTCACGTCATATTCATGTTTCCAAACCAACGTTTTGGCGAAGTTTGTTGACACATTATGCATATTCTTCTACACGCACTCCCCTTATTTTGTGTGTCATTGCACTGAATATAAACTATCAGCGCTCCAAGGGAGTAAAACACACTCATCACTACGTCAGAGCAATTTACAACTGCAAAATGAGGCTGCGGGAATGTCTCGTCAAATACGAGCAGTTGAGCATTGAAGGTGTGCGGCTGGACTGGCTGGCGCAGACCCTGGTTTGCGAGATCGAATCTTGCCAAACTACACAAGAATTGAAAATGCGCAATAGTATGCAAGAAAACTTTACGCCTGCTGTTACATCTTGCTATCACGTACACACCCTAAACGCCGATGCACACCTATCTGCGGTGTTGCTTTAGGTGTAACTGGTGCCGAAACCTCGCTGCTGTTAATTGCGTTGAATCGTTCTCACCCCACGCTGCACGCTGCAGGTGGGCATTACACTCCAGTCTATATTGGAATTTTATATCATTATCACCTCAATGAAACTTAATCCTTCGATTATCATGTTGGTTGCCATTCATCAATGAAATCATCTAAATCTATTTTTCAGCTCGTGTCTTTCAACTGAAAGTAGATCAGTGTCGCCCAATGTTTCACTGGTCATAGAATTTCTGGGAAATGTTTTCACTAATTTCATTTTTGGAAAACCTCTCTCGCATTAAGCGCTGGTGACGGGAAGAGTTACAGCTACCAGTAACAATCAAACGCAGCTTTTTAACTAGTTATAAATAAAAAAAAATTTTCGAGAGATATAGGTAGCTTCGATTCCATCCGAAGCGAATTTTTTGCCAAAGTTATTTCAGGTTTAAAATCATTTTCACTAAATGGATATGATTTGTGAATTTTTTCAAGTGTTTTTCTGATAGAAATATTTGACCTCCTGGGAAAAGAGCTGAAATACGCGAAAAATTGCTTCTGAATCATTACAGAAAATCCGTACCACATTCTATGATGTTGCAGGACATGTGTATATAGAGTTAAAACTGTAGTCACGAACTACGTACGTAAGATGTTTCGAAGTCATACGCACAAAGCAGCAGAACGCAATACTGCGGCCAGGATAAATTGAGATAAATTAACTGAAACCAAATCTTAACGCTTTCACAAACCTTTTGGTACTGGGACAAGTAACAATCTACTGACAGTAATATAATCCAGTTCCATCTCACACTGAAATGCACGAAAGATCAATCTTCCCATTTCTGTGACTGTTTTTTAATTTCGAAATGAATTTTTCAACACCGACCGCGGTCTGACTAAATTTCACGCAGGATCCGAGCAACTACTGGTGTGTGTCGTCATAAGCAACTCTAGTTACCCTACAGTCAAAAACAACAACACAGCTTATCTTGCATTTGGGAAATATTGAGTGAGGGCTAGAGGGTTTCTACATTATCGTTTAAAATATTGCTGGCCGAAAATTATCTAATGTATATGTCAACCAAACGAACTTGAACAGGAAATTAAGAAAAAAACTGGGGGGCCAAGCAGGGGCCAAGCAAAAATCTGGGGGGGGAATGGCCCACCCAGCCCCCCCTTAGAATCGCCACTGTACATGTATCTGATGACTGTACGTTTCTTCACGTATTGCACAACTAAGTGGTATAGAAGGGAAGTACGAAATATCATATTTCAACATATCTCTACTACGCAACTGCTTTTCATCACAAGTTACACAACAAAGTTTGCGGTAAAATTTTTGTTGGATGAATACGACCAGCACGGGGATTTCTGTTGAAAAGAAACATTAATTTTTGTTGATATTTTTCCCGAAAATACGAGAGGGCATAAACGTGAAATGTACATATTTTACTGGTCGGGGCTGGAACTCGTTTGTCGCATGCATCGGGCTCTTTGCACTGAGGATAAATACCCAAACGGAGCTGCAACTGGTGAGCGAGTTAAGGTGTTCGACTCAAAAGTCTCCTGAAATACACTCACCACAGCTGCAAAGAAGGTCGACGACTCGATTCCCAACTTCGATCTACTGCAGGGTCTCAAACTCAAATTGGTCCGTGGACCACATGAGGACTTATAAGGTAACCCGCGGGCCGCATTATGACGCTGACGCAACAATAGCTGTACCGGGAATTACTAAAAACAGGCTTTAAACTTTATGTCTTGCGAAAGGTATAGGCAAATCATTTGTAGCCGTCTCGACGTTCGTATCAATCAATTCTAGGCGTCTAAGGAACTTGTTCATTCGCTTTCTGAGCACTTTTAAACACCAGTGAATAAACTATATAGCGTAAATGTTATTCATTTCATTTATTTTCATGCCCGCTTTTCTTCCAGGGCTCCACACCAAGACGGGAGTAAGCAAGGTCGGAGATCTAGCCACTCCACGTAGGCCTTGGACGACCTTTGGGCCGCTTTCCCGTGGATTTAGCCAGCAGGACATGCCTCGCCAGTCTTTCGTGGGGCATTCTGGACACATGACCCAACCAACGTAGCTGTGATCTCTCATTTCGGAGAAGTCACTCGACATCCGGGGCTCTGCGAATTTCACAGCTGCGCACTTTGTCGCGAAGTGTCACACCAGGGGCGTAAGGAGGGGGGCAAGGAGGGCACAGTGCCCCTCCAAAAATAATTGACCACCCCCAGGTTGGACACCACTGGTACGCACAAATATGTTTGTTTTTCTTAGGATTAATAATAGTTTTTGGTTTTGCGTGCCGCACCTCAGCGTCGCTGCAAGTCTTTCATCGGCGCATGTAGGCTTCCTCAACTTAGTAGTCTGTTTTGCTATGGACGGTCTGATCCTATGCAGCAACTTTGAAAACCGCTCGGTGGTCATCCGGAGGCAATGTTTGGAAATGGTCTGGCTGTTCGCATTACATCTGCTGCACCAAGCAGTGATACCCTCCTGCAAAACAGAAACTACTCACCTCTATTTTTCGGTCGTCACCTAACAATAGAGCCCAACGCGTCACCACATGCCAGTATTTGTGCAAAGTGGTTTTCTACCTCCATGGACACAGGTGCGGATGTAACATGCATGAAGAGTCCTGAGAAAAGCAAAGGAAGGTGTCCCTTAGGAGCAATAGTTAGGACCTTTTCCGCAGACTATCAGTGCGATGCCTTTCTTACTCTAGAAAGATTACGTTCTCTCTGGTTTAGGAGAATGTGTATTGCTGCCCACAACTGGACCATTCATAACAGAATATTCACAGATTCTTAGTCTACGCCAGGTGCGAGCGAAGAGGCAATAAAGCAGCTTGCACACGGTTGTGTCGCAACTACTGGGGTTATGCAACGTCTGGAAATTTTTTCAACCTGGGGCAGTTCCTGGAAGTGAAGATTAACAAACGAATTTCCAACGTTTAAGCAAACACAGCTACGTTGTTTTCAATAAAACATTGTTAATCTACCACAGTAAAGCCGATTTTGAAATTACTGCTTTTGCTATCACTCAGGCGTGATATATGCTAATATACACTGCTGTAATATATACATGCTGTTAGGGCTGTCTCTGCTTGGTAAACAAGAGACAATAAGAATCCGTGTGTTTTGAAGATTTTCTAACAATATTTTACTCCTACTCACCCACTCGGTATCTTTTCCTTGAAAGAGGAAGAATTCACCAGTTTCTTTTTGTGCTCCGAGCAAAAAGAATTAAAAACCCTGCCACCAGTTTCCGTCGACGTAGAAAGCTGTTCGAACGCAAGGTTTGTCACGGGTGGACTGTTTAGCAGAGGAAAATATGTCATTATCATTTTAGTGCTATTTTTAGAAATCTCTCTTGGCCTGCAGGTCCATTTACTGATCTGTGTCTTTGTCGCCACAAGAGTTCTTGGCTCGTGAATGCGGAAGAAGGCAAATGTAAACCGTTAAAATAGTGTTGAAGAACCACCGCATTTCAGAAGCACTTCTATTGTAAGGGCACCTTAGCAGCTATAGCCTCAGGAAAAATGCTCAACCGCGGGAAAAAATGTTCACAGCGGCCAATTGCCTGTGATGTAGGTTGTCAGATATAATTTGACAAGCGGCAATTTTATACTTAGCTTTGCAGTGTTGAATTAGGGCTTGTTGGTGATGCTCAAATACGAGGGTTTACAGCATTCAAGCGAACGTACGCCTTATCGCAATAATGCCTGGGTTTCTTACTCATAAACTGGGGGGTGCACCTCCCTTAGGCGATGCGAAAGATTCACAAGTGGGGGGGGCGAGTGTGGCAGCGGCATGTTGTTGAAAAGCAGCAGAATAGCAAATTAAATTTCGTTCTGTTTTTGTGTTTGATTGTAGGGTTAGGTGAGGCGCGAGTATCAATGACTAACGCCACAAGTAGCGCTCCTAAAAACATTTAAGAACCTCTGCCATAGCAGTTAACTGTAATGATTAACTTCGTCGCCTTTGCAGAGACTAATTACTTTGAACAGAGATATGTGCAAATTTGAATCATCGCAAAATCATGAAAGCCTAATCCAGTCGGTGGATTCCTCGATAGTTTGCAGCAAAATTAGAGCTTTTAATCGTTGTTAACTCAGATGAAGAAGAATTAGTTTACAAGTGTATTGCATAGTGGAGCAGTTAATATGAGATTGTAACTTACACGTCAATGTTGGCAAGTGACGCAGACAGTTTTGCAACCCCAAAGTATCAAACATCCTTTGTAACAATTCGTGATCAGGGATGTACTAAGGTTAGATGGCGCCCGGAGCAAGAAACAAGTTTGGCGCCTCCATGTTTGAACCTGAGGTTTTCTGGGAGTAAATGTACTGTATTGAAGAAAGTACTTGCGACATCGTCGGAACTTTTCGACGCTCCCCAGTGATTCGGCGCCGGTGCTTTGTGCCCCCCTTGTCCGTCCTCGTTACACCGCTGTTCGTGTTCACTTCGAACTCGGTTGAAAAATGAAAAAAATGTATAGGGCGTCTTTGCAGTGGTGACTGACCTACGCACCATGTGCCGATGATAATGATGAGCAAGATCATGTTAAAGAACGTTTTTTTTCAGTTGATTTGTGGCACAGAAATAACAGGCAGTTTACTTCCAATTGTAACAGAACGTAAAATTACGCTTAAAAGTTCAGTTTAAAAACAGCCTTGAATTGATTGGCTACTTCGCGACTTAGGATACCTTTGATCGTGCAGGATCTGTACTGGTTGCGAGGGACACATTGTAGTTTGTAATTCCACGGACATCCCTCCTAGTTGAAAGGTCAACCTTGATGTCGCAGCAGCAGCGCTGATCAGTCTCCTAATAAGCGGCTGACGTCTTGAGATTGCCAAGCCGAACCAAGGCAAAATACAGCCTCTCACCACTTTGGTCGTTATTAACTCTCCAGTAACAGTTTAAGTTTAATTGTTTCCTTTCCTCCTTAGATTGTATTCAGATTTTCAACAAACTCTTCAGTACATTTAAATGTGAAGTCCGAAGAACGTAACATTAAACGGGTCAGTGTAGACCGCAAATGTTTGCGTTGCTCATGGAACCCTATGCATTGATCTAAGTGTCTATATTGCTACAACCGCATACAACTGTTGCAGCGAATTTCGTCTCAGACACTTTCGGTCTGTATCGGTGGAAGCCCTGGCAGCAATTCGCGGAACCCTGAGGTTCCGCGGAACCCCGGTTGAAAAACCCTGGTGTAGACAAATGGTGATCAAGAGCGTTGAGTGTTCACACACAAGCGACCGGAAACAACAACCAATTGCCGTGACGTAAGTTAGCAGCAGGGCTGCGGAGCCGGATCCCGGAGCGCTGGAGCTGGGCATTTTGCTTGGAGCCGGAGCTCAAACTGAAAATCAGGAGCCGGAGCTGGAGCGCAGTTTAAAATTTAGGACCAGAGCTGGAGCTACAGCCATTTGAGAGGTAGCTACAAGTTACGACACAAGACTGGAACAATGGATCTGCAAGTGTTTGATATTTCCTTGGTTTAGTCATCGCTGAAGTTGTGGCATCGTAGCTGGCAGGGTTGGTATTACTTGTAGAACAATGATTCTCAAACACTGTTCTAAGAGCCGCATGCAGCTACCAAGCATCCTCTGTGCGGCTCCCCGCAGTCTTTCAGTAACACCTCTAATTTTTTGTGTAACAGACGTCGTTAGTGCAATAAAACAAAACGTGTCAATTGCCTTGCGGTAAAATTTTTATTGCGGCTCTCTAGCAAAATCGTAGGCCTGGATTTGGCTCCCTTCAGCAAAATGGTTGAGAACTGCTGTTGTAGAAGTAAGAAAAACGTTATCTGCCACAACATCTTACTTTCTAGTCAGAATGATCAAACCGGGTCTGCAGTGGTGTAGCGATCTAAAAAGAACTGAACTATGATGAGTGGGTACATCATGTAATTTCCATAGTTTTTGTAGCTGCATAATCAACTGTTAGCAGGGAATATGATTAAGATATGATACCATTGCAGATTTAAGCGTGAAATGCACAGCACGCCGTAGGAATTTTTATTAGAAACCATTAGGCTTACTGGCAAGGTTCACTAGATTACTGGCAAAATTCACTAGGAAACTTTACGTTTACTAGCAGCAGCATAACATGAAAGTTATAACTAACTGGTAACGAACTAACATTGCTTTGCATAGCAGTACATTATCAAGAAGGTATAAAAAAGCAATGCAAACAACTTTGGACTTGTCTTGAAGTTTTCATTTGTGAAAACAATTTTTATGTTTTAAGCACGGTAACCAGTCTTTTTTTCTCCTAAACTTTGCAGATTAAATTGTGCTTTACGTTGCGATTCACCACTTGCTTATCATGAATGCAAAAGATTAGAATTCGGAAGTTTTCAGCTATTTTAAAAAATCAAAGGTGAATTTCTTGCTAGAAGTCAAACTATTTCTTTGAACAAAGGGATTTTTGAAACCATTTTTGCATTTGTGTTGATGCAAATGTGTTAATGTTAGAAAGAACACATGAGAGAGGTAATCGACTATGTGTTTTGCGCTATTTGCATGGTTTGCCCGGCAGCGCTGTTAGCTGGAATCGCCAAGATTGCAACAGGCAAGGCACGCAACGAGTGCAAAACAGTTGGTCAATTGGATCTGGTTTGTGTATGCTCGGTCACAAATGCAGTTTTCCAAACAGCCATTTTCTTGTTTCTGGTCGTAAGAAATAACAAAAGGTCCTCAGGCATTGACGGAAAAACCAGCGACTACCTTTCCAGAATTTGTTGATATTACAGTTACCTTGAGTTACGTTTTCGCTAGTAACTGTTCTCTTAATCATCTGAAACTCTGATTGTTGTTTGTTTGCTGATTTCCTCGTGGTTCGAGCGCTGCTTGTAAAAAATTACCAGAATAAATTACTCAAAAAACTTTGGTATGTTCTCTTAGTATTGTGTACTTGATGTCATCATTTTCCATTCATCTTGAGGAACACCAAGACAATTGAAAATATTAATGTGTGAAAACGAACAGAAGCCGGAACTGGAGCCGGAGCCCTGCTATGAAAAAAAGGAGCTCTGGACCTGGAGCTGGAGCCATGTTCATGAAAAGAAGGGCTCCGGGGCCGGAGCTGTGTCATTTTTACGACGTCTCCGCAGCCCTGGTTAGCAGGCTACCTTATCTGCTGCCAGCATGTTAGTAAACATGTAGGCTACATTGCATTGAATCACGAGTAGATTTACAGCATGCCTGAAATCACGCATCGAGAATGCACAAAACACTAAAGCGCGTATGTGTCCACAACAACCTCCTGTGGTAGCAATGTTATTATCGTGACGCAGGGTCACACTTATAATTTATTGGACTTTGTTACAATTTTATTCCTGAAAGTAATGCAAGATGCAAACCAATCCGTGCAGAATTAGCACCAAGATGATGTTTCTGACGACGTGAACTGGTGCAAACACAGCGAATGCTTTGTGAAAACAACAGATTGCGTTTGGCGAATGATCTGAGAAGCAAAAAGTTCCGGCGATCCTGCTTGCATTGCAGTGTTGCATAGCCTGAAAAAATCTTCCTGTGTAATATATGCTCTCTTCCAAGAACGTTCGCTTCGACCAAGGAACTCTCTGCAGTTAGTCAGTCTTCGAATCGCCGTGCTTTTTATTCTGGTATTATTTGGATTTTTTGACTGCGAAGTGATCAAAACAGAAAGTTCTGACTGGTGGTAACATTTCGCGAGTCCACTAGGCACTGCGGTGTTTGCATTATGACTTTCGTTGGCTTATTTGTTGCAGCAAACGTGCAGTTTTATGACTCATAATAAGAACAATGAAGCACGATGGCAGACATCTTTCTTAGTCGTCAAGATAGCATTTCCAATTTGTGTGAATAGAAATAAGCTCCCTAGAATGAAGTTGACGCCAAAACAAGAAAACAATCGAATTTGGAAAGAACAGTTTTTTTCATTCACATGTTCAGGCCGTAACCCCAGGGGTCTACAACAATATCATGTGATAGAGAAAAACGTTGTTTGTTTTAGATGCTGCATTGAAAGATTTTTTTGGGGAATTACATTGCTTTCTGGGTTCTTGTTTTAAAAACCTTTTCTCGTTTTTAATCCCTGCAATGCATTATGTTTCGGGTCGTCTTAGCTGCTTTGTCGAAAAATGATGATCAGACTGGAACAAATTGATTTCATTTTTCCTGCTAATACTTGTCGTGTCTGATGGAGAGACGAATCGCCAAAGAAAATTTAATGTTACATTTCGTGGCGGAAATGCGTCACTCACACGGAAATAGCGCTTCTGCAATCACGTTATTCATGCGACGAACAACCTCACCCGGAACTTTATTCTTATAAACGAGCTCAGCATCGGTACAGTAGGTTACGGGTAGCTGACTTACTATAGACGGAATTGGTTTCATGTTTTAGAAACACAAGAGATCTGTTGTTGAGATAAAATGCATGATTCTTAGAAGGCCTGTTGTTCCCTAAATTATGTTAAATGCTAAAAATATGAAAAGCGGATTCTGTTTGGTTTTCAATGTGAGTGGATATCATCAGCAGCCCAGTTTCTCTGCGTGAGTGTTGATTCAAGAGCGTTACAACGCAATTAATAATTGAAACGTTCTGTGTATTTGAACGACCAGGTGTTCCAACATTGAGGATTAGTGTCGTCCTTTGCATCCTTTACTGCTTTAATTAAAGTGCAATTCTCAAAACAGCAAGGGAAATCGTTGATTCACGACAGTATTTATGAAAAATCACGTCCGTTCAAGGACATATGACGACATGGTAGAAGTGAAATTGCTTGAAGCAAATTCCATGTATGTTAATGTAAGGCGTAAAGACGAGAACAAAACGTTTGACTGTGTGACAGGGGCGTGACGAGGTTAGATGGCGCCCGGGACAAGAAATAAGTTTGGCGCCCCCATGTTCGAACTCGAGGTCTTTCGGAAGCAAATGTGTTGTTGAAAAAAATACATGGGACGTGGTTGTGACTTTTCGGCTCCCCCCCAGTCATTTGGCACCCCCATAGTGATTCGGCGCCCGGGGAATTGCACCCCCTTGCCACCACCCCCCGTAACGCTTCTCCTGTGTGACTTGGGAACTTGGCACGGTGTCTATGTGGATATCATTCAGACAATGCCACCTTGGTAAACCCTAGATAGAGGGTTGACGATATTCCTGAAGAGACTGGGCATCAATCAAACCTTGAGTCAAATCTCAAAAGGTTGAGTGCTGCGAGTACTCCGCAGTTACCAAACTCACACGAGTCAGCTAGCAGCAATACTGACGGAAACGTTCCTGACAGTGTTGCCCCTGGGCCCAAACGTTCTACGCGAAGCGCTCACGGGATACCCTACGCCAATGGTGCTCAAAACGTGGCCCGCAAGGCCCTCTGGAGTAGCCCGCGAAGCAATTTTCATTGGAAAGAAAACTTAACACTTTAATCATTTAAGGGAATTTTTTAGAGAATTTTTATTGAGATCATTAATTCTTGTGGCCCGCGAAGGGTTTCTGAAAGACAAATGTGGCCCACGAACCAAAAAGTTTGAGTACCACTGCCCTACACGATACGGTGACGTAATTTCATTCTAGAGGGGGATAATGTCGTGGTATTGTGTTTGGTTCGATGCTGGTGGCCATTTGAAGTTGTGTGTATTGGTAATCTACTGCAGCGTTCATGCTGGTTAGTGACGGGTTCTTTCCTTTACGGTTACAGTTATCAGTTTGACAGTTCATCTCAATCGTTGACCAGCGCGTGGCCAGCGTTCGCTTCGGTGCTACGGTTGGTCTTGAGTTCGACTCTCGGCCGGGTCTTACCAAAACCTTGTAAATAGGCACTGTGGTGCTGTATCCTTCTTAACAGGCGCACGGTGTTCGGACGAGCTGCAGTGACTATCATCCAGAACGCAAAAACGAAACGGAATGAAATTATACCAGACCTTGAACAAACTCAGTCGTGGCGCTACCAAGGCCACTGTATGTGTAAAAGCACCATATAAAATCAAGAAAAATCTGTATCGTTGCAAGTGTGGGTTGCTGTTTCCGCACACTTGAGTTTGTTACTTATAGTCATTTTACTATAGGTTTTCCTATTTATTTAGATTCCGCCTTTAAGTTGTTTAAAACCGAATTCAATGACACAGCGGTCAATGTTATTGTTAGGATACGACAAACATTGTTTATTTTCTAAGCCTTTTCAGTTATTCACAGTTGACTTGTTCCATCGCAAGTAGCTACTACACACATGTTTGTAAGTGCAACTAAGCCTGCATAATTACTAGTGCGTGCATTAGTTCTACAATGGAAAACAATCATACCATAACAAAATAAAGTAACTCTGTGACATTCAGTAAAAATAAGTTTGATAAAGGTTAGCCTTGTTCTCATTGCGTTTCATCAGATGCAGGCCACAATGGAATCAGTGCAGACATATTTAACAAGCACAAGAGTTAGAAATGAATTCCTTACAAACTCTTTATGAAACGTATTCATTTATGTTGAGCTTACAGCGTTCGTCAAATAAGTTTTTTTCTAAATAGTCGCATGTTGAAATGGATGAGTTTGATTTCACCGATGAAATTGAGAGTCTCGAAGCAGAGCTACTTGAGCAAAAGGAGACAAAACGTAAAATTCTACAGAAACTGGATTTATTTGTTCTGGACAATTCGATTCGTGAAACAACAGTCGGTCAATTGCGTGGACACACCCTCCAGAACAAAATCAAGATCTATCAAGAGGCGAAAAAATGCGGATTCGAATACTGCATTGTTGCGTCATTCAATCACATGACCAGGGTCGGCGATACTTTCTGCCAATGGCTGAAAGACAACAATGAGGACCGGACAAAGATGTTCTCGTTTTCAGAATTCACTGAAGGGGTCAAAGATGGAGTTGCTGATATTGAAACACTTCCAGTAGCAATGGAGAAATGCAAGACGTACGGCATTCCCAATGTCATTATTGAAATAGATTTGGCAGACCCAAGATTCAATTGGAATAAATTCACCATCCGGGACTTTTGTCAACTTCTGCACAAACGAATCAACTGGTGTTACAATAATCTTTCATCAGACTCAAAGATTTTGGTCAATTTTCGCGACTTCGCTTTTGCCATGAAAGGTAAGAAAAGCCTTGTTCGCGTTTTGACCGTTACAAAATTCCTGGCAAAGCTCCCCAAACAATGTTTTGGTCTTTGCATCGAAGAAATGGGAAAGTTTCTTCCAGAAGAGGTTGGAGCTTGGTGCGCTACCCTGCGCAAGGTGATGAATGATTGCAGTTGGAATGATGGGAAACTACTCGCGCATGTGCACAAACGCTGGGGTTTCGCTCACGTCACTCAACTGGAATGCCTCATGAACGGGGCTGACGGTATCTGGGCTGGTGTATGTGAGGAGGGGGCGTCGGTGGGGCATGCAAGCTCCACCGTGACGATCATGAACTTGGTTCGAATGGGAAACAAGAAAGTCCTGGAGAAGTATAACTGTCATTACCTGCGTCAAGCTGCCGTCAACATCACTGAAATCACAACAGGTAGACCACCTCACTACCGGGAGCTTATTTATGGGGAAAGGGCTTTGGATCTTTGGCTTCCAGGACAGGAGGATTCGGTTCGAGAATTCGATTTGGCGAAGTTTTTTGGTGAAGAAGCACCCAACCGTATCACCGATGTTTCGTCGTTTGGAATGATAAAAGAAAGGCTGGTGAACTTGTTCGGCGACGATCCGCAGTTTACAGACAAAATGGCTGAAAAAATGAAAGAACTGCTTTTGAATGACATGTCTGGTGGTAGAAAGGAAGAATACATGAGCCCCGTTGGAATAGCTATGCTTTTCGATAGAGCCGGAGGCCAAATAACATCAAAGATGTGTGATGTTGTTGAGGAGATGAAGGTCAATGAGCCTCACGCTCAAAAGTTGATCGACGACGTTAAGAAGATATGGGATGAATGGGATTTGAAAGAAGGAGAGGAGAGCGGTGATAACCGTCTCCGTTTCGATTCTTTTTACAACGGATTCTTATCTCCCTATTTCGGATGTTACCGCTGCGAAGACACAAGGAAGGGATTGCAGGCTCTCGACATGGATAATGACGACCACATTGACTGGTCCGAGTTCGAATTGTATTTGAAGTGGGCGATGCGTCAGTATCCACATCTCGCTGATGCAGATGAGCTTCTGTCGTGCGCGTTCAGGAAAGGTCTCATTCCTGCCATGCAAGACGTTGTTCTGGAAACTGTTGGGACCGAATAACGAAAACTTCACCGCTGACACTCACAATGCACCACTATTTAAACAGCGGCAACTGCAACAGTGTTGAACTGGACTAACAAACATCATTAAATGCGCAGCACAATGGCAACTATCACTGTAGATAGTGTAAAAACAGTTTGATTCCATTCTTTTGCATGTTCAGACATTTCTAAGCAGCATGTCCTGACGACTTGCTTGACATTCGACCAAACATCGACGGGTTTCTCACCTTGTCTAAGGCAAAAATGCTCACTTACCAAATACTGTTCATCAAACAACAGTCGTTGGTTATTTTTGGTCTAGTACTATTGTGTGAATGCTCTTTACAACTCGCAAACAATTCACAGCTGATATTGCCAGAATAACTTAACCCTTTTTGCTCCATCATTCGCCCTGCCATATTGTGAGCAACTGTCGTGAACACATATTTTTTCATCATGCTGAAAAAACGCAATGCTGCTCTTATGAACCCAAATGTGAAGCTTTTCTCGGTCAAATGGTATTTTTTTCTTAGCTGTGTTATTCATAAACAGCATCAAGAATGCGGGTGAGTTTGATGTGTTCTTTAATTTAATTTGAATGGAAGTTTAGAACGCGGTGAATCTTCTATGACTAAAACAACGAGGGTTTTATTCTTTGTTTTCATGAACTTAAAAAATATACCCGAAATCCAATAAAGTAAATATGGTTGAGTTTCGAAGAGGGGTGAAAACGCTTTTTTCTAAATTTTTCATTTATGCGTCATTGATTGGATTAAACTGAAGTAGATATTCCAATATATGAGAGATGGGTGTAAATTGTATCAGCTTATAGGCTTATGGCATGTATTCTGTGATTCTTCATCAGCTTTACAACCAAGAGATAGCGCGTATACATTTTCTCATTTAATTTTCTTATTGTATTAGGGAAGATGTCGTGCAAGATGACCCCTAAATGGATTAATTAATTAATCATCGGTTCAAGTACCACTAACTCTAGATGGTCAATGAGGGGCTTTAAATATGCGGATTTTCGCCAAGTGCTTTAAACGAAAAACAAGTAAATTGCCACTTAAACGTTTTTCTCAGGCCCTGATGACGTTATCGAAAAATTTCCTTACCTCACCTAGTCTTGGCGCCACACCAAAAAAAAAATCGAACGCGGAAGTACCTGCCCGGATTTTTTAAATCGAAGTCAGGAGACTTTCTGCTTCCTTCGAGGGTTTGAAGACCTCTCTAGCTCTATCGGCCGGAAAGTTATGGCTGAACAAGTTCGGCGCCACAATTGCAACTCTGCGGTCCTTCAAGGGTTAAATGAACCGTTTTCTTTTCTCAATTCAAAGTTTGCGGAAGAACTGTCTTTATATATTTCAGACGTTTAAAACAGGAAAGAAATTGCCCTCAGAAGCGTTGCAAGTAACCGGATTGCATCTAAAATAAGATGGTTGTTATTTTTGCCAACGATATCAACCAAAGTCAGCCGAAGTTAGCGTACTCACCGGCACAATCAGCTGCAATGAAATTGAATTCAGAAAGGCCGAAAACTTGTTTGTAGCCAGAGAGGATATGCAGTGATGCATTTTGGACAACTTGTGTAAAATTCAAGAAGTTTTTCCGCCATTTGTTATGCATAGAAACTTTGCAGTTTAGCTGCGAAGAAAACCGGTCACTTGGCAGCTTTTTGACTTGCCAGTATAGGGTCTCGAATCGTGAGCGGCACTGTCGAGATTGCGACGGGGATGGTCGAAACCTTTGCAGAACCTCTAAAAATTCAATGCGCAATGAAATTGAAACTAACGTTTGTTTTATTCATAACAAATGTCTTTCAGATATAGGCAGGTCAAAAAAATCATTCACATATTGTCACAACAACCAAAATTGCAATTGTCGCCTTCGGCATCATGCATTAGCTAACTTTCTATGATTTTATGCAGTGGCTTCTCTCCGTTATTTCCATTTTCATTGGACATGCTAGCATTTCCCTAGGACAAATAAGCCACACCTATAGTTACAACCGTAACGTTTGAAAATCGCTTCTTCAAATACCCGTTTTTATTGCACAACACGAAATCAGAGGCAAAACAGAATGCAACTTTTAAATTGATCACAATTATATAGTATACAGTACGTAGACAAATATTTGCTTTTCCCCGCACAGTCAAATGTTTGTGACATTAAGACAGGTTACTTTGCAAAAGGGAAACGAAATACTAAAAAAGCAAATATTCCTACATTGGCTGTAAAATCGTGTTCCAACGCAACAGCGAAACCGTGTTTCACTTTCACTGCATGGAAGGACGTTTCTGATTCATCTTCAAAAGCAGGTCAATCCCTCGACGCAACATAACTTTCTGCCAGCATCAAAGCATGACTTCCTGGCTGTCGCAGGCACGCGTCAAACAGTTGAAACAGTCAGCAGTGCGTTTAGGGCGAGTCAAATGAGGCACGTGCCTCGGGTCTACCTTTTTTAAATGCCGTGGGGCCTTCCCTTTTCTTAAAATGACCATTAATACACCAGACCCCGCTTGATAAATTCACCTGCGCACCAAATGTTTTTGGATTTAATAAGCGGTGGATTTTATAACCGGATCGCAAAAATAAAACTTAAACAAACAAAACGTAGAGTACAACACATTTATTAAAACTCATGCGCACCAGCAGAAATTTGGAGTATTGTTATTTGTGTTGGTGGTAATTTCTCTCTGAGGTATCATCTGTTTTGTTTTTTATTGAACAAACAAGTCTACCTCTTTGAAACCCCATTGGTCACGTCCAGTAGCCAAATGCCGCAGACACTCTACGTGAAACACATACTCTTTGCCCGCGCTTAATGTCTGGCAGTGCAGGATGAAAAATGATCACATGGAACGAATACTGGATTTGCAAAGAGGCGTTTTTTTCAATGCTAAGATTCCGTCTTAGTCATGTCGGTGTGCGGATGTGAAAGAAAGTGAATGAGTTGGAAAACCACGAGTGTTCATTACTGCTAGATAAGGTATATATATTTGGTATAATTTTTGCCCTGGAGCAACAGAAGTTTTATTTCAAGCAGCAGTGTATATGGAATCTGAATGTTTTAAGATGAAGCTCTCAGGAGCAGCTGCGTTTAACAATCCATAGTTATTTTGCCTTTCACTTGAATACTTTAAATGTGACCACACTTTTCAAGAAAAACATCAACTTACAAGGCTGTGGCTAACTACCGTGCTGTGATATACTCGACTACAAACAAAAAGCAACCTCGCCGAAATAATGGGAAAAATTTATTATGTAACCATCTTAGCAGCCCCTGCCTTCACCCTATAAGCAACTTCAACCATTTGGATATCCCGTACGTCCCCTTGTTCTTACGTAATACGTGAACGTTCCCTGCCCAAAATGTTCTTGAAAAAACAGCGTTGACTATTGCTTTCCTTTGTGAGTTGGCAAATCCACTGTTTGCTGATTAAGCAGCGACCCTCCTCGAACGCTGAGAGAAGTAAATTGTTTGAATTGATCAGTTCATGTAATTTTTAAACAGTCATTCAAGCGTATTTTTTACAGGCTATATACACGTTTGAACACATAAAACGGATCAGTATCATCAGGACCTTCTCAAGTGCGTGTCAAACGAAACCCCATCGTGAGCCTGTGCGATTTCGTCAAGGTCTACAGCAAATGTGCATCGCCCAATTTATGGTTCTATGTACCTCCAGCAGCGATGAAGACCATACCCCAAATCTGTTGGATTTTGTTAAGGAAGCTACCTTTAAGCCAGAGGCCAACGGCGACATTGAAAGCCAAGGACAAGACATCGAACCCACTTTTCCCTCAAACATTTCGACTAAACATTTGCGAGTAAAACGGCTTCCTCGCGTTGCAGGATGGGCAGTTTTAAGCAACTTATTAAAATCGAATGCATGAATGAAAACTTCACAAGCAAATGTCGAAATAATTGACATTGCAATTACTTTAAAAAATCCACATAATGGTCAAACTGCTGCACGAGCAAATATCATGTGTAGACCAAAACTGTTGTGGAGTAAATGTCAGTTTTAGTCTTTACTAGTTTTAAGTATACAGTACTTACTCATTTCATGCTCGAGTGCTTCGAAGGAATGGTAAATTTGCAGTTTGTTGAGGAACGCAGCTAAGGTGAAGATTTTCAAAATGGTAAGAGTTGTGCTAGCGTGCAAAGTAACGCTGAAATGTGGAATGTTGATATTGCGGTCAAAAACGGATGCTTCCTAAAATGTAAGCCAGGAGATTTGATGATTCTGTGTCGAAAATGTGATCTATTTCTCATCATCGAGTTCAATTGAAAAGGCTTATATCACGAGAAGTGAAATTAATTAATTCTTTGTCGTGTTCGTGCCCAATGCTGCCGACGCTCTTGTGCACGTGGTGCGCGTGTTTTGGTTAATATAATCAGCTGCAAATCTGTTCAAGTGTTCGAATGACTTGCGGTAGGCGACAACCACCACGGCTGGTGACCCTTCACAGTTGAGCTGGTTGCGAGCCTGGTGAACACCCTACCAAAATGGCCACCGTACCCCACTGATTTACGATCTCCCACGTTTTGACAATTCCAGCATATGTGTGGTTAAATATCAATCATTTTCGAAATTTTCCATCAGATGGCTTGTCTCAAGACAAATCTTGTAAGGAAATAATTAACCAGTAGGACAAAGAAAATTTCAAATAAGACGTTTCTCAAAAATGATGAGAATACATAATTTCATCTTTATTATTTGAAAGGTTCTGCAATGTTTTGAATTTTCGGGGGGCAAATGCCCCAAATGTCCCCCCTGTTTGCCCGCCTGCTTGAAGGATAATTCTAAAAATTGATTGATCACACCGCAAGCAAAAATCCTCTTTTGATGTAATATAGCCATGCTACATATTTGAAATATACAAAAGTTTCTGTTATGATGATGAATCCAGTCACTGATCGTTGTCTAGCTTTGTGTCAATATCAGCTGAAAAGATTTCGGATCAGGCAAATTCAAGTTTATTCGTCACGTTTTTGACTTGTTTACTAAAAATTGATCCCGCTGTAAAAATTAAGTTCGAAATTATGAATCACAAAATTCTGCATCGCATGGAGTTGCCCAAAATCCAGTCAGTTTCGGATCAAATACAATCACATTTTGCAAAAATTAACTCTAGAAAATTTGAATCAAAAAGGTCAGGACTTTGTAATAACTTACGATCACAAAAATCAAAATGTTTATCAACTCATCAAAACAAAGATTATTCTGACCATTACAAAGGTTCGGTTGAATGTTGTCGTATCTCATTTAAATGATGCTGATTGGCTTTTTGAAAGCAGTTTTAAAAAAGTATGCCTGGGATCAGAGACCGAGTTTAAGGGGGACGGGAGACATGTCTCCCCCAACTTTTGGACTGGTGGAGACATAATATCTTTTGTCTGCCCCAATATTTTGTGATAAAACATGATGTAGTTGTGTGAATTTCATGGTTACATTACTGTTGCAAACGTTTCCCCAGCATAAAGCCAGGGAATAAATAGGAAAAACGAACATTATCACTGGATTATGTGTGGACACAGTACACAGATTGACTAGGTAAACTGAATTGTCATGGATGTTGATAAGTATGTTAGTTAATTTGAATTACGGAATTTGTGTGCACATAAACTTCGCTTAATCACGAATTCCTGCGCTGGTCTGTAGCCCGCAGTCAGAATACCGTTGCCACCAGGCGCGTAGCCATGGGGGCAACGGGGGCAATGTACCCCCAATTCCAACGTTTTCAGGTTAATAAAATATTTGAAGTATAAGCCAAAGAAATACTTCTGTACAAATCAACGAAACTGCCTCAAGGAACCTTTCCTACTTCAGCTTTAGTCGAACACAAACTTGTATCTGAACTTTTGTAATCAATGACCCGCAAGTAAAAACAATTGGAGTTACGCTTTTCGCAGCTGTTTTTGGCGCACCAGCTTGCTGTATCTCACCTAATGGTTATGTAAGCTTTATTTCAAGACCATGGCAAATTCCTTTCTGATATAACCGTTGGTGTCACGAATATAACTTATCCTTGTTTCCAGTGTCAGCGTAATCTTAAATCAATATCGTAGATTTTTGTTTTTGCACAATTCAAAAACTACGTGCGTGAATATGGCGGTGATATAGATTGCATATATCTTGAAGCTCTAACTTTCGCTAAGAAACCATTCAGTTTCAAAGTCTTATTCATCGCGCCATAGTGACTTTTTAACAACAATAGCATTCATTCTAGATATTCATTTGTGATGGCATGTATTGTGACGCTTAAATCACAATTATGTGGGGCCTTAACGTTTTCATCAACGGTTTCCCTTTGCCTTGCCGGCGAGTAAAAAATCAGTCTTCTCAAAATATTAGACGCTGACCTACTGTTCATAAGCTCAGTGTTTTAACTTTCATCTGATGCTAATTACCACCCTATCCTACAGTAGATAATTTCAAATCATTTAACTGCAACGAGAAGAGTCAGCAGCAAAATCTAACGTAAGTAGCAAGATGCTTTTTACTGTATTTTTTAAGTGCTGAGGGAATTGACACTGCCATTACTTACATACACTCAGATACTTGTGTAGTGATGGATATTAAAATTTAGGGCAAGCTCTTAGAAAGGGGCTCAAAAATCGCTATTGCGAAAGGTAGATGTGGGATTACGTGGATAAAAGAGTTAAATTTGTTTCACATTTAAATTTATGAACAAAATTTAACGTGCAAGCCCAAATTTATGGTTTTTGAGACAATTCCGGCCATATCTTCCCGACCGATTGCGCTAGAGAGTCAGTGAAGACATCATAAGATGCGGACTTTTGTGTACTTTCTAACAAACAATGAACAGCCACCTTTGCATTTGAAATTTTGCCAGGCGTTGCAGTGACGCAACAGGGGGCATCACAGTGCCAGGAAAAATTTCAAATGCAAAGGTAGCTGATTTTTTGTTTGTACCACTAAAAACTGATAGGCAGGTTTGGCGCCTAGCTGGCTTCAGCCGTTGACTTGGAAAACGGTGCCTGCGGCCTGTCCAGTCCTCCGATCGGGGTTAATGTGTGGGTCCAAAGAAATTTTTCTTGCGCAGTGCCGACATTGACTCGTCATCAATGCAGCATGTACAACGAAAATATCCGCCTGGTTCCAGTGCACTCATGGGGAGGTAGGCGCAGCTGACGACATGCGTCACTGGAATACCTTCGTTCAAAACAATAAACAAAACCACCGATAATGAAACTTTCTTTCGTTTCCAAGTCAAATAGTGAGCGGGAATATGGCCACAAAAAAAGACAATAACTCTGATAAAAGTTGTTTCACTTCATGTTTACATACCCAGTAGATAAAAATAAGCTTACATTAGAATCATTGACCTGGCTACTAAATAAAGAAAATTTATTTTGCCATTCAAATGAATTTCTTAACTTTCTGTTGTAACATACCTAATAAACGCGCAACATCTCATATACAATTTTCCTCTTGTTGCATCCGTGTTGCTTCGTGATTTGAGTTCCAAAAATGCATGAATAAAACACTAACATTACCATCTTACTAGCCTGATCAAAGTATTATTCAAGAGAGCAACACGCTGTAGGCCGCATTAGCTGTGGGTAACCGAATGGGTATGATAGAGCGGAAAAGTTGGCTGAGAGGTCCGTATAAGCCAGCGGTTCTCAACCGGGAGTTCATGGACCCCCAGGGGTCCATACAAAAATTTTTTGGGGTCCACGACCTTTGTATGCATAAGATGAAAGCAAACCAGCGAATTGCCAAACTACCCGCTGTGGTTGTCTTTCTTGTATAAGATGACAAATCGAGTGCAAGTCTAAATCCAGGCTTCAGGGCAACACAAAATCTGGATCATATAAAAACGAACATGCACTTTAACAAAAGTCTAATTAATCTGTAATGACGCCTGAGGGCTAATCAATCTGTAATGACGCCTGTGAGAAGACAAACGATAGAGACAGTGTTGCCAAATTCAATGTCGAAAAAGGTAAAAATTATGTCGTGTGGAAAAAAATATTTTCATACACTTGAAAATATCATAAAATTTCATCAGAATTTCGTCTCGTTCCAAGCTTTTTTGTACCAGGTGGTTTCAGATTTCACCAGATTTTGAAAACCAGGTTGCGCATTTCACCAACTTGCAATACTGTTACTCAATATTCCAACACCTTGTGTGCAAATGTTTCACATTTTTTCCTCACAATGCCAATTATATGCAATTATCCCATCCTTAGCTGAGCTTGTTACACACAGTTCCATTCGTTGGACAGTCTGATTGTCATGAAATGTCAATTTGTAACGTGATAAGTTCATGAAACAGTCATGATTTTGGCGCGCAAAGCGGATGAGGAACTTTCTTCGTAGAGACCACTTGTACGTAACAGTATTAACTGGTTTTACTAAAAGGAGTCCCCTGTATTCAGCCAAATGGTCAAAAGGGTCCACGACACTGAAAAGGTTGGGAACCACTGGTATAAGACTTGCCTTAGACAAGCAGTTGTAATGGGAAATTCGGAAAATGAATCAAATCATCAGAAAAATAAGAAAAAAGCGATTGCTTGCTGGAAAAAGTAAATTGCACTGTTTGTAGCTAACGGTTGCCAGCACTGAACGTGGTTGTAAATAAAACACCATTCCCGTCACTTCGTTTCCAACCCTGTTCGAATCACTTTCCTGCAAACAGATTGAATTATGTCAGCGGTAAACACATTTACAGAAAAGAGTTCAATCACAAAGAATTTGGTGAAAACAAGATATTCGTCATCAACATTGTATTCCAGGCACGTTTCAGTCACACCGCCATGACCTTTAGTCTGATCAACAGCAACTATCAAATCGGCCACTATAACTTGGACAACAATGCGTGTTACTGTGTTTTCCTTTCCGCCGTGAAGTGGGTTGGCGCTCTGGCTCTGTCACAGAACATATTTGGCAAGGCATGGTGACGCCATTACGGCCATGACTGCTTAGCAACAAAGAGTCGTTATTGGCTAACAAGCGAAGTTCAGCATCTACTGTATATTCTTGATTGTATCTTTTGCTTCTCTGCAAAAGTGAGACGCGTGATTGAACAACAAACGACTTCTGGTCGCAGTAACTGGCATCGTTATCCTCATGCTACAAAATATTTTTGCATGAGTAAAATGCTTCAGTTCGGCTTTTGCTTTAAGCATGATAGGTGACTTTGCGTGACATTATTGCAAAGCCGACGCAAAGGATTTTTACAGTCATTGTTTGCTAACAAACATGAATGATGGTTTGGAAGACGGGCGAGCGATATTTCCAAACGCTATTTGGTGAAGCGAGGCTTTCATTAGGTCAATTCTTCGAAATTTATATACCGGTACTTTCAAGTAACTTCACTCCACAAGTGAAGGAAGCAAGGAATCAATCACAATTTTTTAATAGGAAATCGAGTTCACGTAACACTACGCATCGTCAGGCCTATCATCTGCAAGCAATGCTAACAGGTGTGAAACGTAGAAAGGCCAACACAAGGTCAGAGTAAGTAAAAAAACCTCAAGACTGCAATGAAAAAACCGCGCATACCCAACCGCGACAAATAAACCAAAACCAAAACGTCTTGCTAAACTACATGCAAAGGCTGAAGCCTCAAAACTTACTGCATAAATGACAAAAACCTTCTCTCTGTACTTTCGATCATGTTTTTGAGTATTCTTTTGGAAACGTGATTTGTGGAGAACTTTAGCAGTTCGCTGCAGTGCTTTACATTGTGTCGTGGTTTCTCATCTTGTTCACAGTTGCCGCGAGCTTAGGCGGTTGCGGTATTTCATCGTGCAGGCAGCAGCGTCTGGTGTTTAGTTCCCTTGTGGTGCCCTCGACAACTGGCCCTGCGATTTTCTTCCATGTTACGATTCTGCGTTCGGATGCAAACAGAATCGCTAGCGCAGCTTACACAAAACGCATCACCACATCACGCACTCTGGAGGAAAGACATGTTCCCCACGGGTTGTTTTGTCAAAGCCCTGAGTTATGTCTCTGGTTGTTTATCATCCCAGAGACCTAGCACTCAGTGCTTGTTTCTTGCGAACACATATAATTTAGGTATCTAGGACCTTTTTTGTATGCAGTCGTATTATGAGGAATTGCAACTCATTTCAGTCACACTAAAGTCAGGTTAAAGTGGCATTGCTATGATCTCTATCTAGTATCGATTGTTTGAAATAAACCTTGTACAGAATAACACCTCGGGTATATAAAACCCTTTCGAACTATAAACGGTGCAACTGGTGCTGAAAACATATCGTCCAACAAACACATTTTCAGTCAAAATTTAATTTGATGGGAGGATATAGTACTGTGAACTGTTGTTGTGTTGTTACTCTTGTGATGTCTTGATGCTGAGGTGCTGTCTATATATTTTCAAATTTGATAAAACAGCGACATGTAAAATCAACAACAGGAGAGAACATGTCAAGCGACAAACAAATTGTTAGAATCCTGAAATGTAAAATTGAAGCTTGAATAGAAGGGATCGCTTGAGACACTTGTTGGTAACTTAAACACCAGTTCAAGCTCAGACTTACGTTTGGAAGCTGTGCTGTGCACAAAACCGTGCATGACGTATTTTTTTATTGATCGCATGCAATGCGACGGATGCGTTTCATGACAATCAGCAGCAGGCCGAAGCCTGAATAATGCTTTTTGTCTGCGCGGTTGTGGTGAACGCTCTTGTCCATGGACCGCTACGGCGAATCACTCAGTGGCCTTGGATCGAACCACCCAACCATCCAACTTGTAGGTGGACAATCTACCACTGAGCTAAACGCCGCCCATGACGTATTTCCTGAATCTGAACATCGCGGTCTATTGTCATTGACCAGGGGTGGATCCAGCCAGTAACGTTAGGGGGAGGGCGATTTCAGTAATATTTGGCAGTCAAGTCACATAACGGCTTTGTTACTGTAAGAGGGATGAATTATACTTCATATAACACTGCTATGACAAAAAGATGGACGACAGAATGGCCTTATATCGCGAATGCTCTTTTCCGAATTGTAAAAAATTATGGTGAATAAAGTTACTATCTTAAACTTTAGGGGGGCGATCGCCCCAATCGCCCCCCCCCCCTGGATCCACCCCTGTCATTAACCGAGTTGAGAGAAAAAAATAAAGCTGAGGCAGAGCTCTTGAAAATGTTGGAAACGCTAGAAAACGACTTCAGCTCTTGGTGTGATTTTGAGACTCGTTCTGTGTCAGTCCTCCACTGAGTTGATGCCGTTGAGAGAAGACCCGTAGCATCGCAGCATACGCACAGTCAAGATGATTGTTTTCCTGGTACACAAATGAGTGATCAGTGAAAACTTCACTGCTTATTGCTTATATCAAAAGCGAGTCGATCATCAGAATGGTTAGTGATCACACATGCAGCAACACAAGTGTTGCTAGGAAGAAGTAACTTCATGGTGATAAAGGTAAAGCCGAGATTACAGTGTTTGAGCAGCCAGTGCTTGTGATGAGTGCGCCGTAAAAGTGATCGTGCGGAAACCCTGTCATCATTAGCGATCCTCGTTGTCCGGAGCAAAAAGAATTTTATAACCGCGCCCCGGAATACTTGGGGTGGAGAACCTGTAACTAAAAATTGATATGCAAGATATGAAGATTTTATTTTTTTCAAAATCTCATAAAGTTTCGAGTTAAAGAGGTGAAAGAATCTGGCTAAATCTGTGAATTTTGTGCTTCAGACAAAACAACTTTCAGATTTCAATGAAAGACTGTGTACGAGCGAACGAAATATTTAATTCTTTATTGAAAACGTTTCACCACATAGTTGTTACAATATAATTTTTGTATGTTTGTTTTGATGAAATAAAATTATTGAAGACTTATTTGTATTTAGTTTGAACTGAGTAAAACTCTCCAGCAAATTTGTACAAAACAGCAAAGAATATTATCCTGTTGGAAGATGCCATGTGCTTGGAGTTCAGCAATGTTTGTAAAGCCACATCAGTGACCCACACCAAGCGAATCTATCGCAATTTATTGCGTAAGGAAACTAGTTTCGTGTGTTACACATCTTCAGTCCTGCGCAAAAGTCGACAAACAAAAAATGAAACAAAAAGAAAAAATTACGTACTGTTGCTAAGATCAAAACTCAAAATTACTAAAATTGAAGATTACAAAAATTTAGCACAATTGCAACTCATCCACTAAACACAGCTACAACACTGTTCAACGAACCCAGATCGCAACGGCCATTAGGCACTATTTCTGACTGACAAAACAAACTCATCGCTTTTGGCGTGGCTTTTTGTCTCAGGCGATCACCTGGTTTGCAACAGAC
>Ga0210059_1001564_pt1 | contig 34755 bp, 26 predicted proteins | sample Ectturendosymbi2_FD_188042 | JGI IMG/M metagenome (GOLD analysis project Ga0210059, IMG submission 188042) | Ecteinascidia turbinata endosymbiont from Florida, USA - Sample 2 (SPAdes) (version 2) | ecosystem: Host-associated > Tunicates > Ascidians > Unclassified | place: Key West, Florida... | reverse complement strand
AAATATGTGGACACTGTGTACACACCAAGCAGAAAAAAGTAAGAAGCGCTGGGATAGGTCTTGCTCGTCTCAAGGCTGGACACGTACTAACACCGGTTGTGTAATGCCCTAATGTATGGTTATCCATTTTCTGTGCTTTTGCGAATGACGATACAGCTGTGGAGAGGATAACTGCTATGTTCCTCCCAGTGTTGGTCATGTGCTAACACCGTTTCTGTAATGTGCGCTGATGTATAGCTAACCACTTCTTGTGTTTTTGTGTCTGTGATATGGACCATGAGTCCGCAATAAAATAACATTATTATTATTATTATATTAGCTACTCATAGTAAACAGAATGAAATTTTATGATTAGTAAATATTCTTCAATAGATTAATTCAAAGCTTTTACTCACGTATTTAGCGACAATAACAAAATGCTTATTTCTAAAATAATTTTATCTCGCTTCTTCGCCATTGTTGACAACCAAACTTCATTCACATTTTGTCAAGGAGTCGGAAAATTTGGGATGCTAAGAGTTGGACATTTTACCTCCGACTCCACAACCCTGCCTAGAGGTGTGTGGTTATGTGTCTGCAACATAGGCTGCTACTCCTTTGGACAACTCGTATTTTCTCTTGTCTGATTTATGACCTCAAACGACGGTTTCCACTTAACCATACGAGCCGCAATTGCTCAAGAGCTAATTACCGGCGGAAATACGATGAAACTGCGAAAACTATAGTAGGGGAGATGTACTTGTCCTTCCCGGATCTTGTGTTATTTTACGCCACGAAAAAATGTTTGAGAAAAATTGTATTCACGTTGTAACAACAAAAAATTGCAATTGAAAGGGCAAGCAGTGTTCTGACCTGTAACTACTTCACCTTTCCGTTTAAAATACAGCTAATTCTAGTTTTATGGCACTTCAACCCTCAACGACGCGTTTTCAGTTCAGCTTCTTCATTTTTAATGAACCCTGCTTGACGTAAAAGCTTCCACAATGAAACCATAAAACACAACTCGCACGTCCATTATTGCGATAGCTGGCGTTTGGCCTCAGGTTGTTTAAGAAAATCTAATGTCACCCTATGTGTTATGCACAGGGCCTACGAGAGGGGAGTACATCATACCCGAACCCGGGAGGATGAAAGTTGGCACGCTTAAGTTTTTCTGTCAAACGCAAAACTACTTGTGTGGGCCAGTTGGCAGTATGCAATTAATCTGTTTCTGAGCTTAGCATGGTAGCTTTTTCAGGTCTATATGTATTCTGATTACTATACAAACAAGCTATACAAGTTTCGGCGAGGTTCCTTTAATTTCAGGGGGCCGGTATCGGTCTTTGTACCCCCTATTAAAAGTTCTCTAAGGTCTGGTTATGCACCGTCCTCTCCTGTAAGGCAACCCTGTATTTGCAGCACTCCTTTGCTTATTCCATGGATTAAATTAATTCACTTAAACCTTGACATCTTACTACCTTGACGCCGAGTCGTACGATTCAAATATCACGTTATTGTTCACAAAGCACACAGGAAACGGTGTGCTGAGAACAAATTTTTACAACAATCCGGCGGATTGATCAATGTGTGTCCAACCGTACTGGATTAAAAGGTGTTCGATTGACTAACGCAGTAAAACCACACTCATTTTTCAAGTTTTGATGTGGCATCCCTTTTAAAGAGCTACATTTGTGGTCCACGCAGAGAAAGGTTCTGAAGCGTAACTGGACTTGAATTTCAGAACCTGAACGGCAGAACTTCAGAAAATATTCTTAAATCCCGAGTCCGCGAAGATAAATAAAGAAAACGCATACAGATGCACTTTTGATATGATCTTCCTCTTTGCAAGTAGTTTTTCTGAAGAACGGATACACGGCACTTTTCACCCTTGACCAGCAGAAACCTCTAAAAACCGTGAACTTTCCGGTTTGTTTTAGGATATTTTCAGATAGAAAACTCAAGATATAGACAGTTACACGCGGTTTAATGGGGTTAAAACGCCACTTCATCTGACATGCATTTCTGATGCTGCACCAACAGTTCACGTACATTCCGAGAAAAAAAAGATGTCTCTCAATTAGAGTGACTTTGAATTCCCTTCCAGGTTTGGGTTCCATGACCGGCGGCTGTCATGTTCCATTACAAGCCTGTCGAAGAGGTGGAAATACCTGTCGTAAGGTCGGGACAGCCCTCCTTGGTTTAAGCCAGGAGTCTCAAACTCAAATTGCTCTGAGAACCAAACGAGGACTTATGAAATAACCCGAGGACCGCATTATGACGCAACAATGGCGGTACCTGAACCTTACTGGAAACAGTTTTTACACCTTATTTCCTGCGAAACGTAGCATGAGTTCTAGGCGAATCATTTGTAGCCATCTCTACGTTCGTCTGAAAGAAACTAGTTCACTCGCTAGCCAAGCACTTGTAAACACGGGCGAATAAACTAAATGGCCTTAATGTTATTTGAAAACTCACAAAAAGCATGCATTACGGGCAGCACAAAACGCCCCCCGCGTGTTTCAGACCCCAGGTTTTAAGCTGGACAGCACGCGTTTTGTGAAAAACTAAAGACAGAAGCACAACTCCGCAGCCTGCGCACTCTGAAATTAAAGCTGCTAATTATACTTTCGCTTCAGATAAGATAAACGCGAAGGACAATCCACCCTTGCTGTCCTTTACAACTCATGCTGAGGTGAAGCAGTGCTACTACTTACGCAATTGTCGTTTCGCGCAAAGTCTTTCTCATTCCTTTGCCGTAAAAAGAGACTGTGACGTCAATCACCAGCATTTTTAATAACAACGCCGAAGATCATGTCGGGCGTTAAAAGCACGTTAAGAAAAACGGCGCGAAAGATCAATCGGAAATCAAGCGCGGCTTCAGCCAGGTCAGATCAAAGGACGCTGTAAAGGTCTTTGAACTTATACAAGTCGCGCAGCGCCCGGTCGGGACCGCAACGACATTAGCGAAAGAAAAGGACGACAGGGCATCGAGCGCATAGCAAGCATGACACAATATTTAAGCACGCCGAAAGACGACTATGGCAAGGAACGTTGCCAGTAACGACATTTTAACAAAAAATTGAATTTTTTTTACCATTTTACCGCTAGTGACGCACTAAACGGCAACCACGCTAGTTTCGATGCAAATCTATTCACTGAATCGTTTCCTTCACGATTCAAGCTGACCGCTTCCAACATCACCGATACGAAGCGTTCGTGAATGCAAAGTACGTCACAATTGAATCGTCCGCTTCAGAACGCGCATGACTAACGAGTTGGTGTACTTTGCGCCCAAACCACAATGCTGGCAGGTCCAACGACGGCTCTTGGCGCGCATGATGGCGAAAACCTCTTGAAAGTAGGAACAAGGATGTTTATGAGGGTTGCACGACAGTAGCTGATCACAGTGCGACGTTCAAAGGGTTGAAAACCCGATGGCACGAACGCGAAACCACGGAAGGTGACAATCAACGAAACCAGACAAATGGCACAGAATTTCTCATCGAGTGCTTTTCCGAGTACTTTTGGTATTTGGGAGAAAGTAGTCGTAATTCACATCTTGACATCACGGCATTTGCTAAACGTTGAAAATTCGAATTGGATTGAACGGAAGAGAAAAGCGATTTGCGCAAAAATCAGTTCTTTTTCAAAAAATTTGTTTCACGACCGCACTTCTTGCAAAACTGAGACAAATTGCTAGCTTGACAAACGTGCAACCGCGCGTTAAAAACTACTGTACTCTGATAAATAGGCTAGTGATTCAGTAACAGTGGCGACATGGACCGAAAATATCTCATACAAACGCGCAATATCAGGCGGGTTGGAAGAAAACTTTGCTTGACCCGGCGTCGTACGTAGTCTTGTTTTTGCGATGGTGGGCATGCGGTGTAAAATGCATGGCTGAGTGCGAACAATCAACCAATCGCACAACACAATGCATTCACGTCACCAGATGGAGCGCTGTCATGGCAAACAAAACAAACACTTTGAAAATTGCGCAATCAAGGTTTCATGTGTATTCAGGACTGATGTTCTATTGTTTCACTGTTATCAACTGCACATTAAGCCGGCGATGCAAACATGATCAGAAAAAAATGTTGCAACTTGCTCACAAAGCACATCAAATGTGCCTTGCGATTTTTCGCCAGAACGAAGAAAAATGCTTGCAGTATTTGCCACAGTAGATACTTGAAGCAAGACAACGAACGACAGTGGTGATGCTCATTCTCGCTCGATAGTACATCACTGTATTATTCAAAGGTTATTAAAGTACAGTTAATTACGAGTGGCCACGTGTGAACGAGGTACCTACTACAGTGTGACATCTTTTACAGGTCAAGGTGTGGCGAACGGTGAAAGCTTGGCAAGCAGAGCGCGTAGGCTAGAAAAGCACATAGGAACGACACAACACAAAACAGGGGTGATCTTACAAGGCCACGACTCACACCGAGCGATGCCAAAACTGACGGAACGCGCGATTTACAGCACTGGAAACAAAAACAAAATAAAAAAGAACAGTACGAGAAATGAAATAAATAGAAGTGCAGGCGGACATTCACTGCGAAGTTTCTGCATTGACAACATCCTTCGAGTGGTTGTAACGTCCTGAATCTTTTCCAATAAACAGATCTTGCGTTTTTGTCCGCTCTCAGCAAATATTCGGACAGAGAAACGAAACATTTCAAACCAACGGCTTGGGTTTCAAAACCAACTGCACAGTAATAGGAAGGTAACGTTTGTCACTGAAATCGTAAACAAGAGTCGTGCAGAAAAACTTTACTACAGTTTCAAGATGCTGGAGATAATAACTGTTTTACTTGTGCTGGCATTGTCGACGTTCAGCAAGAAAGAAAGAAAACTTTTCAGCATTGGCATGAGGGTTCCTGGTGTAACTTTGTGTGGTCATGCATAAGCGACATCGACTGCCTGTTAAGCTTCGCACCTGGGTTCAGGCGTCAACCGACGACAGTTTCGATATGCCGGGACACACACGAAAGCAGAAGTGAGATTATTCCTACGTGCAAGTAGAATTAATTATTCTTGTGTAAAAAAACATTGCGTAGCTAAACCGGCGTCTGATGAATTGAACTTAGAAAAATAGCAATTCATCCGCGCAGCGCAGAAGCTCGCGCGCGAACAAACTCGAAATCAGAAAGCTAGCAACAATCTCAAAGGACACGAATCAAAACTCGGAAAAGCTGGAGTGCATGATGCTGTGGGCGAGGTTCTCCGCGTAGTGAGCTACGCCTCCTGCAAGGCGCACGATCGACTCGGACTGGCGACGAGCGGCAGGAACTTCGTAGACAGTCGGCGGAATGCGCAAGATGTGCGGACACGATCCAGATCTCCGGACTCGGGCGTCGGCTGTGATTGTGCGCGCAAAACAACAAAAGAACGGTTGCGTGGTTGAAGCTGTGAATCTTTCAACCAACAAGAGACCAAAGCACAAGGATTTGAGAACTTTTTAAAGCGAGGCATACCATTTTAACAGATCCTACGCAACAAAAATCAGAACTGTGATTTTGAATAAACCCTATGCGAGATCCCTGGTCGACCCTGGACTATGCTAACCTGCGCCTTTCAGTACAATTTTTTGGAAGGAATTGTTGGCCCGCGGGCACTTTCACATGTACAAATTGGGCCCTCTTTTGAAAAACTTCTGTACATCCCTGGTGTATACGATATCCTCACGCTGATAAAATCAATATTTTTGCAATGCTGTTCTTTCGTAATAAACCAGCAATGCTATTCCTTCATAATTATACTATTCTTCAGCCATTTCTTCTGCGAGAACTGCCCAGATTTGCTCAGGTAGTCGCACACAAACGCAGTCCTTCTATTCGTACCACGGTTCTCTATTTGCAGCGTATCTATGCAAAAATGGCCTATTTTTTTCAAGTTTAATGTTGCTTCAATAGCTGATGCCTGCCTGGAATGGAAATGCAATTAGTGAAAACAAGAATGAAACACGGACAACTACTTTTTGCCAGACTCGAAAAGCATCCAAAACGAAAAGCAAGTTTCCAGCACAGTCCGTGGATCTGCAGTAGGCCTGCATACGGTTTTACAACATGAAGCTGTTTATCATCAGTTTATTTTCGGAAGTATTGCCCTTGATTTTAAAGTAATTTGATAGTATTGAACCATAACGCAGCATGCAAAACGCTCGAGCAACAGTGAATGAAGACCGCATGGAGTCCCTGTTTTCTTGCAAACTGACAGCCACCTTCTGCCGCCTGCTGGCATGAATTGGACAGATACCGTAGAGAAAAGCTCGCCTAACTCCGGTCATGCAACTGCAAATTTTGAAGGAAGTGTTTCACCGTAATTTCCTGCAGAGACTATGAGATACATGTCACCGCGATTACTGGAAAAACCCAGAAGTTCCCTTGATCCCTTTCAAACAGGAAATATATTTTTATTAGCGCTGAGCTTTCAATGTAGATCACTATACAGCACAAACCTTTCTGCAGTAGTGAACCTTTACGAGTTAAGGTTAATGTATTGTGATATAATGTTCGTTAATGCACTGTGATATATTGTTGACTTAATGACCACGAAATGCGAAATGGCATGTTGTTTTGCAAAAATTCATCATAAAATCTCCCAGGATTTGTACGCTTTTTGCCTTGGCACAGAATTTTATTTGAGCTGTTGCTAACCGGCAACACTGTGAAACCAACGGGTCAAAAAGGTCGTGCAGCCACCACGGATGGAAATTGGGCATGGAGAGAAACCATATCAAAGGACCAGCACAAGCAACTAATGCCAGCGTTGCATCAACATCAATGGTCACCATTTCGCAAGGACCAAGTCTCAACAGAGCGTTTAAGCATGCCAGGTTTTCTTGCCCTGGAGCTTTTATCTCAACTGATTGGTGCACTCCTCGAAGATCGACCGCCATTCAAACATGCAGGAAACTACACCAGATACTTCTTGCACAACAAGGTAGTTTGCAAGCTTTTTAGCCAATGCTTCCACACGACAGTATGCAAAACAATTCGATACAAGTTTCTTTAGTGCCATAAAAACACCTAGGAATAACAGCGCTTTTCTCAGAACACCATACTCCTCATATGCAACACCGGACAAATTTTTTGAGGAAAGGAACAATTTGCATTGGGCAGAGAGTAAAACTTTTAAACTCCGCTGTTGAAAGTCGGGGTTCGTGTTGTCAAAGTACTGCCTCAATCCTAAAATGTATGTATTAGTCATAGTACTATCAAGCAAATGAGCTCTATTTTACCTCAGGTAGGAAATTTGAAGATGCTCCGTGAGGTTGAAGCACAATGGAATAACACATCTGCCTTCTGAGACAACTTTTGCCCCGCAGTGATCTAGCTGTTTCAACCCTCTGGCGATGGATGTGACACTATATTGACAGAAACTTTATTGGACCTTGATCATCATAACTCATGAACCGAAGCAGCTACATCAATATCTTAGTCAATGCTGGAAAGGAAAGGGGAAGAATTGCGCATATTATGATGTAATCTTTTACGCATCACTGTGACCAGTTGCGGTGGAAACAGTAATGACGTTACAATGGGATAACGTGCAAATGCTAAGAAATGGGTATATATATATACTTTTGTTTATCACAAAGTGCATTAATAATCATGTGCAAGGATGTTTCGTTGTCTCTCTGCCACACACAATTCGTGAGTTTTGACCAAGATTGTGAGCCTGTGACGTCGCTAGCTCACCTTCAGAGCAACGTACGAGTAAATAGTTTTCCCATCCTCAAATGGGTTCTAGGTCAGCGTGGTCCACTTGCAGCCTGCGGGCCAATTGTGGTCTGAGAACTCGATTTCCGGCCCGCCAATTAAAATCTTTTTATTCATGTTGATATGTCTCAGACTGACAGTTTGGAAACAGTTGTAAAAACTTTAAAAGATGAACAGTCGCAAAAGAAGAAAGTTGAAAGAAAGAGCGTCTCTAAAGGACCACTTTGCGAACAATGTAAAACCTCTGTTTAGTATACCAGAAAACAATTTCAGCTGCAAAAGATACAACATTAAGTATCATTACGAGACTGTTCAAAAACATAAATTTGTGTAAGAAACAAAGGAAACGAAAGAAAGAACTTTTATGCACAATCTCAGAAACGATGAGGAGAAACAAGTGGATGCGATGTTTAATATCATGAGCGATCACGGAACAACCTTGCAACGTCATACGAAGCCGCACTCCTTGCAAAGAGAAGTCGTTTCAAGAAGGTGAATTCGAAGGATTGCGCAACTAATGGCTGAAGCCTTTGGGGAAGGAAAAGTTGTCTCGCCATAGCATACAATGGTAAGGAAAGTTGTTTATTTAGGCCAACAACCTGTTTCTAGTTAACTGAAAGCCTGGATGAGCAAGTGCAGGTACCTCGGTTGCTATGGATGAGCACTGATGTGACTGATACCAGTCAGCCAATGATATTTGCTCGTCTAGTTGACGAGGATTTCGGTATTCACCAAGACTTGTTTAATATTAATCCATTAACAGATGGTACGAACGAAAAGGTTCTGACAGATATGAAGCTCTGAGCTCCGTTGTTTTCGAGTTGTGATGTTTTGAAGTATTCTTGCATATTAACGGATGGCGCTAAGGTCATGGTGTGAAGCAAAACTTTTTTGGTGGGGCTGCTGAAAGAAAACGGAAGGAAATGAATAACGCTGCATTGCACAATCCATCACGAAGCGCTTTGCGGAAAAGCAATGAAACTGATGGAAGTCAGGCAAAATGTTGTCAGATGGTCATCCCTAACAAGAGGTAATAAAAGCCCAACATCATCGAAGATTCGTGGCATCTTTGGAGGAGATCGATGCTGAATTAGTGGACTTGCCTCTGTATGCGAGTATCAGATGATTGAGCACAGGCAAGGTGCTGAAACATTCCTTTGGACTGCGCAAAGAAATTCTTTTTCGTAGAACAGCGCGTGGACAGCACATATACTTTTTACTTTCAGCTGCAAAGCCGTGATTACATTTTTGGTTTAGCATCGAGGCCAACTTGGAAATAAAACTTCGCACATTTGTCTTCGCGTGGCCTCAACCACAGTTCCCGCGGGTAAAAAAATCTTTTGTTAAAAAGCACCTCGACCGCACATGTCGCATGAACCAGCATTAAATGTCGTGGTGATGTTTTAAAATAAATTGTTTCTTTCAAATGTTTGGTGTTGAAATTATGCCCAGAGCCCGGGACCGAGTTTGTGGGGACGGGGGGCACATGGTTCCCCAATTTTTTGACAAGGGGGACACAATATCTAATGCCCCCCATTATTTTGTGATAAAAAATAATGCAGTTGTATAAATTTTGTGGTTAAGATATCCAAGACGCTGATAACTGGTGCTTTGGATAAAGAGGTTATCAAAGACTGTCCAGAACACCGTGACTATGGCCTTGAAATACAATTGCCAACGCATGTTCATCACCACAAGAAATCAACCTTAGCTGGGCACCTGAAGGTATTCCGTGAAACGGAACCAAATGTAAGGTGCATGTTTCCTGCAGTTGAAAACTGCAGAGGATACTTTTAATATCACCTGCAAGTTCTTGTGAACCAGAGCGATCCTTCAGTGCCCTAAGCAGGTTGAAAACATGACTGCGCTCTACCATGACCCAAGTACGCCTGAATCATACCGGTATTTGTCGTGTACATATGAATATATTAAGTGGATTATCCTGCCAAGAAATTTCTGACATCCAATGCTACAAGGTGCCGGCGTACTTAATAGACTTATGGGTCATTGTGGGACGCAGCCCATGCCAGTTAATGGAATTTGAGATACATGTTCATAAATTCCACTCTACTTCTAACGTATTGTTTGTTTTTAAAAGAATAATTGAAGTGTTTTGTTTGTTTTATCTACTTTGACAACGAAATGCTCAAGTGCTAATACTAAAATTTTGTGTACTTAGTAAAGAAGCAAATATCTAGTAATCATTGTCAACTGCTAGCACAGTACTATGGAACTGCCAAAGCCAGGGGGAGCTTGGGCCATGGTCCCCAAAATATATCATTTCCATAATTTTTATCTCCCATTTTGCCAATTTTACGAAAAGGTCGTAATACGGTTGAGTGGACATGGTGACGTCACCTAAACGCAAACAATTGTTTGTCCCCAAAGTTTTCCAGCAAACTTGGTCCCTGCCTGGAGCCAAACGCATGACTCGATGGATGTGTCTTCGTGTAGCCGGAAAGATTCGGGTGTTGAGTGCAGATTGCAAGCCAGAAACAGGTTCACTTGTTGAGAAATGCATTCTGTGTCTGACGCGGAACACTGCGCAGTAGTAATTGAAAATAATTGTTCGGTATGACGCGATCGATGTGTCAGGCGCGGTGATGTGCACTTGCGAGCGAGTGCACAGAAAAGCGCAAAGCTTGCTATCAAAGGCTTTGGCAGACCAGCGCGTCTACGACCTGGGGCACTACGCAGAAAATGTAACCACTTGCGGTCAGAACAAACACAAGTGGTCATTTTAAACTACACGTTGTCAGCAATGACGAACAGGCCTTACAAATTAACAGAATTTCCATGGTTTCCTTTGTCGCACAATTATCATGTGGCACGTAATATAGGCGTCTGCAAGCCATATGATGTGGTTTTACATCATGAGGTGGTTTTACATTAAGAGAGCGGGCGGCGACCACAACAGCGGCATCAGATAAAGCAAGCCTGTTATTCTCGGGCTACTTTTCTCGAAGCAGGCAGGGAACAAGCCACCATCCCGAACTTTTTCTGTAGGCATTCAGTGATGGGTGATGGACACAAAGTTCTGGATTTGCAGAAACAAACAATCTATCAGAGTGGCCTTAAACCAGCTATGTCCAACCAAACTTGCTCACTGAGCCAAAAATTATGTCACTATCTCAACCAGGGCCGCACATTGAATGGCATATTAATGAGGGCTGCACATTGACTTACTTTAATCTTAGCAAGCAAAATTCAGTTTAGGCTAATGTACTGAAACCGTTCGAATCCTAACTGCATTGGTAACGATTGTTTGGCACCTTTAACAACGAGTTCAGCGTGATTTCATCATTGGCAAGTTTAGTGCCAATGCAGTGCTTCTCAACCTTTTAAGGCTTGTGGCACCGCAAAGTAGGAAAATATAATTTGCGGCACCCAGTGGAGAGCCCACAGCAATTTGCTTCAAGGTTTGATGACATTTTGAAAATGCTATTCTTAATGATGTATGGAAAAACGCATTAGCTCGCGGCACCCTTGACTGCCGTAAATGGCACCCCGGTCGGGAACCACTGCGCCAATGGAACAAGGGTAGATATCAGCAAAGTAGTGAAATGTTTTGCATCAAGGTGTCAATGGACACACGGAAATCTCCCAGAACGCGGTACAGCCGTGATAAAGTGACATTGACGGTCACTTGAATCATAAATGTCACATTTAAAATTATCAAAAAAAGGTCAGGTTGTCAGGATGTAGGCTACTTGCACGACAGCGAAAACCTGAACTGGACCGCGCTGGACAAAGCTGCTTTAAAGAAAGAGAATGTGATTTTACTAGATCACAAGCGTTAGTGTTTCCAACCCGGGTTTTCCCGAACACGAAACCCGTTTTTTTGGCTATTTTCTACTACCCGAAACCCGTTTTTTTTCAACTGCTAAACCCGGGTATTTTAAAAAACCTGGAATTGCTGTTGCATTCAAATATTAGTAATTCTGATAACACCAAAGTTGCAGATTGGCGCGTGTAACGGTCAAATTAGCACGTTTGATCTTTCAACTATTATCTTGAGGCACGAGGTGCGGGTTTTGCTCGGTAACCATCGTACGTTTGTTATTGATCCGTTTATATTTTCGTTCAATTAACCTATTTAGACGAATCGTGAGGTGATTTGGCACATACTAAGTGTCTACGTGAACTTTAATTTTTTCGCCAACCCAATTAAATAACTACCACGTTTGGTAGTTCTTCAAAGGTATGCCGTAGTTTCGTAGTTACTAGTTAGTTCATTTATAAGTTGTTACATGTTAGTTCATACACAAGCTGTGATTCTTTACAAAATCGATTTGTTGCTTTTCAGTTTGCAGTAATTTCTGCAAAATATTTGGCTTTCCTTCAGAAGCGACTTTAAGTAGATTTTTAATCATACGCATTCAGTTTAAAGACGTTAGTAATCAAAGAAAATGAGAAACTTAGAGCCATTTCTTATAAAACAACGCTCAACCGACAACAAAGCGCAATTCGTGCTCTGTGAGACAAACGTAGGTGGTTCAAACACCGAAAGTTTAATCAACCATTTGAAATCAAAGCACAGAATCCATGTAATCCTTGAGAGTGAAGGCCACAAAACTATTCCGGAACAGGAAGAGATCCGATCACAAATTGTGAAAAAGGAAATGAGCCTGTTTGAGGCTACTAAGAAGAGGTCAAATAACCTAAAAACACTGTTCCATGCCTTATCAAGTGTGTTTCCATGCCTTATCATGTGTGTTTCCATGCCTTGTCAAGTGTGTTTCCATGCCTTGTCAAGTGTGTTTCCATGCCTTGTCAAGTGTGTTTCCATGCCTTATCAAGTTTCAATCAAGGCCAAACCAGAGGAACCAGAAAGGGCTATTTCAGCCACGGAGCTATTTGTCGCAAAATTCAGAAACAGACTGAATGATGAAAGTGAGCTTTGATTGTCATACGTCAGTACTATAAACATCATGGAAAAACTGTGCCTAACTTAATTAATAATTCGCTAATAAATTGTGGAGTGGCCAACGGTAGTAGTTTCACGATGATATTGAGTTTTTATCGCTCAAAACCGCATTCATTTCAAACCCGAAAAAAACGGGTTTTCCCGGGTTTTTTTTGTCAGCTTCCCGAAACCCGGGTTTTAAAATTTTGCCCCGAATTGGAAACACTAACAAGCGGCTTTCAAACGTCTAGATGGGATTACTAACATATGGTTTGTTGCACCTCCCTGTGATAGACCATCGACACTGACAGCTTTCCTGCAACAAAACGTTTGTAGAGTTCATTTGCAATGATGAGCGTCGGAAGAGGGGCCTTCCCCTTAGATTTTGAAATTTGATATTTTCCTATTAACTGTTCAGTGGAAAAACGTTTTGCTTTTAGTTTCAAGGTGATAAAAAATATCTGGCTGACTTTTACGGTATAAGGTAATTCGGTGTTTGTATTTATTATAATGCGACACGTGTTAAACAAATGTGTAAAACCAGGTTGGAAGAAAGAGGTCACCGAGCACGACATTGAAAATCTTGTTTTTGTTTCTTTTGACATCAACACCGGTGCAAAGTTTTGATGCATAGGTTTCCTCTTAAATATGTTTCCTATTCAAATTTAATGAATGTAGATTAATATTCTATGGTGATGGAAAGCAAGCAAAATGCAGACAAACAGTACCTGAATTAGCACACAAACGACATTTCAACGTATTGAGTAGCTACAAGTCTGCAATCTAGTCAAAAGCAGTCAGGTGTTGTCAGTGTCATTTTACCCATTTTTTTGCATATCGCGCTGCTTATTTATCCTCTGCCCTGGTATCGGCTCACCCAGTGGAAACCCTGACTACATCTCTCTTGACCGGCAGCACTCCTAGAAACGTGGACCCAACTCGCTTCATAATAATTCCAAGGTTTATCTGCATCACCAAAATTTCGCGTACTGACAAACGTACGTTTAGGAGCAGGCAAATTTTTGAGGGTGCGAAGAATTTATGCCCGAATTTTCCCAAACTTGCCCAAAACGTTTTTGTGTGACTTCGCCTACAAATTATCTCCCACAACAATCATGAAGACCGTTTTTTGGTATGACCTCCAAAAAAGGTCTTTATGTGTTTTTCTCCAAATGTTGGGGGCCATTTTTGCTCTGATTTTCAGGGATTTTGCCCGGATTTTCGACAAATGAAAGCTTTTGGGAGTGCGCTGGCACCCCCGCCTCCTACAACGCTGATGACAACAAAGACAGTTGTTTTCGAAACGTCCAACATGATTAGATTCAATCATTGGCTTTTGCGTTAGTGTTAGAGTTTATCCGTTGCATAACACCACTTTTGAAAATCTTAACCAAGAACACTACAACGGGAAGATGCGTTTGCATAGCAAGTAAAAGATAATATGATGTAGCATTATCTTTCCCTGACTGGGCTTGATTTTCATCCACTTTTATTAGTAAATAATATTATGTGTGTAGTTTTAAAAATTCAGACGTCGGTGTCGAACAGTGTTAAAATTTATGGTAAGGCATTTCGAGAAAACAAAGATAATTTATGCGTCAGGGATTGGCCAGAAAAAAAAAACAAAGCGGCTTATTAAGCTTCAAAGCTGATATTTGGTTGATCGCAGCAAAGGATCTTACCAACGTCAAACGTGGCATGAACGTCTGAGACGTGAGGCTCATCTTCCAAGCGGGACAATGAATAAAGCAATTGATCGGCAAATTGATAGAGGCCTTTTTTCCAACCAGCATCGTCAACACCTGACTGAGGAGTGATGGCTTCACTGAAAGAGAAGCGTAGTGGCAGATCTATTCAATCACAAAAAATAGAACGCTCGTGTATCAAACGTTGTTGTCAATACTCCAAGGGATTAGCACAACCTGCTGCAGAATTGATTCAAAGCATAAACAGGACGGCTGAAATCATTATTCCGGAAGGAAAGCAGAAATAACAAAAATATCTAGGGCGTTCTTAGAATCAACACAGAGTCAAGCTGTACTACCACTTTGTCTGAAATATGTTGTGCACCTTGACCACAACAACAGTACAAAGGGAACTTACACACCGTTTATCAGAATCCTGATGCTTTGGAAAAATATGCAATATGGATGAACACCCAGACAAGATTTTCAAAAACTTGGCAAAGTTTGGAAGAGTCAATGCTGCTATATCAATTATTATTTGTAAAAAGAACAAGTTTCAAATACAGTTAATGCATTTTCGTCAAAGCCGGCAAAGGCCAATCTAACAACAAAAGACAGCGCATTAATGAAAGGGTTGCAAGATGCTTGTGCTGCAACCTGTCGGTCGGAACGGCGTTGAATGCGCAATTCACCACCAACGGGATATGCGCGAAGAATAGAACCCGTATGCAAGTGGCGCGAACAAGCAATAAAAGAGTGCACACGGCGCGTGATTTATTGCTTGCTGCCACAGTTTGAAGCTTTGTGCGCGTGCCGCCCGAATACTTATAGCGCAACACTTTCACGTCGACATATATAGGGGCTGACACCAATTTTGCTTGGCGCATGTCGAGAAGCTACGTGTTTCTACAAAAACACCAAGGCCACACAATTTCAAGTGCCAAGTTAATGCAGTTAAAATTTCTAATTTACAAAAGGTGACATTAAAGGAAATGGTAACTCTACCCAAACATTCAATAACAGCTAAGTGAATGGCAAACAATTAAAAAATATATAAATTTAACATCTGCATGAGAAAAGTCTACTAGGTGAGATACACAATATTGAAGTCAACCGTTGTATCTTTAAGCTCCCTTACCCAATGTACAGTTTAGGAATAAACCTCATTTAGCAAAGCACAATGTTCTAAACCAGTGGCTCCCAACCTTTTTCTGACCCCGTACCCCTTCAGCATTTCAACATATGAGCATGTACCCCTTAAATTTCTTATGACAAAAAGGCTGAGTAAAATAGCAATAATCTACTGAATTTTTAGAACTTCTAGATTTTTATTACTATAATGGTGACTCCGTTTTTACGTCTCAAAGTTAATTTGATGCGGCTGTATGAAATATAAACTAATATGATTTCTGAAAATAATATTCACTAATATGTGTATAAATATTTGGAAATAAATACAGTATTTATTTGATTTTTAATTATAAGCCACACTGGAACACAGGTTACCTGAGCCTCTGAGATACTTTCATACATAGTAACACGTTTGGTGTTTAATTGGTAGCCCTGGTAATGATGCTTACACTACTACAACAACTGCCTTCTGTTCATCATAATCTATCCTGTGACAAAGTGTGCACATTTGCACGTGATGCTGAAGAAAAAATGATAATGCAAATAGAGACTTTGGTCAACAAAACGTAGCCAAGAAAGGACTGAACATTATCTAGACCTTTCGGTAAGCTAAATATAAAAAATGTTTAAGCCACCCTCGACTGTAAGCCGCATGAAATGATTTAAAAAACATTAAGCTTTGGCTTACTATTGAATAAATACAGTAATATATAAATATATTTTCCCCTTCTATTGGTAACCTTAAACGTGCCCCTAGGGATACATGTACTCAGGTTGGGAACCCCTGTTCTAACAATGCACCAGGGCACAACATTCAACACCCCAGCACAAGCACTCATGTACACTTCATCTGCACAATGCCTTTGCCTTGCTGTGGTGTTATGTTATGCAGCTGTACAACTTGCAGCCACTGCTTGCTGAACTTTTTTCACAGCAGTCACAACCAGCATCCAAGTCTACAAAATGTCTAAACCATAGGTTCTCAAAGTGGGGTTTACAGACCCTCAGGGGGTGAAAAATTTTGTGTCTGGGGGTCCATCAACTGACAAAAAAAATTCAAGAAATTCAGAGTGATGAACAGTTTGAAAATATGTCCGCATCAAAGCAATTATACTAAACCTCTCCTTTGGACTATTTGCTGTTTTGTATTCCTGAGTGGTTCAATTTACTTGGCCGTTTTGAGCATAAGCGCCACGGCACTATCAAAGGTCACTGTTACATAGCTGAAGTTGGTTGTCAATCGTCATTGTTACTTCACAAATACAAAAATTAAACAGAACATAAGAACGACTACTTAGCCATCTCTCAGTATAAGCGCAAGTTTGATATAACCAGGGCTACCATACCATCCTTATTTGTAAGATTTTTCCTTTATATGAAGGGAACTGTCTTAGAAAACTTTATTGTACTTACTTTTAAGAAATGTACTTTTTTGGACTTGTGTCCTTATTTTATCTTATTTTCAGCAATAATGTCAGAAAGCAGGCTGAAGCAACAAATGATTTAGAATTTTATTTCTACTTTCCTGGGCAAAAGTTTAGGACCACCTTATAAAAAAGCAACTTTTTTGTTGACAGGTTGTATGAGGCTGACGTATTCATTTGCTAGTTTGTTACAATCACTTTTATTGGCTCACAGAAGGCAAGAGTACAATCTCATGCATGATTTTTACACATATGCTGATGTTTAAATTTTTTTAAATGTCAATAAATGTTGTTTTTTGTGGTCGTCTTTATTTTTTAGTCCAAATCGATGGTAGCCCTGGCTATAACCTGAGAGCAGCTATGTCCAACCCACTGTCCACGGGCTGCCTGTTGCCCAGTTGAAGGTTTTGTGCAGCCCAGTTCAGGTTTTGCTGTAGTAACAGTATATATTCTACATACTGACAACCTGCCTTGTTTTGATAATCTTGAATTTGTCATGTTTGATGCAGGTGGTCTTCAGTGCCACTTTATCACGTCTGTTAAGGTTGCAGTTAGGATTCGAACACTTTCAGTACCTTAGCCTAAGCTAAATTAATTTGCTAAGATCCAAGTAAGCCATTCAATGTGTGGCCCTCATTAATATATCACTCAATGTGAGGCCCTGGATAAGATAGTGACAAAATTTTTGGCTCAGTAAGCCATTTGGGTTGGACATAGCTGCCTTAGAGGCAAGAACAGATAGTGCTGCGAGCAAAAACAGCTGGACGGATGAGAGATCCACTTTTAACTGACCAAAACAAAGTTAATGATGAAGAAGATTTTAAAGAAACTCTTAGATTTGCGTGCGTGCTAACAGTGGACCCAAGATAAAATTCTCTTTAATTCTGCTGTCTTGTTCCTGGTCTTCTCAGCTACAAACTTGTATGACGGCATCGAAAGATAAGTCCCCTTCCTTTCACCACTACATATCAATGCAGTCCCATTGCCAAGGGGGGAATTGGTTGGCTGTCTTCCCCAAACAAACCCCCAAAATGAAATATGAAACACTATTAACCAGATAAGGTTTTGTCAATTTGTAGATTGTCATGTCTCCTGCACAAACGTAAAGCCCATATTCAAGATTTCTGACAATGGTTCTGGTATCAGCATTAGGTTGGCTGTTCAAGTTTGGTGAAAATCAAACCGAAAGATCGAAACACAATGGATGTGCAACTAGCTTTGTCCAAAATCAAGCGAACAATATCAAAACCTGTAGGTCCTACTTGCAGAATGTTGTCAGGAACATAAATCTTACTGAACCTCAGACGAGTCGGTTTTGGCGACAACAGCATGAGTTAAAGACTTGTGCATTTTGTTAATGTGTAGCCAATCTGTTGTTTATGCGTTGTTTACAGTATTTGTGGGTCCGCAAAAAATAAACGACTTAGGGGTCCACGAGATGAAGAAGTTTGAGAGTTTGAGAACCGCTAGTCTAAACACATAAACTTCACAGGTTTAACGTTGTGGCAAGTTGTGCACACTCAAACAACAGCAATGTGCAACCGATAAGAAAAGACTTCATTGTCACATGCCAACTTTTCAACTCAAGATGATAAAAATGAGACAGTAACATTAATACCTGGACATGTCAAAACTGTCACGACGATTCACTGCCAGCAAGCTTGAAGACAATGAATTAGTAGCACTTTTTAGCTTTGTCTGCAAAAAAGCATTAGTGTTAAGAATAAATCAACCAAATAAAGTAGCGAATTCTGTTATTATTTAAAATGCAGCTTAGCAAATCTGTACATTGAAGTTTTTTTGCACTAGAACTGACCAAAAGTGTCCATTTTTTATTCAACAGCGACAGTGACTTCCAAATATGCTAATGTCACAAGTCATATTAAATTCAACACAAAAATGGGTTAGTCACAAATAAATATTGTCAACATACAGTAATACTGCAACCACAAATACTGAGATATTGTCCCTGAAATTACATAGCTAGAGCTAACAAATTAAAAACAGAGTACATGGAATAAACATGCAGACGAGAACAACAAAACGTTATTGGCATTATGTTGCTTTTTCACCTCTCTAGATAAACTAATGACGCAATGTGAACAGCCTTAACAAAATGTGAAGATTTACAGTACCGCGGGGAAAATTTTCTTTTTGTGACTAAGGACATAAACTCAGTTTTCTACACAATTCGTAGCATTCTTTCAAGTGTCTTTATTTTAGGTTTCAAAACACACATTGGTTTATGCATTTTAATGGGGTATGAATGTATGCCTGTTGCCTATGTTCTTCCTTGTAAAATAGCCATGTGTAACATACCCAATGTTCCTTGATTGTTTGCACAACCAGGCAGTACCTTTGCATCACCCAAGCTTTACAAGGTATTCATGAATCCTAACATGACAAGAAGTCAAAAGCAATGGTTCCTGATGATATTGGAAATTTTTAGTATTAACTGAAAAATGACTTGAACCTATCCTGTAACACTGCACAGGATCAAATTAATCTGAAAAACCCACCAACACCCTTGCAGTCATAATTTGGCCTAAGAAAAAAGTTACCATGCCTTTTCAATACCACAGAAACACGAAAGCTAAGATCTTACAATAGGTAATTGTAAGTCCAAGATCAGGAGTCAGGACTGTATACGTACAGTATAAATTATATCATATCAACTTAATACCATGCTCCATACACGAAAACTTCTGCATTCAAAAGTCAGGGTAAAAAAAACAAAATTTGGTTAAATTAATATTTTGGGGTAGTTTTTACCCAAATTTAGTTTTTTTAGCCATAACTTCTGAACCACAAGCCTTAGAAAGTCAATCAAAGCTCAAAAGACTCTGATTTTAGCCTAGTTTCCAACAAAAACTTGAGCGAAACACTTTCCTTTTGTGGTTGGGACCCAGGCCTGATAACCTCAGCCAATAAGGCCTAAACCTAACCAACTTATGACATCACCCACAAAAAAAACTGAAACCCAAAACTTCAAATTTTTTTCATTGCAAACTAACCTTCAAATAAATTATATTTCACATTACATAAAAAGTCACTATGTTACTGCCTCACCTCATGCAAGCCATTATCAGGCCGAGCATTTAAACTCACTTTTAATACAGTTTTTTGAGTTTCAGGCAAATGTGCATTAGATGACGTAGATGTCACAGAGCTGATGATGCTGAAACATAAAAAAAAACAAATATTTTATAGTCATGATGTGCTTTGACTGCAGCTAATATACACTACATCCTTAGGCTAACACTCCATGAACAGTCAACAGCATCTACAGTTAATGTAAAAAGTATCTTGACACAAACATAAAAACATCACCTAAAACAGAAATGTTTCAGTTACTTGTTACCGTTGATGATTTATCTTGTTTATTGGTTCAAGAAAAAGCACATTACTAGCTTCATGAAGATTTTTAATGGCATACGAAGAAAAATACTGACAGCACTACCTACTCCACAAAAGTAACCATGCTTTCTGAACAAATCCTTACTATGATCACCACAGAACTCTGGATTATTTCTTCCACACATAGTAGATTGAAAAGCATAATGTACAAAACACTTATATAATAATAAACCATATGAAAATCTAATAAATACATGTTAGCTGAAAATTTTCTAGTCTTCCAGCTAATCTGAAAACAATGACACCATACAGTAATAGCACACATTGTTACATGCAGATACATTAAATGGTGGGAACGGAATACATCAGGCCTTCCAGCATTGCTTTTAAATAGATCTTACATGTACACAACATTGCAGCTGATCAATCTTGATTTTAACTCAGTTTTCTATAGGTTTATGAAGTGTTCTGACACAGTTGCAAGATTTTTTATAAGAAAATTCAACATAAAACAGCAATTGGAATACTTGTATTCATAACACACTATCACTTAATAAGTCATATCATTCTAGAAGCTTAATTTACAGGATTCCTATAAATTCCCTAATTCAAATTACTTTGGTATGTGAACAATGGAAATCATTGTGCAATAAGTTTTTATGCTCACAGCCATCCACCTTAAAACATAACAAGGTGGTTTGTGGTAAGACAAGTATTGATGTCTTTACAACTACTTTGACCATTTCTCTTCAGAACAAACCTACAGCAAATGTTCACTTGTTTGAGTTAGTCTGGATAACAATTACACAAGGTGTTATGTTCACGCCATAATGTGGCATATAATACAGAGCTACAACACTTTCAGTCACACACAAATCAGACTGCTTTTCACATGTGTATTTACATATTTGAACGTTTATAGGTTAGCATAAACCACAATGCCCTGTAAGGCTTGTGTAGACACAATTCTCTTATTCTGGATTTCAATTTAACCATAAAGAAAGCTTACTGTGCCTACTAGGTAATTAATTCTGACTGCAGCTAAACTTTGAACACATACTATTCAAGCACATGTGGGATAATTCCAACATGGAACTCTGATGAGTATTGTGTTTCACATTTAAGAGTTATAAATGTGATAACTTGCAAGTAATGACATGGTTTTAAACACCAATACATAATTGACTGACAAACCATGATGAAATGCATGATGTGGGCCAAAGTGAGCAAAGGCAAGTAAACATTTCCATTTAGTTAGAGCAGAACACCAGAATGACTTTTTTGCAGAAGCAAAGTTATTCAGTGCAGTCCAATAACAAAACACAAAGTCTAAAACACTTATAGTTAAATGGCATAATAAAAACATAAATCTTAAGTTTGTGTTAACTCGAAAACGAGCTAAGGTATTTTCTTGGTCTTTTGGCGGAAGGTAACCCCCATGTCAAAGTATATTGTCACATAAAAAATGTTTGGTTATCCTTTCCCATAGAAAAATTATAATAAAAAACAATAATTTATTTTATCCACGCGAAGGGAAAATAATCCACATTTTTGGACTAGTATTTCACGATAATGTAGCCTTGCCATGATTTATTTGCAGTATGCTTTCATGTAAAAACAGCTGGTTACAATGATCACTTCTGTTCAAGCAATTCTGAGCGGGTCATTAGTATCCTATTCCAAGCTTGGAAAGGTTGGCAAACTTTTTGGACACAATGCTCTCACTTAAATAATTTAAAGAAGCCTGCCCTCTATCTGCATCTGTAAATATTGGCTTCTCTTGACCATAAAAACAATACTTAGTATACGTAACATCCATTGTCCACGTCTTTCGCAGCTGGCCAATCCCACAAGCAACTTGTACTAGTTGTATTGTCAATTTTGCGCAAGAAATTCATTTCCACACTTCTTGTTGTTTCATCATCAACATCCTCAAAGAAGACTTTTTAAAGTCATCCCCAGTAGCAGGTTTAAGACTTGGTCCAAAAAACAGTATATAATTTCACAATATACTCCTCACTCATTTTCATATTTTCTGCTTTGCTCTTTTGTAGTACCTGGAAAACCTTAAATGAATCATTATTCTGTGGTGCATCGGTAAATGGTTCAACAAACAAGTTCTTCATCTGACTCTAATAGCTCTATTCTCTTTTTGACTTTTCTTTTTTATTATGCCTTATTTTTCTCACTTTGTACTGTAATTACTTTTGTGCATAAATTATCTCTATTTTTGGAGGGTTGAGTTTTAAGCTGGCCTGCCTCTAGACTAGTCTCAAAAGAATAGTCTCAAAAGATGTTTCATGGTCTTGAGGTACATGTGCCAAAAACTATATGATACATGCTGGAGAAAATCAGTGTATTATTTATCTGGTTAATGTATCTGGCTTTATTAATTCCTACATGTAACTAAATATTATTTTTTCAGATCTGGCCCTTCTTAACAGAAAACCTGATTTACTTTGATTCCAACAAAGAAGAATCTTTTGAACCTACCATTCTATTTATCCACACAAACAACATTGTGATGCAGTTTAAATGCAACTATGATGCAGCTTCATGATCACTATTCTATTACTTTTTAGACTAAACCTTTGGTTCTTAAACTGAGGTGTGAAAGGCTTGCAAGGGGGGCATGAGTATGGCAGCAACATACTGTTGCAAAAGCAAGAAAGTGGCAAAAAAAATATTTTTCTGTTGTTTTGTGTTTGATTATGAGGTAAGCTGAGGGGCAAGTATCAATTACTAATGCCAAAGGAAATGCGCCAAAAAATTTAAGAACCTCTGTTTTAGACTTCAAACAAGGTAATTGGCAATTACTTCTGAGCTATTGTTGTAATCAAATACATATACAGCTGAAGCTGAAATGCCAACAAATCATGGATCTTGTTTTTTACACAGCAGTACTATGGAGAAATTTACTTTATCTGTTTTATAGTAAGACCATTACCATATGAGAAACGCACACATGGGGTAATAAAATCTTGTCTGCGATACAAAGTAACTAGCCTTTTATGCCCAAATTAATACATCCATTTGGGGTAAAAACGAACCAGTCCATAAAGCACAAAATCTAAATTTGTAAAATTTTTATTGGTATGGGTATGCAAAGACATGTGTTGCCACAGCAGTTGCCAACTTCAACATGTTTATGCTAACTGCTTCTAAGGCAGCATAAAAGTTCACAAAATTTGTAACTTTTGGTCCTGTCTAATATCAACATTAGTTTTCAAACACACCTGCTAAGCATATTTGCAGAGTTGGGTTAGAACAAATTATGTTATAAACAATGTCTCAATGAATGCCTGAATGCCTCTGTAGCACCAGTTCCTTTGAACCTTTTTTATTTGTAGTAATTTTTACGGTGGGTAGTTACTTTTTACCCCAACATTGAGCAAATCTTTTTACCCCACTTTACTATAATCGAATTCACTTTAACTCACTGAAAAACCCACTTCTAACTCAGTTAAAAACACAGTTTTATTGTAAACCCATACCAAAAAAAAACAAATTATTATGAATAAAAATGTGTGGAACTGGAGAGCAGAAATGTAACGTGATATATGCCTCACGCTGAGCAGCACTTTAAAACAATATATACAAATAATTAACATTTATTGGAAAGATGGTAGGAAATCTTGTAATAAAATGAAAATTACTTATCTGCTACAATAATTTTTTTAAGTACATAAGCAAAACAAAGCACAATTTTTGTGCAAAGTTGTGGCACTGTCAATAAAATGAAACTGAATGACATGTCTGGTTACACTCAAAATTATCTACACAAGCTATGGTTCTTCCATTAACAACACTTTTAAGTGGACACCATAAAAATATTTTTAAAAGGAATATGTACATAAGACACATAACTGACATACCTGGTATAACCTTTACAACCTGACTGCATAATGCCACTTGCTATCTCCTCACAGAAATTTTGTACTTTTCTTGAAGATTGGTTAGTTAAATCAGGTGATGATTTACAATTAACATCTTCGAACAAGGTGGACATCATCCTGGAAGCAAATTTTGTTGCAGTCAATTCTTTGTTTTTTTCATGCTTTTGAATTGCGCTTGAGTAAAAAGCTTTGAGAACTTTATGAGCAGTTTCCTCTGCGTATCTTGACACTACCAGCAGAAACCGATTTTGACAAAATACTTCATTCAAACCAGATAAGACTGCATTTTCAGCAACATCAGATGCATATGCAATAACTCCTTTATCAACAAGTGCAACAGTTGAGTCAAAGCATTCTAAGAGTTTTTCTGCAGTTTTGATAGCATAAGCTTGTTTTTTTACTGTTACTATAGCTTTGGCAATTGCTTCATCAAACAATCCTTGTAGCAATTTGTCTCCAAATTTACCAACTTTGTTTCGAACATTAGGTTTATATGAAAGAATACTGCCACATGATATATTCCACATAGATGAAAATAATTCATCAGCAAAGTTTTTGAAGTTGTCTATATTCATCGAGTTTATAACATCAAGCATCACCAAGCTGCTCAATTGTTCAGCATATTTGTTGGCTGTAAGTTCTGTCACTGCAACATCTTCAAAATCCAGTCTCACTATTTCATAGACTTGTTCAAATTGAGGAGAAAATTTCACTTGTCTGGGCAGGGATGCTTGTTCTTTGCAATACAAAGGACCCAAGATATCTTTGACAACTTGAAATACATATGAATCTATCATCTTGAAAGCTAAAAAAAGATAAACAAATTAGGTTCAGTTTTATGCCCACTTTAGACTTTAGTACTCTCTTTATAGTGTCACAAATGGTTAGCAGTGCCCATCTCTACTTGCTTGCACTGGGGACAATATGGCTACTTTTGAAATAAATGCTGGATTGGTGGCAAGTCAATGGCAGCACCATGTTTCACTCTTCAAGGTCTGCTAAATCCACTGCAATGGCTTTTGATGCAATTTCATCAACAATTTTCTGATAACTTGCTAACCACTTGTGCTAAAGAGTCATTGAAAGCACTGTAATGAAGATTTTTCAACATCACATCTTTTTACACTGTCTATTGAAAGGAATCCTTTCCAAGCAAAGAATCAGACACTAAAATATTACAGCGTATATATTTCACCTAGTAAGCAAGTACCATCAGCTTTTATTCAAATAGAACCTTTTGAGGTATCTTTTGCACATGTGTGAGGCCACTGTTACATATGGCAAAGGAAACCCCAATTCAAGCTACTGCTAATAATTGCAGTGGTATTTTTCAAAAGGCTATTCAGCAAAAACTGTGCATGTTGGAAAAAGTTTTTCTACACAAAAATGTCAGTCATATTGCTAAGTTTGCAAACAAATAACAAAGAATGTTTGCATTTTTGAAGGTTCAAGGGGTTTCAATCATGCAAAAAATAAAGGTATTTTGTTGTACTTCGTCTATGACAGAGGTATTTTAAATAAAGGCATTTTGTCATACTTTGTCTTAGTTTTCCAATAAAAACTTCAACAAAGTATTACCATCTAGAGCAGCGTTTCTTAACATTTTTCTACCTCAGCACCCCTTTTGGTCATGCCTAAGCAATCCAGCACCCCCTACCGTTGGCTAATACCTGTTTACTATAAGGATAAAATAAAGACAAGTGCAGTCGATGAAGAGATAAAATGTGCAGTAAAAATATGTTTGTCCAAACGTATTCCTTTTACCTTTGACCACCACATATTTGACCTTCCCAGCACCCTGTGAAATTGATTTCACCACCTCCGGGGGTGCTAACACCCCAGGTTAATAAACCATGATCTAGAGGTTTGGGCCTAGAGCCAGATGAAGTAGGCTAAAAAGGCTTAAAACTATCCCACTTATGATATCACTCACAAAAAATTCAAAACCCAAAACCAAAAATTTTTTTCATTGCGGACTTGAAAACTTGCCTAATCTTTTAAGGGTTTGAACAGCTCTCTAGGGCTTTCGGCACTGGAGATATTCCTGCATAAAGACATGTGCAAACTGCTGGTTTTTAGGCTGAACCACACCAGCTTTGAAGGCGTTAGAAATGATAGTGTGCCCTTAATGGATATGTGAAAGGTTATGCCTTAAAATCCAATGGGTCTTCATAAAATACAGTATCAGTTATAGAATAGGGTTTTCGAACCTGGGGGACATGTACCCTCTCTGAAAGGGTACATTTATTGCATATAGATCTATAAGTTATGAAGTTCGAGACATAAAAATGGAGTCTACCATTATAGTTCCAAAAATATAGAAGTACTATTAAAAATTCAATGGCTTTTTGTTATTTTATTCAGTCTTTTTGCATACGAAATTGAGATACATGCTCATCTGTCAAAATGCTGCTGAGGTGCATGATCAGAGAAACATCAGGAATCCTGGTTATAGAACATATTTTTGATATAATAAGTGTTTACCGTTTTATGCATGTAGGTCATGCTTTTTCAGAAATGAAATAGTGAAAGCTATAGTACCATAATTAGTTTTGCAATAGACTTTACGCCAAAAAAGCTGGCAAGTTTATATTTATGTACAAGGTTATTGATACGCCTTGAGTGTCAATGAATTTTCTATACTGATGTTTTGAGTCTGAGTTTATTTTTTTGATCATTTTACGGACATACACTGAAATTTTTTTGAAATGACTGAAAGAAATTAGGTCAGTTCAGTCACATTGTCCAAAAATATATATATTAGTGAATGCAGTTATGGCAAGTTTAATATTATTATGGAACAAATGACCGAAGTGTCTCAGTGAAAGAAAACCAGGTTTGATTATTGTCATTTTAATAAATATTTCATTTTGTATACCAGGGCTAATGTCATGAACTGATTTGCATTAAGGGATATTGCGTAAGTGCAAAGAAAGTTTGAATGAAAGTTCAGCTGTTTCTAGTTGCTATACTTAAAGTTAATGAAACATAAAGAATTAACATAAAATAAATTCTTTACAATTAAGAAATACAAGGGCTAGATGGCCACCCCTACAGATTAATTTTTAAAAAACATAAAAATAAGCAAATCTGATTCAAATCAAAAAAATTGATTTTTTAAATTTTTTTTAAATGATTTTTATCAACCCTGCTTTAAAGTTGGCAAGATGTTGTAAGCAGGGTTACGGAGTCGGAGGTAAAATGTCCAACTCTGACCTTTCAAAATTTCCAACCCCGACTCTTCAACATAAAGTGAATGAAGTTTGGCTGTCAATAATTTTGTAGCAACTAGTGCTCAGTGGAAATTGCAGTACACAGCAATAATCCTGCTTGAAAAAAATTTTCAAAAGAAATTGTACCATTTCAACAAAAATTCCCAACTTAGGAGTGTGATGTGAAAAATGATCCAATTGGACTTTCAGAGTCAGACAAAAAAATCTGACTCCGACACCAACTCCTAGTGTTGAATCCAACTCTGAGTCCGATTATACCCAAAACCTCCGACTCCTTGCGTCTCCGACACCCTGGTTGTAAGACATGTTGTGGCAAACTTTTCCATAATTTACAAATTTTTCCTGCTTCTGTAATGGGAGGAATAGATCTTCAAAGACAACAATTGTGAAAACTAGCTGAGAATCATGAAAACAGGTCGGTGCCAAACGTTTAGCAGCGCACTGCTTGGAACCAAAGGTGTTAAACGAAACAAAGAAAATTCACAAAACTGCTATTTTAAAAAAGGCAGTGTCTATTTTGCTACCAAGATAGCAGCAGCAAAAGGCTTGGTAGAAAGGAAGTAAATGTAACTAAACCTACAACCTAACCCTAACCGTAGCCCTAACCCTAAGCTAACCTATTCCTAACCTAACACTAAGCTAACCTAACGCTAAGCTAACACTAACCTAACCTAACACTAAGCTAACGCTAACCTAACCCTAATCCTATCCTAACAACACTAACCCCTAAACATAACATGTAAGCGGAGCCTGACAGAAAAAAAAGAAAGTCAGCAAGGTGAGAGTCGAACCGAAAACCATTGGCATAGCAGCCGTAACACCTAACTGTTAGCACCATGAGCAGGACAGTGTTTTCCTGACAAAGTGACCTTTTTCTTAATATTGTGTCATGCCATGAGACTGAATCTTCGACTGCTGCCACAATAGCTCCAGCTGATATGTTGCTGCCAGAATACCGCCTGTAAAATAGACACTACCTTTAAAAAAATTCAGAAATAAAGGTTCTTGTTTTTTTCTTTATCAGAAAGTACATACAATTTTGGATATTATGATATATTCATTGATTTCTAATGCAATGGGTTGGCAAATTATGGCTGTAATATCCTCAAGAGAATACCCTCTATAGTGGCCCTTAATCCTTTTCTTTGCACACACCTATCAATTCTAAGCACAAAGCTGAATAGACCTTAAGCACCAGTACCATTTTTCAAGTCTTCAACTTCAGTATAAACAAACCAAGAATCAAACTCAGTCTACCAGCTTTAGTGGCATGTGCTCAACCAACTGTACCACTTAGTTCATAATAAACTTATTAGTGGTGTCAAATTGACTTGCATAAGCTCTACTTATTCTTTAAAACATCCACAATACCGTAATTCATAGCTGCTTTTTTACAGGCAAATTCAATGAACAAAACAATAGTTTTCCCAGAAGAACATGCAGACTTTAAATACAACAGTAAAAATGCAAGTAAGAAAGCAGCTAACATAATACATATTGATAACTAAAAGCCACAATTTTTAGTTGCTTTTACACTCCTATATGGAAAACAAATACAGTAGTTGTCTGTGAATTGTTTCGGAGTTTGCGTCTCACCAGTATTGCTTTTGCGTAGTAAAATATGTGGATACTGTGTACACACCAAGCATAAAAAAGAAGTGCTGGGATAGGTCTTGCTCGTCTCAAGGCTGGACACGTACTAACACCAGTTGTGTAATGCCCTACTGTACGGTTATCCATTTTCTGTGCTTTTGCAAATGAGGATACAGCTGTGGAGAGGATAAACTGCTTTGCTCCTCCCAGTGTTGATCATGTGCTAACACCGTTTCTGTAATGTGTGCTGATGTACAGCAAAATACTTTTTGTGCTCTTGTGTCTGTGATATGGACCATGAGTCCGCAATAAAATATCATTATTATTATTATATATTAACTATCAATCGCAACCATAGTATCAGTAGATCACCCATCAAGTTCACTCTACTACTACTAGGTTGCACTATCATTATATAGGGATAAGTGAACTACGAAGTACGATAATTCGCTTGTGGTGACTATCACAGTGACTTATAACTTATTATGGGCACCATCGAGCAGTGACCATTTGTTTACATGTGGCCCCATCTACCTGACACCACAATAGGAAGCTGCTAACACAGCTTGCCAGTGCTAAAACCTGGCATTTCAACACTTCTTGTCTATCGGACCGAGCCCTCACAGACATCACATCATAGTCAACAGAAGCAGGTCATGCATTCATTCTGAACTTGAAGTTCAGATCTCATGCGTTCCAAACATCAACTTGTCATGCGACCACTTCAACTAATTCGATTGTGTTTGCCTAAAGACAAAATAGATTCAGCAGTACTTCTACCTCATGACACAAACCTAGACACTGCCATCACATTGCTTGGCCATAACATCAAAGATATATACAATCACCATATTTCGGTGGTTCTGTGTATGCTGTTGTAGCCATATTAGAGTATGTAGTAGGCCTACTAGTACTTCATCTCATGCAATACGATGTATTGTTTTGTACAATAAAAACATAGATAAATCGCTTATTTGCATACTTCTTAAATGCTTACAATTACATTGTAAAATTCCATACAAAGCTTAAACCTCAATCCAAATTTTATCTAATTTTAAGTAAAAACATTGGTTAATTAGCATCACCTATAAAATAACTTAATAGAATAAATCATTATCAAAGGTAGTGTCTGAACAACAACCGCATCTGCCCTGGTGTGGTTTTCATTTTCGAAGGACTAAAAAATAAAAAGTAGCCTACCCAGCTTTGATAACCGTATCCAGCTTTGTGCCACGTATTACACTGAGTTTGTGACGTTAGCAGTAGAGTCAAGTGTCTATTCCTGCTGCGCGAGGGGACATGATTTGTGCAGCACAGCTGTCACCAACCATAGTAATAGTTCCTTTGACTTTGCCATAGAGATTCAACCAGTCTGGATTTCGTGCAAGCGCACGCACGATTTTTTATTGGACTGTGGTGTCACGCGGAAATTACGAGAAAACCCTCATCCTCCATTCATTTTTTCACACAGAAAACCACATTTTATGTGAACGTTTTCAGAAAGGTCTGGAGAGGTAGATGATAAAATGGATGCCGATTTTGCGCATTTGACCTAAGGTAACCTCGCGCGATGAAAACGGTGGAAACACAGCTCGTTTCTACGTCAAGGTAGTAACTACTGATCCGTCTGGCATGAACCGATTTGAATAAAATGCTCAGTTTATCAGTCAGTCGGCAGCGACCTCGTAGCCTAACAGACATGTTCCAGGGCTCGTATGCCAATGCTTTTTGTTTCAGCTCTCAGCTTGGGGAGTTCCGTTTTCGTAGTAATTGTTGCAAAAGTATCCACACTTTTCTCTTCAAATTTTCTGTTTTGCTTTACGTTTGGGCTTTAGGTTTAGCGGTTATGTTTAGGGGTTAGGTTTAGGGGTAAAGTTTAGGTGTTAGGTTTAAGGTTTAAAACTTTAGGTTTATAACGGAATCAGTCGAGTACAGCAGAAACTTCCCTCTGACCCTATCTTGTTGCAGAAACGAGCAAATGTTTCCAGTGTTTTCATCGCGCGACGTTACCTTAGATTTTACCCCCTAACAGCAATTGCCATTTGCACCCCTTCACCTGAATCACTGTGCTTCTCATAGGATTTTTTTCTGGTGTAAGATTTGCTAATAAATTGGGCAGTGTCTATTTTGCCGCATAGTGTTTATTCTGCCACATTAATAGCACTACTGCAGCTATTTTGCCTTTAGCCGAACTTGATCAGTTGAAGTGGTCACGTTTCATGACAAGTTCGAAACATGTGACCTGCTTAGTTGACTGTGACATAAGAGTCTAATGGACGAGTTTTGCCATGTCTTTAGTACTGGCAAATTGTTTTGTTAGCACCTTCTTGTCTTTGTTGCATCAAATATAGGCTAAACCTTAACCATAAACCATATCTCTAAAATCTGACCAAAACCTCTTAATTCTTATATCGTATTCCTAAACCCTAACCCGTTATCTCTTTGCACATTCTATTTGTTATGTGGCCACATCAACCAATGGTCTTCAACTACAGGAAACTTTATAGCAGTGATGGAGTCTCGCGACTCGTCTCGAGACACATTTTTGCGAGTCACGGTCTCGGTCTCGAAGGTTTCAGGTCTCGAGACTTTGAATATTGCAAAGAAATAGTTTAAATGTTAAAATTTCCTCAACTCAAATATTTTGTTTGTTGTATTTGCAGGCAAGAAACAACCAAAACATGTCGAAAAAATGCCAGAAACTTGAAAAAATTCAAGTCAGAAGCACGGGCGTCTGCAGAAACTTTTCCAGGGGGCAAGCTCGATACTTTGCTTATGCTCTCCATGTTGCTGATGATACAATGCAAATGCACGTTCACAAAACGCTTTGCCCTTTCTACACCATAACGAAAATGTCCCTGCTACGCAGGGGCATAACGAGGGGGGTCAAGGGGGCACAATTCCCCGGGCGCCGAATCACTTTGGGGGAGCCACATAAAGTCCCAACAATGTTGGAAAGATTTCAGGTTCAAACATAGGTAGGGGCGCCAAACCTGCTTCTTGCCCCGGGCGCCATCTAACCTCGTCACCCCCCTGCTGCCACAACAGCAGTCGCAAAAATCGCGCTTCGTTGGCGCAGCAAAGCTTCTTTTTCATTCATGTTTCTTTTCACACTGCACAGTACAAAACTACGAAGCTTACCACTATTAGCAGTCACTGTCATTCAGCATTTTCTGTCAAAGATGTTTGCGTTCAACAGTCACATGCGACAAAACGCCTACGACCTTAACTGAACCTTTGAAGATTTGTTGCCATGTTATTGTTACGCAATAAAGAATAACAATCGAACAATCCCCTCAGAAGCTTTGCAACCTGCATCTGCATGCGAAGTAGCGCACATGAGTAAACTGCAATCTCTCCACTTCATGACACCAGAACAGCGAACCTACCTATTGTGCAATGTGTCATGCATGCAAATAAAGTGCTATTGCAAGAATTAAACCAATTAATGGAAATTGAACTGCTGTGTTCAGATTTTCCAAACGTTTTTGGTTTTAGACCAAATTTCTAGGGGAAAAAGGCCCGTTTTCTCTCTTTGCAGATGCCCGTGGTTACAAATTCATTTGTGCCTATTTTCACACAGCATAAAATACCACGCTGAAGTCACCGACACGCCAACGTCCGGAATCAAAGAAAGTGTTTCCCTTCGGAAACAGGCAGGCGACAAGACGAACTGGTTGGGCGAAAGAAATTTGGCGAAAGAAATCACTGGAAACAACATCGTGTCGCTGGCGACACAGTTATTACAGAATCAAAACAAAATATTCCCTGGAAAGGTAATTGTCCAGATTTTCATTCTTGAAAGTTTTGTTTTGCCTTCAGTGTACAAATTTTTTTTACAGACCAAAACGCAAACATCATCAATCCAAGCGAAATCACATTTTTTCAAATCTTCTCCAGCGTAATGGGTTATCGTAAACAACATTGTGTCGCTGGCGACACAGTTATCACAGAATCAAAACAAAATATTTCCTGGAAAGGTAATTGTCTATATTTTCATTCCTGAAAGTTTCGTTTTGGTCTCGGTCACGAACTTCAAGTCTCGAGTCTCGGTCTCGGAGTTTTTGATGAAGTCTCGGTCTCGTCTCGAAATTTTAACCGGGTCTCAGTCTCGAAGGTTACGGTCTCTACGTCACAAACATATTTTTGTTGAATGTCACAAACATATTTTTGTTGAATTTTGATCAAATTTGAAAAACTTCTTCCAAAAAACTATTTCTCCAAGTTAGATTTTTATTAGATTACTATTTCAAAGTCTAATGATATCTATAAATTTATAATCTCAACATGTCTGGTACAAAACATATCCGACGACAAAGATCGAAGCAAACAATTATGTCCCATTCATTACTAAGGTTTGGGCCGATCTACATTAATTCATAACATCGACTAAAATTTGGAAATGGGCAAGTAGAACAACTATTAGATTCCCACCATTGGATTTGCTCTATTTCTGATGGTTTTCAGTTGTTTGTACTCGAACCATTATCAAAAAATCACGAGGACACCAAATTATAATTCCATTCCTGCGTTTTCAAATCGACTCAGCATTAAAACTAAACACATAGATTTGTCCTAACGATACATCGGAAGTTTTATGTAACATATATCCAAAGGCGCAGGCGGGGGGGGCTGAAGGGGCTCAAGCACCCCCTTAGCGATCAGAATATTGATGTTTATTTTCTTAGTTTTTCACCAACATTGCACTGTAAGTCGAGATCGGGTGCATTGCAAAATGTTCTTTGGCAAGCCACAGGCGTAGCAACACATTCGTTATCGAACCAAGCGGTTATGAATTTTCGGGATTTCAGAAATATTGAAGCAGTTTTCTTCATTCCTGCGTGTTTTGCGCTACCATACATAACAAGAGCTGGGTGTTGCCGTCCTCTGCCAGTGTGGAAACAAGTATGACATTTGAAAAACCAACAGTGTTGACTGATGTGTAGTTTATACGTCACAAAGGTGGGACCTTCCTAATGTACACACGTGGATGATATGCATCAGTGTTACCACTTCTGATGTTTTGAGAGAAATTTCTGATGTCTGATGTTTTGGCAGCATATTTGATGTTGACTGAGCTGTTGTTTCTTTCCCCCAATTTTATATCCTTTCAGGATGAAGATAGTTAGATTTATAATTTTTAAGTTTCTTTCATCGATTTCGAACTCTCATGTGTGTTTGGTAATCGTTCCAATCTGAAGAAGCTCTCTTCCCAGCATTGGGAATAACATAACGCGTTGCGCATATGACCGATTTTTCCATTTAATGACGATACTTCGCTCAGTTTCGGATTCAACGTGAGTTATCGCACACAACGTGGGTTATTGCACATTCAACGTGGGTTATCGCACTCCACTGATTTAAAGTGTTTCGTTTTTCAATTTGGGGGGCTTAGAGTTTTGTTTGGGGGCTAAGCCCACCAAAGACCCCATGGCGACGGGACTGTATTGGTAATGGAAGCATTTAGCTTATATTAAACTGTATTGTAAAAATCTGATGTTAACGAGACTGACCCCAGTGGCAAGACTGTCTGATATGCAGTGTGAGGTGTGAGTGACCGCTAGCTGCAAGCTGAATTAATTAGCTATTCTACTAATCAGCTGCACTCCGTTCTTTAGTCAGCGAAAAGTGTTGAGTGAAATTGGACAAGTTTGTGGTGAAATTAAAAAGACATTCATCTTCGTATGAAACAGATCAGGGTAAGCAGCCTCGAAAAGTGTTAATGACCGGTGTCAAAACAGTAGGCCTACCTGCCCACCGGTAGAAGAGCAGCCACAGGCGTCTTGTGCAACTGGTAGCGACGATGTTTCGGCGAATCCCCTAA
>Ga0210059_1001563_pt1 | contig 34755 bp, 17 predicted proteins | sample Ectturendosymbi2_FD_188042 | JGI IMG/M metagenome (GOLD analysis project Ga0210059, IMG submission 188042) | Ecteinascidia turbinata endosymbiont from Florida, USA - Sample 2 (SPAdes) (version 2) | ecosystem: Host-associated > Tunicates > Ascidians > Unclassified | place: Key West, Florida... | reverse complement strand
GCCCAACTTTTTTAAGGTAGTGGCTACAGGTGCGCCTGTGGATCTTGATATTTGAAACCTTAATAATACGCCACCTGTAACGTGACAGTAACACACGAGGAGAGTGCAGTCAGACTTGGTAGAAACTAACCCCAACCCCCAAACCTAAACTTTGGAAAGTTTTGAAAAAGTAAAAAGTGGTCCTATGAATTGAAACGTGCAACCACTACTACGAAAAGGAAAATCGACAAGGTAGGAGTCGAACCCAAAACCTTTGACACATCAGACTTTAAACATATCTGCTACACTACAACGTTGATGCCAATAATTTCAAACTGTGTCCAACACATTTTTCCAGAGGGGCAAAATTTTTTCTAGAAAGGCTTCTCCCCCCTATTTACAGGCCTGACCGTAGGTGAAGATCGAAACAAAGACCGATTTAAAAACTGAAATCTCATTACTGTCTGTGAGCTCCCGTTTTGTGACCATGAAAGATGAAGCTCAAGCAATACTGTGTGAATATCACCCCCACGTGCTTGAACTTCTAGACCTGCTGCAATGTATTTCTGCTTACTAGCAGTAGGTACTGACTTGGATTTCTGTAAACACACAGTGCCTCAGTATTTTCAGTGCTTTTTTTATTCCAGTTTGATTGCACGTTGCTGCAAATCAATCAAATGCATTTTGAAAACCTGTTTCAGAAGATGCAAGCAGCACCAAATTGTCTGTGAAAAGCAAACTGTTGATCCAACAGCTTCCAGCAGTGACACCCTCACTGTGACTGTCTATCTATCCTGCAAACCTCTCCAATACTTTGCTGAAGGACCTGGCCATATGCTTTTCGAAATCGACAAAACATGTTCAGACATCTTTGGTATACTACCAAGATTTTTCGAAAATTTGGTGAGTGAAAATCTGGTCTGAAGTGCTACAGTCATGACTAAAGCCACACTTGGTATCCTGCAGCTTAGCACAGCAGTTATCTCACGTCATCTTTAAAGCACTTGGCATGTACTTCTCCATGGAGGCTAAGGAGGGACATGCCTGATAGTTAGTGCAATGCTTCCTGTGTCCCTTCTTCCATATGGGGATGATAGCCCAAGCTTTCCAATTTTTCAAAACCTTTGCAGAACAGCAAACTACTCGACACACACGAGTTGCCACTGTTCAAAGCTTTAAGCATTTTAGGTCAGATTTCATCACAACGTTCAGCATTCCTAGCCTTCAGTGTTTTGCCAGTCTGGGAAACTATTGTTGATTTGCCAAGACTTTGCTTTCTTGCCAGTAATTGGAATCTAGTTCAAGTCCTAAAAAGCACTGGTTAAAAATACTTCAAATAAAATATTTCAAGCAGTTATTGAATCAGTTTATAGAAATGATATTATATTGTTAGAAAAAAGTGTCATGTGGAATGATAAATATCTAGCTACATTGGCCTTTATCTGTTTTGACCTTCTAGATGAAAGAACTTAAATTTGTGGCATGCATGACTTACCTGGACTTCTGATACACGGTGTTGATTGATGCAACATGCAACGTAAAGTATTTTATGTCACCCAACATGTGTTCACTCTGGTAAACAGCATCATCAACAAAATATGCATGAGGAAAGGTAACTCTACAAACAATGATGTCTGTGAGAAACACTTGTGTTTGCCAGTTACACTTTAAATTAAATTAGGAAACAAATGTGATTGCCTGTTACACAAAAACGAAATTAATCAGTGCTTCAAAGGACCAAAGCTCTTTTCATGAAGACAGTTTACAACTGAAGCCATTGAGCACCACTGTGGATAGCCGTGATTCACTACACCTCACAGTTTTGAAATGAATATGACAAAATATAAAAGTTTACTTCCAAATTCTAGCCAGACACTTTGTGAGGCAATTTTGATTAGGGGATTTTATTGTGGCATATCTGCTTCATATAAGTATCTGTAACTGTGGAACATGTGAGTTGTAACTCAAAACATAAACACAACTACTCATTGAGTTTTCATGATAACAGTTGATCATAAAATTCTGTTTCTAAAAATTCACCTCTGCAAATTGGATAAGCCAAAAATTTAATGTACACACCTTAAGTTTTCTTTTTCTGAATCTTTTCCTACTCCAATTTCATAAACTCCTTCATCAAACTGATCTGCCCATGGTGGTTTTATCCACACAACTGTGTCTATGTGACCTGCATAAACTGCAGGTAAAATCCAACTTTCTATCGATATTGATCTGCATTCCAACAAATTTAAACATTATCAAGAAAGCAGTTTATTCAATAACTTATCAAAATAACTTATCGGTCAGTGCTACTGACCTGATCAAAAGCTTAAAAGACATGGCAAGTCTTGTAGCTTGAACTCGAAAAAAAATTTTTTGGTTTGGGGGTGCAGATTTTTTGTAAGTGATGTCATAAATGGAGGGCTTTTTGGCCACGTAGGTCCACTTCACCTGGCCCTGGGCTCAAACCGTTATATGTTAGTATTTCACTGAAGTTTTTACTGGAAACAAGGCTACAATCCAAGTCTTTTGATACTTTGGATGACCTGCTGGGGTTTCAGGTTCAAAAGTTATGATCTAAATTAATAAAAATAATTGACTAATTAGCTAATAAATTAATTTTGTTTATTTTAGATCATAACTTTTGAACCAGAAATACTAGAAAGTTGATCAAAGGCTCAAAAGACTCGAACGCGAGCCTAGTTTCCAATGAAAACTTCACCGAAATACTTTGGCCTAGCAGTTGGGCCCTAGGTCAGGTAACATGAGCCAAAATGGCCTCAAAAACTACTTCACTAATGACGTCACTCACAAAAAATCCACAACCCCTGACCAAAAAAAAATTTTTCTAGTGCATACTAGAAGACTGGCCGATCTGTTTGAGCCCTTGAATAGCTCTCTAGCGCAATCGGCGGAAGAGCTATGTCGTTGGTAAGGCAACTGAAAACTGCTGGTTTTAGGCCGAAATCTAGGTACCAATATATCGTATGCGGGCTCTCAAAGTGTTGAGCATTTTTCAATTTTCTAGTGACTGTGAAAGATGGTTAATGGCTTTTGTCTGACATTTTACCCTGTGTGGTATACTGTTGGAAAGGCCATTTTCTTATAACAATGCGAGTATTACAGCTCCACATGTGAAAGACCACAGTACAGCCATTTTTATGTCAATAAAAACTTTTAAAAATTGACTTAAAAATTCAAAAAAACTGACTTTATTGACCTAACAAAATTTAGACTGAATAAATAATATTTCTTGAGAATTTCTTGAGATTATATTTTAAAACAAACATTTATTAAACGAAAACACATAAATTCTCAACGAAACTTGCAACACAATTCTACACGCTATTGAAAAATCAGTCTAAGTCTTGCGACATAACACTGCAAGCCAATCACCAGGTGGACAAATTAAAGTGTAAAATTGTGTAATGTTGTACATTTCAGCTTTTAAAGTTTCTGTCCTTGGCCAACAGTTTTTTTCAGCATGGAAAAGTTTCTTTCTACACAAGCAGTTGTGGGCTGAGAATTTTGAAGTAAACTTTAAACAGCCGGTGAAATATCTTGTCTTTCCATGTTTATTATCTTAGAAATGTCATTGTTTTGCATTCTCTTTTTCAAAAATTGGCCGACATTGCAAAACAAATTTAATAATGTGTAAGCTTTATCAGGCATATCAAAATTATCACTTTTTCTCACCAATACTAAAAATAAATTTTGACTAATAACTGATAATTATAAAAAATTGACTTTATTGCCCTATAATAGAAATATTTACTATGAAATTAATAATATGAAACTTTCTCTTTTTATCCAGAGTTCTTGCAAAAAATCATGTCATTCAAGCTTTCTTCCAAAAAATTGACTTTATTGAAAAAATCTGCCCTAGTCATTAGTCAACAGCTTACTGATTTCATTGAATTATTTTACCAGTAACTGGTAGATGATTTTCGTTGACATGCTAATTATCAGTGTTGTGGAAGGGTGCTTTCGACTTGGGTTGGATCACCTTATTCTTATTCTAGACCTTATTCCAGATTACCTAATATCACTCTTTGCATGGATGGATTAAAACAGTGGTTCCCAACCTTTTTGATGCATTCTTCCCTTTGCTCATTTTGGAACTTTTCATTCCTCCCCTATGGAACTTTCATTACTCCCTGTTTGGGTTTGTAGGCTAGTAAAACTACGATTGGAACAATGGTATTTATTGATGGCAATAACTTGATTAATAAAAGTGGGACAAAAACTATTTATTGTCAAATGATGTCACTTAAGCATGTCAACAAAAACCTGTGATAATCTATGAAATGACTTATAAATATGAAGTGATATAACTAATTGAAAGAGCCAATGTCAACTTAACACCTTCTGTTCTGGTGGGTAATGCAGAAATCCAGCAGTTTGCACATGTTTTTGGGCAGGAATATCTCCACCGACGATTGTGCTAAAGACCTGTTCAAACCCTCAAAAATTCGGTAAGTCTTCACGTCTGCAGTGAAAAAAATTTTTTTCATTTTGGGTTTTTTGTGAGTGACGTCTTAAGTGGAGTTGTTTTAGGCCTTATTGGCCCACTTCATCTGGCCCTAGGCCCAAACCACTAGGTGGTAGTATTTCGCTCAAGTTTTTGTTAGAAACTAGGCTAAAATCCAAGTCTTTTGATAGTTTTGACTGGTTCACATGCAATGCGACAAATTTATTTAAAGACAATTGGCAGCAGGCAGAGGCCTGATTGATGCCAATCCAAAACAAAAAACATTTTTAATTGCAGACTTGCTAAGTCTTTTGAGGGTTTAAACAGCACTCTAGCACAATGGGTTACGGAGCTATGCAGTTGTTGAGTCAACTGAAATATTCCTGGTTTTGCCCGATTTCCAAGTACGATATATTCGTAAACCGGCAGCCAATGTGTTAGAAAAGTACAAAACTTACAATGAATGGTGAATGGTAACTTAACTATATAGTGGACATACCTCTCCTGAACTCATGAAATTCCTCCCTGGGAAAGAATTCTTCCCTGGTTGGGAATCATTGGATTAAAGTATAAACTACTCTTATTCAATAATAAAAAAAACTTGCAAGCATGTTCTAACAATTGCAAATAAAATATGACTATCAAAACTTTGAACATATCTGATACTTACGAAAAAAGTAACTCCTTGTCAAAAACATCAGGACCAGTAATGTCAGGTGGGATTCCTAAATCAGGATGAGAATCAAAGTGAACAATAGCTGTATTTTCAAATGGTATGTGCTTTGATCCAATTGCACGATAGATGAACCTTAACGCCTGTTTAAAGATAGTGGAAAGTTCAAAAGATGAGATGTTTTACCATTGACACCTAAGCAACATGATAGTAATGTATTACAGAGTTTAGATAAGCAACAGCTTGTTGTATTATCATCTTTTTGATTCTAATGACAAATAATGAAACCATTCAGACTATTTCGGTTATCACAATCTGTTTTCAGCTTAAACAATTATACTCACACAACACTGCTTTCAGAGTTGCCCATCTTTGTTATGGAAAGGTTTGGCCAATAGGTGGAAATTTTTCTAAAGTGGTTGAGCATTATCGACCACTTTTTATTGCATCATGCAGGTAGGTATAGTTAGCCAGGAAACTTGCAAATGACACTAACATTTTGAGTTTTACCAAGCCTTTTATCATACAAAAATTTGCTGATTCTCTCCATGAATAGTTTGTACATTAATGAGCCAAATATTTCCAATGCTTTTGAAGTTGAACCCATTACTGCTGACCGCACACACTACCAAGAAAGCAATTTAGAACCCTCTATTATCTGGAGGCATGATAAAAATTATTATGTCATTGGTGGGACAATACAATATGTAGCACTTATCCTATGAGATCTTAATATCAAAGCCAAGGTTTGGATGAAAATAACAAATAAAAACAACCAACATTCATACATATTTGAAGAATTTAAACTGTTTGCCAAATATATAAGATAAGTTTTTTTGGACAGGCATGAAATTGATGTTTTATACTTGTTTACTCAAACACAGTTAGCAGAGGCAGAGGCACCCTTCATTCAATTTGTGAAGAATCGTATACTTCAAAATATTGTTTGAAACTTATTTGCCATGCCTGTTTTTAAAACTTTTTATAGAAGCAGATTCATTTAGCCATACTAATTATATACACATCTGGTGATAAATGTTGATCGCCCATTTTTTATTCGTATTCGTCAAAAGTTCACTCCCTACACATTTGTTCATTACTATTCTACTTTGAATCATTAGGCAATCCTATTGTCTTAATTCCAACAAAAATAAAAAGGAAGACAAGTGTCTTTATAATTTAAAAAAAAATCGAACAAATAAAAAGCTTCAAATACTGCGTTCTTTTTCACCATGATAGTCAAATCATTTTCTTAGTTGTTGACTTGATCTTGCACTAAGGTCTGATGTTTGCAGAAGACTTTTCGTACTGATATTTCGAAATGTATAGTTTCAATATTTAGAAATTGTTAATGATAGCATTTAGATAAGAAAAAGTTGCAAAAACTTTAATATCGGAGCATCTTGAATTAATGCAGATTTATCTACCTTTGCATCTCCTGAACTAAATACAAATTATAAAAAACTTACAAAGGCAATGTTGTAGTTATAAAGGTTTATAAAAAAAGCTATACTTCAACAAGGGAAATTTACTTTTAATATTTGTTGGAATCAATTGTGATAGTATGTTATGATCAACAAAAGCATTCACTTAACCTCATTATGACATTCCACAATGTGCACAGGTAACTCAGGATACAGTCTCAGCTGGCTCATCTGTCATCGATTGCATAAGATAAAGAGTAAACCTTGTATGTCAGTTTAGCATGAAACCAACGAAATTATTAATCAGTAAAAAATTTTTTTGTGCACAAAAATCTAACAGTAAAAACAAAGCAACTATAAGAACATCTGTATTTCAAAACCTGGAATGCATCATAAAATGCCAATATAGCTTGTTTTTATATTTCATTCACTTGTACTTTCACAAATTTTTTTCACCAATTCTCTTGAATAGTAATGTGAACAATCTGAATTAGTCTGATTAAAAAAGAAATAAAAATTACAGATAAGCCAAAATAATACAAAAGCTAAAACTTTGCAATTTCAATAATTTTTGGGGTATTATTATTCTAGCTAAGTGAGAATCTATCCAGAATAAAATCACTTGGGTTTTAAATGCAATAGTTTGGTGATTAGGGTCCCCAAAAATAATTTAATGCACATGGGAGTTTATGAGTACAAGAAGTTTGAAAACTTGTCAAAACATTTTCAACTCTAGAGCAGATTTTATGGTCAATTTTTAGCTGAACACCAAATCAGAAAATAATGATAATAAACACGTTGGTGCACTCATCACCATGCACTGAAAACAAATTTATGCACAAAACCCGTTGGAGATGGGTATTTACAGAGTTATGCGCAATGAAAATGTCACCTGATACAAGCTACTAAAGTAGACCTACTTTCACGAACTATGCAGAGCCAAAACATGGCAACACTCCTGAGTACTGCAAATTCACTATGGCTGGTAACCGGTCGTATACATTCTAAGTTATTATTTCAGACCCGCATTTGGGGTAAAATTTTTATAACTGGGTCAGGGCTTTAGGATTAGGTTAGGAGTTAAGTGTAGGGGTTGGGGTTAGTGATAAGTTTATGTAAGGGTTTAGGTTTAATGTTGGAGGTTAGGGATAGGGGGATATGGGTTAGAGATAGGATTAGGGTTTAGGGATAGGGATATGGTTGAAAGGATACGGTTTAGAACACCGGGTCTGTTTAACCATGAAATTTTGACTCCGGATCTGAAAGAAAAACACACATTCCTTCCAGAGTAGACTCCAGTACCCCAGATCTTGTCAAACTCTGTCATATATTGTTTGTTGTTGCCAGCCATTTGTGCGTGACCGATTACCAGCCATAAGGACTCAGCAGTTCTTAATCTCCAAGCGTTGCGCTGCCATGTTGTTGTAGCTGTGCATAGTTGCTGGAGGTAGGTCTACCTTGTAGCAGGTGACATTTTTTTTATTGTGTGTAACTTTTTAAACACTGATATCCTACAGGTTTCGTGCTTAAATTCATTGTCAGTGCATGTCAATGAATAGCCTAGATGTTTTTGACAACATTTTCCAATTTGGTGCTGAGCTAAAAATTGACCGATGTTATTTGCTTTTCAAGCAATCTTGAAATTTCAAAGCAATCACATTTTTGACCTTGGTGATCTTTCAGTAAACATAAAGCAAAGCCACAGTTGCAGTTATTTTATTTTTGTGTTGGTTAACTAATCTGGCAATTGTAACAAGCTTGCCATGGTCAACTTTCTATCCACCATAACCAGATTGTGATTTTTTTCTTTAGATGATCATCATTTTAATTTTTATGGTCTTATTGATGGAGCATAATATATCCACCAACCCTGTATTCTTTTGAAAAGGTGTGGCACTTGTAATTAACAACAAAAAGACTAAAAAAGGTTTAAAGTCATTTGGAAAAAACTTAATTTTTAATGTTTCTTTTCTTCATTCCAGACCAATGTACATCCATACAAAAATCTGCAAAGTCGCATTCTGCATTCTTGGTGAAAACACAGGTGATTAAGTAACAAAAATGCATTTCATCATATGCATAACAAAACAATGAACAAAAAGTAAAAAATGCCGAGGCCATATCTTTAAGTTCCATATACCTTTGTAGTTTACAATGTAGTGATATAACAAAACTTTGAAAAAGCCATCAAAATGTTTTGTCTAAAAAAATATTGTAAGTTTGATAATTCTTGATAATCAGTAATATTCTCAGGTTTAACACTTAGGTGTGACAAATCAGACGCCTTGTGCAAGTAAAACTATCAAGATATGTATGAAATACACCATAAAATCTGATGCAACAAGGTGTGTGCACTTGACAGAACACTGCAGAAAACTTGATGTAAAATGCTTAAACCAGCCATGTCCAACCCAAATGGCTTACTGAGCCAAAAATCATGTCACTATCTCAACCAGGGCCACACAATGAATGACATATTAACAAGGGCCGCACATTGAATGACTACCCTTGATCTTATGAAATTAAATTTAGCTTAAACTAATATTCTGAACTTGTTTGAATCTTAACTGCAATGGCAACAGACGTGATAAAATGGCACTGAGAACAACCTGCATCTAAAATGTCAGATTAAATATTATCAAAATAAGGACAAGTTGTCAGTATGTAGGATGCTTTCACTACAGCAAAAACCTAAACTGGGCCACACAAAACCTTCAACTGGGCCGCATGCAGCCCAGGGGCCGCGGGTTGGACATAGCTGGCTTAAACAAAGCAAACATCAATGCTTGAACTCATGCAACCATAATCATATTATAATGGACATCAAGGACAAAACCTTTCTTGATTCAACACTTCGAAGTTTAAGATAACTATTTCTTAAATAAACATCTGGATGGAATTTGCACTTACAATACCACAAAACTTCAACTACCCCAATGTTGAAATGCTGTCTGATATCACTATGTTGCATAAAATTTTAAACTTGTACATGACAAACTTTCCAAACTGCTTAACAAGAGTATCTTGCCTAGGATGCAAATTGTTTGACAAGAGTATCTCGCTTAGGGCATGGAGTGTCACTCAACACAGTTACCTTTGCATTAGTAGTACTCTTTCATAATAAAATTTCAGATTAAACCATAGCAAAACTGTTGTTAATAAGCAAACACTTGACCTATTAAAATTGGGACACTTGCAAATACCACAACATTACCAAAATCACTAAGATCACTAGGACTCCTAAGATCTTTAAGATTGATAACATTACTATGATTATTTTGATTGCAACAATCACAGTTTGCAAACTGTATCAATTTTCCCAACATGCTAATGTGTTCTTGCTTTATGGAAATTTCATTGTAACGAAAAGCTTTCACTATTAAGATAAATCAATTCTGTAACTGAAATTAAAGAACACAATCTAAGCAATGCGAATCAACACGATATAAAAAAAAACATGTCATATCAGAAGTTTATTGATTTGTGAGGTTTGAAGTAAATGTAGAAAGCAACAGTCATGCGTCATTTACTTAACGTAAATGTTTAAATCAGTGGTTCTTAAGAGGGCGCACGCCTCCCCACAAGTGCTCGAACTCTTACACATTTTATGACATGGAATGTTTGATCAATTAATTTAATAATAAGTACATTTGCTATTAAAACTTGCTTGAAACAAAGGACCATTACTTAATGTTAAAAATCATGTGCCAATAGATCAGAGTACACATCATAAAACACACCATTTTTTAATAAAAATATATCATACAAACTGGTGGTTCCAATCTTTTTTCTGCAAATGTGGCTATGGTCCACCAGCAGAACTTCATTTTTTTGTTGTTATTCACCTGCCGCCTATCATGTGACACTAACATATGTATACGTCCACGACAAACATGAGCAAGACTATACTACGCTTGCTAATAACATACTTAACCTTAACCCTAAAATCTAAATCCAAACTCTAAACCTAAATCCTAAACCCAAACTGTAAACACAAACCCCAAGGGATAAAAATCAGTCCTATCAAAAGTGTCACCACTGTTACCAAAGTGAAATCCACAATGGTGAGAGCCAAACTGACAACCACTTGCACAACAGACGTACACACTTATCCTCAAGTACATTCAAGGTGTTGTTAGTGTGATGAACTCAGCATTTTATTCAAACTGTGTGATGTGATGGGCGGCAAACGAATAATTTTTAAATAATGAAGATCCACCGCCAGACCTATAACCACCTCCATAGAAAAAAGATTGGAACCACCGCTCCATATGATAGATTTTTATTTAAAAATTGTGTGTTTTATAAGATGTAATCTGATCTATTGCCACTTGATTTTATCTTCACATTGGCTACCTTAAAAAAACAGCATGTTTTGCATTAAAAACATGCAGTTTTAAAGAGTGCATGTATTGAAAAGCGAAACCTAAAAATAATTGCGTGAGCATTGTGAACAGACATGTTCAAAAATGTTATTGCTGTTATATACGTCATTCATTAGATCAGTGTTTCTCAAAGTGGGCGGCCCTCTTGGGGACAATTTTGATGGGCAAGGAGGCGAAACAACCAAAGGGGTCGATAGGGAGGCAAAACAACACGAAGGAGAAGGAAATGCTCAACGACTATAATCAATCATTGAGTTAACTTGAGTAGCCTACCTTTATGGCTTGTTCATTTCTTGCAAATTTTAATTTATTATAATCATTGGAGGTTGTTGCTAAAGCAATTTATCTGTTGAATTTTTACTCTGGATTGTCTATGTGCCCGGCTACAGGGTGGATTATTTCAGGGCTGCGAAGCCATCGTAAAAATGACACAGGTCCAGCGCTGGAGCTCTTTTTTTCATGAACTTGGCTCCAGGTCTGGAGCTCTAAGTGTGGCTCTGGGCTCCAGCTCTACAGCTCACTTTTTTCATGGCTCCAACTTAGTGTTCTAATACTTAGAACACTTTGGATGATAGCATGCTGACTTGTAACTCTTCAATTTTTTAGTGACTTACTCTTTTAACTCATTGCCTTGCAGATTTTATGTTTTGAACTTTTATTTTGAGGATATGACGATGCTCATTTGAGCAAAATTAATGTTGCTGTTTTAATGAACTCTGGCCAGATTTTTGTGGAAGACTTCTGTGAGCCTTCAAGTGTAACATTTTGATGTTAAGAAATCATCGCCACAGCATGTACAATTGAGCCTTCTGGTGGTCAGGCAGATTCTGAAAAAACTCAGTTCAATGCTAGAGATTAGAGTAAGAAAACAGCTTTCCCAGCAAAAACTCAGACACTAAGCTCTTACAGAGTATATATTTCGCCTACGAAATAGGCATCATCAGCTTTAACTGAAATAGAATTTGTTACAAAAAGATTACTAAAAGCCACACAAGGGATGCTTGGGAGCTGCATGCAGCTCTTAGGATAGTGTTTGAGAACCATTGTTCAAAATGTAATATCACACTGCCAGCTACGATGTCACAACCTTAGCGATTTTAAACCAAAGAGACAGTAAAAGATTGCAGATCCATTGTTGCAGTCTGGTATCATAACTCATGACAACTGCATTCACCAATGTGCTATATAAAATACATACGTAAGTCTATTTGGCAAAGTCATTAGTATCTACGAAGGGACACGGAGCTGGAGCTACCTCTCAACTGGTAAACCAAGCTCTGCTACTTATGGAGCTCCGCCTTTTACAGGCAAACTCTTAATAATGATATGTTCTTATTGATGATTGTGAGCTTAGTAATTTTGGTGATATTTTTAATGATCTTAAACAAGCTATATCATTTGTGGACAAATTAAATGCACCAGCCAATGGCATCAATTGCTGGTGGAAGTTTGATCTTCCAGACTTCTATTAATGTTGAATGACATTAAAATTAACCTCGTGACTTGCGGCAGCAGCTGACAATTGCTGATGACAAGTTTATCTTGATTGATGTCAGTGTTATGACTCAATGGCAATCAGTCACAACCTGATTGTTAAGAGACCTATCCCAGCACATTTGATTACATTCACCACAAAGTGAGTCCAGCAATGTACACCATATGGAGTGTTAATGATTTAGGATGTTAGCTTTCCAAACAAAAATTGCCACTTTGACTTAAATGCTAGGCTAAACCTTGCTGCAAAATGTATGCAACCACACACGCTTTTAGCTATCTGTCATGGGCTTTCTATTTGAGTAACATTTCAGGACTCAGGATGGTACACTAACACTTACACTCAAATGAAATGGATTTCCTAATAAAAAGTTTGCTGGTTGATTCCAACGCCCACCAGCACTTGACCTTTGCCAAGACTAATTATTGTTATAAGCTTGTACCTTTTTATCTTTTTCACTTGATAAAAATGGAATCCTTAACAATGGTACTGCGCACAAAAATGATCTGCAACAATCAAAACTCAACACGATCTGTTAATTTCTACTTCCATTCCACAACGGAAATACCTTTTTGAAAACCAATGTAAGTGGGGTAACTCTCACGCTGAGGTGGAGTACCTACAGATGGCGTTAATTAAAGCTGTTGCGGAAAAGGGCATAAGGCAAAGACGAAATGTCGTACCTTGTAATTAGTTGCAAATCCGGTTGATTCACTTCTCCGAATAAAACTGCATCTTTGCAATTCATTAATAAAATCAGCATTGCGTGTAATCAGGACTTTGTGTATTACACCTCACTGCAAAGTTTTTAGTAGTTTGCTACACCATCAAATTTCGGGGCAGTGGATTATGAGAATCTGCAACAAGGAACAGCGTCACTTTTTGCTCACCCGGTTGTAAACATGGGCACTGGAATGGGGCAGGGAAGTCTTTGTCGCCCCTGGATTTCGGAGTTTGATATTTTTCAATTAACGTTTCAACAAAAGAATGTTTTTCTTGCAGTTTCTAGTTGGTAATGTTGCAATCGCAGGGATCGAGTGGCAAGCGCGTAAAGCATCAAACTGTGGCAGCAAGCAACAGTAGAGATCACCTAACTAGATCATTCTATTATTGCCTGTTCGCGCCACAAACATACAATTGCTGTTCTTAGCGCACATCCGGCTCGTGGTACATCGCGCATTCAACACTGCGCCTTGTACCGAGCGTCTGCAACAACATCCCTCCTTTTTGCAACGAACCGGACCGAACGCATGTTCTTTTTGTGAAGGCTTCACATGGCACGACCTTCACACAGTGGCGTAACAAGAGGTTTGAGCCAGGGGGGATGCAAAGCTTAGCTGAAGGGGGGCACTGGTCACCGTAGGGCCCACTAGACAAAACTCAGAAAAAAAGTAAAAAAATTATAATGAATTTCTGGATGTCGTGAATGTGTATACTAGCTAAAACAAACGAAAACACCCCGAAAAACGCAAAAAATGTCAACTAGAGGGGGCCCAGTTTTCACATTTGGTTTTCCAGCGGGCCAATCGCCCCCTTGCCCACCTGTCAGTTACGCCACTGCCTTCACATCCTGGTCACAGCATCATTTTGTTGCAATCGGAAAGCTCGAGCGCCAAGCGCGCAAAGCTTCACACTGTGACAGTAAGCAACAATAGAGATAACTCTATCTACTTCATCGCGCCACTTTCATATAGGTGCTATTCTAAATGCACATCTTGATCGTGGTGCATCACGCATTCAGCACTGCGCCTACCGAGCGGTTGCAGTAGTAAAATGAAATTTCACCCCTGTTCCTCAGAACCGAATGCGAATTGGAACCGAATTGGAAAGACAGTCACAGCCGAGTTGACGAGGTTGTCACAGTGAGGAGGTGCAGGATCAACAGTTCACTTTTTGCATACGATTTGGTACTGGTTGCATGTTCAACATTCTTCAGCATGCACTCGATCGGTTTTCTGCTGCGTGCGAAAAATACCGAGGTAGGCTACTATGTCTCTCTACTACAAACCCAAGGCAGTGTATGCGGCAAGTGAGCGGCAATATACTGTAGCAGGTGGAGAAGTTCAAGTACCAAGGGGTGGTATTTACGAGTGGCGGAAGGCGGAGCGAGGAGGTTGATACACGGGTTGGTAAAGCTAACCCAGTTCTCTGTGAGTTTTATTGCTCTGTAGTCACAAAACGGGAGCTTTCAAACACTTTACACTGCAAAGCTGTCAGTTTTCAAATCGGTCTGTGTTCCGATCCTTACCTATGGTCATGAATCCTGGATAATGACCGAAAGAATACCAACTCAGGTGCAAGCGCCAAAAATGGGATTTTTGCCAAGAGTCCACGGTGTGACAAAGGGGCTTACGAAGGTTAGATTGTGCCCAGGGCAAGAAACAAGTTTGGCACCTCCATATTTGAACCTAAGATCTTTTGGAAGTAAATGTATTGCATTGAAGAAAAAACTTGCGACATTGCTGGACATTTTTGGCGCCCCCCAGTGATTCGCCGCCCAGGCATTGTGCCGCCCTCATTACGCCACTGGTTTGACACTTCGCGACAAATTGTGCAGAAGTGAAATTCGCAGAGCCTTGGATGTCGAAACACTTCTCCGAATTGAGAGAACACAACTACTACATTAGTTCGGCCATGTATCCAGAATGCTCCACAAAAGGTTGGTGAGGCAAGTCCTGCTCACTAAACCAGAGCTGGATTAAAGGGTAGGGGGTCCGGGGCAATTTTTACAAGAGGGCCCCTATGATGTATTTCATGACGTCATCATTTGTATAATTTATGTTTTTGCTGATACACAACGTTCTTGTTTTCTTTTTCCAATAGTCGATTATGTGCCTGCCTTATTAACTTGATTGTTAGCCGCCTTTGATTGTAAACTGCCCAAAATGGTGTTGAAAATTAATGTAAGCTGCCTTTGACTGTAAACCGTACTTGAACATAGGTTACCGAAGCCTCTGAGATGCATTCGCGACGTTCGCGTACTCGTGCGTTTCCTGTATCATTGATGCTTGCACCACTACAACAAGAATTCTTATGGTTAATAGTAGTCTTAAAATAAACAGGGTCAAAGAATCCACAAAAATGCACAAATTGAAATACAAGGTATGTACAGGGAACGTGTCAGTAAATTAAGTTACAAAAAGCAAAAATATGTACACAAACAATCCAAAATGGAGTCACATAACCCCTCCTGTGACGGATGTGCACGTGATGCTGAAGAAAATCGAATGCGAAAGAATAATTTGGTCGACAAAACGTAGCCAAGAAAAGACTGAGCGTCATCCATAACTTGCGATAAAACAAAAGAATAAAAAATGTAAGCCGCCCATGATTGTAAGCCGCATGAAATGATGAAAAAAACTTTATAAACCGCGGCTTGTAATCGAATAAATACGGTGCTCAACTGCACATATAGTTAGCTGCGAGAAGAGAGTTTATGATATAAACACTACAGTGTATCTCACAAAGAAAAAATATTTCCACAGGCTAGAGAGTGACTCGGCAAGAAATAACATTAACCCGAACAATAAGCAGAAGCCAGAGATTACAAACGAAAACACCAGAAAAATAACGTGTCAATGTGGCCAGCCAGTCCGATCATAGGTGTAGGAGCAGGCAAATTCTTGTGGGTACAAACAATTTTTGCCCTAATTTCCACAAACGTGCTTGAAAAATACTCCAAAGAAAATGACCTCCAAAAAAACAAATTGAAATAAAAACAAACAACTGCATTTCCTTTCATGTTGGGCGTATTTTTTCAAATCAAAGCTTTTGAAGCATCATTTTTGCCCAAATACTCCCAAACTTGCTCAAATTTCCCCGAAAAGAACTAAATAAAAACATGACCTCCAATAAAAACAAAGGTCTGCAGTTTTTTGTAAAATCAGAGCATTTACAGCGATTTTGCGAAGGTATTTAGGCGTTTTGCCCAAATTTCCACAGATTTTGCCTGGATTTTAAGTGATTTGCCCCGGATGTTTTGGGGGTCCACTTGCTTCCCCTGCCTACTGCACAAGTGAGTCTGAGTGTCAAAGGTGCTTCGAAACGTATGTTGTGATTTTCACCTACAGTTTCAGGTGCTCTGGTTAACGCCACTCTATTAACATTGCTGCGTAAAAGCTTTGCTGAAAAAAAACGTTTCCGTCACGGCGTTTTAGCTAGCACTGCCAGATTCTTGCGCTTGTTCTCCTCAGAAATTTTGCCATTTTTAGCTCCTGATGGCTAGGGCTGGTTTTATGACTTAAAAACTTGGTAATTTGTTTTTCAGAAAGTATGACTTTATATGACCAAACAAAAATGACTGAGCTAAAGCATACAACTACTGTACAATGAAGCATTACCAGCAAAAATAGGCATAAGATGTGGTAGCCCCATGAATTGTTGAGGCCATCTAAAATAAACGGCTCAAAAGATGAGCAAACCATATACATTATTTCGTTTGAAGCAAATTGAAAGCATGCATGGACACTGGTTTATTTCTTTGCGGGAGCCAAAACCATGAATTTTTAGGCAGTGGGTTGCATTTCATCCAAATACTTTGGTTCACCTACGTCTTTGGCAACATTCGCAGGGTGACCAAGTGGGTTCAATTTGCAGGATGCGGCTTAGATCTATAGTGATATAATAGTTTCACTCGATATTTTGAGAGTGCTTTGATGGTTTCCTTATTGAATCAGGTTGAAAATATATATGACTATGACCTAACATGGAAAATATGACTTTATAACTTTTGTTATAGACTTCGTAGGGGTGCGATTTTTGTTTTAAATCTCATTTCAGCTGCCTGAAACACAGAAAAAAAAATGAGTTTGAATGGCCGTATTGATGGCATTTAAGATTTTGGCATCGCGCTAGCTTATAAACACTGCAATCTCGCTTTCTGCTCTTTCATTCTACAAATCGACAGAACAAAAACCTTTTCTGACAGAACAAACAAGAACATGTGGTGTAAATAGCTTGACGAGCTTCATATATTTTTGATGTAACGCAAGAATAGTAGCCATCGGAAGAAAAGTGGGTTTCCACCATACGTTACCCATGACGAAACAAAGGTTGTAGTTCAGTTGTGGCTACCTACAGACAGCACAAAAAGTACAGAATCATTGATACTAAACAGCAACCACAGCAGAACTAGCTTTGCTGCTTAAGCACACAAATAGTATCGTTATCGCGACATCTGTGCAGTAGGCGTGATGCACGAGGAGATAAACCCATGCCAAAAGAACGATTTTTAGAAAAAGTTGCAAGCAAAATTCAAATATATTTGCATTGAGCAAAACCGAAAATATTTACATTCAGTAGTGATTACTAAAATTGGCAGAAATTCAAACTTGCAGAAAATTATTAATGATACTCAATGCAACATCGAAATATAGTGTTATATTCTTGTATCTCTTAAGTCACGACGATTTTTAAAGCGAATATTTTATTTGAAACAAACAAATGTCATCACGGGGAGCTCCCTTGGAGCAGAGGGCCCAGGGCAATTGCCCCCATTGCCCCCCTTAATCCGGCCCTGCACTAAACCCATAAGGAAACCACCCAAATGTCGTCCAAGGACCAGGTGGCGTGACTTCATCACCGACCTTGCTTTGTCCCATGTTGGTACGGAGCCAGCAGAACTATCTGAAATTTGCTGTTGATCATGAGGTTTCCTAAGTCTACCTATGGATGTTGCCCCCGCCAGAATAGGACTTTTGGGTCTGAGCTGTTTGGGTCTGGACCGTTTCGGTCTGGGAACATTTCGGTCACGACATATCTGTACATAAACAACTGATTGCATTTGTTTATTTAAATGATTGTATAGGCAGGCGAAATGTCATGCTAGCTGGTGTTATACCAACTCCTTTTTGGGAAGTCATGATTGCGATTAAATCTGAATTGTAATTATGAGTTTCAAGTATGTATTTACTTGAAAATATCGATAATGATTTAATTTGCTTGATGATGACAACGAAAATCATACGTTTATGCTAATTAAATGTTGGATCTTGGATCATGTTTTTAGTTTGTTTTTTTTCATAAAACTTTTTGTTGATTTAAGTACGTTTGCATGAAAAGGTGAACATACAAGATTTTTGCAAGATTTCATAGCCTGACCGAAATGTCTCGAAACCGGAACAACCAAGACCCAAACGGTTCAGGCCGAATCGGCCAGACCCAATAGCTGTGTACTCTGCCCCTGCAACCCTCCCTAGAGGAAACACAGGCATGAAAATAAATCAAACGAATGACATTTACGTCAGTTTATTCACCGGTGTTTAAAAGTGCGCAGCTATTGATTGAACAAGTTCCTTAGACGACTAGAATTGATTGATACAAACGTAGAGACGACTAGAAATGATTTACTTATAATTCATGATACCTTTCGCCGGAAATAAGGTGTAAAATTTAGGTTCAAGTACCGCTAATATTGCGTCAGCGTCATAATGCGGCCCGCGGTTACCTTGTAAGTCCTCATGTGACCCACGGAGCAATTTGAGCTTGAGACTCCTGATCTAAATAAACAGCAAACAAGTATGGACTCAGTAGTACCCCTTGTCTAACCCCTTTAGACACATGAAAGGGTTCAGAAAAATGCTTGCCTCATTTTATTTGCGTCGTTTGTTCCTTGTACCAATGTTTCAGTAGGCGCATAAAACACATTGGTACCTTTGTTTGAATTAGTTTCTCAAATAATTTCATGTGTAGTACTTGATTGCATGCTTTCGGGGCATCTAAAAACATAGCATGCAGAGATGAACCATGGGTTGCAAAGTATGAAACGGTTTGCTTCAACAAAAATGTACATTGATCAGTTCTATGACCAGCCTCAAAACCAAACCGATCGTCTGTGCTACCAAGGAAGGGAGAGATGCTAGATAATATGAAGTGCTCAAGTAGCTTTGACACCACTGTGGCTACTGCGACTGGTCTGTAATATAATGTGTCAGACATATTCCCATTCTTGTTTTTGCATGTGTTTAAACAGGAATTGGGTATATACCCGTGAACAATACACATGTTAAACAGTTTGCTGAGAAAAAAACACAGAGATTCATCTGCATACAGCAAGTGCTCTGCAGAAATACAATCAGGCCCTGGAGCTTTGTTCAAGGGAAGCTTTTGAAGAAGTGATGTCAAGGAGACAAAAGAACACATGGGCATTTCAAGACCCACATAGTTCTCCTTGTAGTCTGTGCTATGTTCCTCAGACTCTGCAGACCCATTGGCAGAGTTTTTGGTATGAGCTTCTCATTCCAAAACATAATCATGATATAAGCACTTTGCACAGGCAAGAAATCTATTTGCCTCAAAGCACTTTGCACAAGCAAGAAATCTATTCGCCTCAATTGCTTATTTTGTGTGTGGTGATGCATGTCATGTATGATATTGTGTTTAAGCAGCAACAGCTGTGGCTTCTAAAATCTTGAATTTTCTAAAAGCAAATTACTTGAAATATCAAGTAATGGCAAAATTACTCAATCAAGTACTGTTTTCACATAAGTGATTGGGTCATTACTTGCTTGAGACCAGCCCTAGTTGTAAATCCAAGGATTTGTTTTCTTTATTTCCAGCACCATCAGAAACGCTTGTTCGCCCACCGTACACAACATCCAGTACTTCGATCTTATTGTATATGAATTAGAAGACTGCTAATTCAAAAGTCATTTCTACTGGCTAAATCTCCATCCTGGTGGGCTATATCTGGACTTTGGAGTGTGGTGTATCTGAAACAGTGGAACCACTTCTTGGCAAAATTTCCCTCATTTAGCTCATAAACGTTGACGTTGTGGAGTTGAGATAGAGAGTCCGAGAGACCATGTTGAAGTCTGTGAACTATTTAGACTCTATTTGGATAGGATTGTAGGACTGAAGATGCTTACTGTTTTGTGAAATCGATTTCCTGTCATTAAATTTGTTGATTTCAAACTCTTCACGTTCACTAGTTTGTGGAGACTAATGACAGGCTATTCATTCTGACCACAGGAAATTCCTGTGTAGTCTTATATAACAGTACATCCATTGCGACGGCAAGAAATGGAATACTTCTTTTAGAAGAGGCTAAGAAGACCTAGCTCTTTTTTTGTGGGAGCAAATTAATAACTACACATGAGTTCTTCCAAAATATTCTTCAAATTAAAAATTTCAATGGCAGTTAATAATGTGTTAAATGGGTGCCCTGCAAAAGACAGAGCTCCGTAAACAGTGGAGGCTTGATCACGTAACTGGAGTCGCTAAAACTGATATTTTGCGTTGAGCAATGACAACTAAACGGTAGTAAAAATAATTTTACTGCAAAAGGTGATATTACACTACGGTAAAAGAAGTCTATTCTGAACTTTGATAATATAATTTTTGGTTATCTAAGTTTCACAACGGTTCGGGGACAAAATAATAGGTTTCAACAGTAGCTTATATTTTAGGTTTCAACAGTTGTGAATGTATAAAATTTATAAACATCGCAAACATCCATGCGTTAGATGTTTGGGTGAACCGCGTATTTATTTGCAACATTAAAATATTTTTCCTTTGCTTTTTTTCCATTTATTCCTTTTGCAACACAACTTTTTTCCACTCCGGTTACGTCATCAAACCTCCGCAACCAAGACCCACAATTTACGGAGCTCCGCCTTTTGCAGGGCACCTGTAAAATGGCAGTGGCTGTGGCTATACCAGTGGTTCCCAACCTTTTTCATCTCGCAACCCCATTGAAAAATAAGGCAGTCGCTCAGCCCCAGCCATTAACTGCAACATTAAGGTGTTCAAATAACAACCGACAAGATGAAAAGCACATCATTTTACATGGTAGCCTACATCCACTGTATTTACATTCATATGCATAACTAACAACACCCATGCTAATCAGTAGGACAACTGTGCTTGCAGCCGTGCAACTAGTCTTGAAATTTGTGGAGACATATTGGTGATAGCTAAGCTCATGTCATTCTAAATATCGGGTCTGTTCTTAGACTTCTGTTTTACTGTAATGTGAACAGGGGTTGAAAATCTAGCCTCACAGACAGTGATAGATATTAGAATTTAGGGGCCCGAGGCAAACTCTTAGAAAAGTGCCCTAAAATAGGTGTTGAGGAGCCCCCTTTAGCACGTTTGCAAATAATTGTTGCTTTATTTTAAAAAGCATATGACTTGCTTCAGATCTTATTAAAATGTGGCTTTAGAGTGGTTCATAAGGTTTTAACAGGAACGTGCAAAAGCCTGTTTTTTTCTGAGACCTTTTGGTCGTCTTTCTTGCAATAGTATTAAAACTTATTGAAACAGTATTCACTAACCTGATATTTTGGACATTATGACCGAATTCACTTAATTTGTTTGGTCATTTCAAACTAAATTCGGTAGATGACTGGAAAAAGCCAAAAACCAAGTGCGAAAACTCAAATGGTACCCGCGGAATCTCTGAAAAAAGGGGGACTCGAGATGACTATTTTTCGTTCACCTCCTCTTATATCCGCTCCTATGCTCACAGTAGTAGGTTGAAACGAATGGAAGCAGACAACAAAAAGGGAGCATAGTTGGTATGGTTGCTGCATAGCGCACCAGGACTGCGTCCGGGATTTTTCAGAGAACAAGTCATGTGGTTAGGAATCATTTCGCAGTTGCACATAGGCTCAATCGTGAATAACATAACCATTTCATTTAAAAAGTGAATGCAACGTTGTTGCGGCGAGTTTCCATTGCAGGAAATCCAAGAGCATAATTCTTTTCTTTAGGATGAAATAATTTGTTTGAACTGCAAATTGCACTATGTTAGAAAGTTACCTTGAACTTTTATGCATATCACTATCATATGTTAGGCTTGCTGGTAATATCCCGTCATCTGTCAACTATAAGGCTGCTTTTTGCTAGAATCATGACCTTGAACCATAACTTATACAAAATAATGAATGTGAAAGGTTATGGAATTATAATGATAAAATTATCGGTTGAGCTTAGATGGAATTTCAGCTGGAAAGTATTCACAACAGGACAAATGTTCACGAGGCTGACATACTTTCAGCATCACTGGCCAGCACTTAATTTTTCTAGTGCTGCCATGTTTCTACAATAGAGTCCTGCCTGGGTTAAAATTTTTTGTCTGCTTCCTCCCCGCATTTGCAAAATTTAAACCCGCCCCGCTGGAGAAATCTTGCCCGCTCTAGCCTTGCACACTTCCATCTTGCACCCGCCCCGCAGACCATCCTAACCTGTGCTCTTCCTGCACTTTTTCTGTGCCAATCCCGCGCCTGTCTGAAAAAACTACTTAAAACTCATCACCCACATGTCTAACAAGCTGATCATTCCTTTCATTGGCAATCAAACCAAATTTTTTCCACACATCTGATCTACAGCAGATTTGAGGTGATAAAAACCACGTTTCAGTCGAGTTGTGACCAGGTGTGCATTAAGCGCTGTCTTATCCATTTAGAAGGACTACTACACTGAATTATTCCTCACCAAGTACAACGGTAGCATTAGAAAATGGAAATGGTGAAATGTTGACTTGCCTAGTGCCTACCACATGACAAGAGCGTGTGCTAATGTTTTGCAAGAATGGGTTGTTACATCGTAATGTAATAATTGCTCTGGGCTTACTGACCTAAGCGCATTGCTGGCAAACAACTTTAGTACATCCACGTGTTTTGCAATTTTTGAGCTGATTAAGTTCATGTGCTTTGGTTCCACATTCAGTTGCCAACACAAAGAATTTCCCATCCTGCGCCTGCCCCACATGCACAGCAGTACGGGTTCCCGTACCTGCCCCGCAAATGCGTGTACCCGCAACCCGTGTGAGTTAACCTGCTCCACGCAGGACTTTATTCTACAATCAGGTTGATTTAAACTGTATAGGAAAAATCAAATAGGAATTATGATGGAGATAATGTGAACTTGACAAAGATCTGTCCGTGTTTCGGTTTTGCTGATATAACAAAATGTTGATATACGAAGTTCTAAAAATTCAAGAGCAGCAAACTATTGAGGCTGCTGTTCGCGGCCCCACAAAAACTCTTCCGCAACCTACTTGGGGGTCACAACCCACCGGTTGGGAACCACTGGGCTATACTATAGGTCTGCCAAAGTCTGCCGCTTGTAAAGTGACACTAATGCACGACAAGTATGCAGTAGACTGCACTACCTGTGGTAGAAACATACTAAAGCTGAACCTAAACTGCAAATCTGAACACAATAGTTTATAAACTTGATAAAAGTAAGAAAAATGGTCCTATGTAAAGTGCAACCATTACTATAGTAACAAAAAGCACCATGGTGAAAGTCAAACTAAAAACCATTCGCACAGTGGATGTAGATGTGTTTGCGCAACTACCACGAGGGTGTCGCTGAAGTGACAAACTCAGCGTTTTATTCAAACCATGGCACTGCTGTCGGACCTATAGCCACTTCTGTGTTCATGATGATTTGTATATGTACTGTATCTCTCTTTTTCTCCAAAGGCAGTGTCTATTTTGCCATCAGCAGAAAAAGCACTGTTGGAGATATTTTGCCATTAGGTGAACCCCATTAGTTGAATTGGTCATGTGACAAGGACAATATGCTTGGATTAGCGTATTCTCATCACATGACCTAAAACCCTAACCCCAAAACATACCCAAAACCCCAAACTCTAAGACCCTATGTTATTCCAAAAACCCTAACCCAAATGTAAACTTGTATCTGGTTTTCAAAACTTTAAAAAGTAAATAATAAGTGCTCTCACCAAAGTGTCATCTCTACTAGCAAAGCCAAAGCAACAATGCTAAGAGCCGAACCGATGGCCACTTGCACAGCAGGAATAGACACTTCCAACTTGACTAGGTTCACCATACTGCTAGTGCCAAGAACACAGTGTTATATATATATATATATATATATATATATATGGACAAAGGTAGATATGGTTTGAAAGCAAATTAGCCCCAGCAGAGCTTTTGCCGCTGGTAGCAAAATGGACACTACCTTCTCCAAAATACAAATAAGGGCAGGCTGAAGCCAAAACTAGCAGTGGTTTACATTAAGATTGACTCCTGAGTTAGTGAGCCAAAGTATAAGGCTTGTCCTTAGATGTTCTTCCAGGCAGATTAACTTTGTTGCTTTGGACTCTTTCTCAATGGTGTTTCCCCTTGTGGATTTCCATAGTTTTTCCTATCTTTCTGTGATTTTTGTATCACTCAGGGTTGCCAATTTGGCTTTTTTAGGCCAGATTTTAAAATTCTGGCTTTTTTTTAACACACTTGGGTTTTTTTTAATTGGAAAAAGCCACACAAAATCTGTTTTTTTCTAACATTTTTTAGTCAGAAAGGCTTGACCCTGAAAAAGCATTATTACTGAGCTGCATATTCATTATTTACAAATCTCTGCTGATGAGAGTCTACAGCTATGCAGGGTTCAAACTTCCACTCTTCCATGTAGACATTAGTTCTAAATTCCTGTCTGAAGCCTACTCATTTTTGTCCAAAGTTTAAACAGGAAAGCTGGTGAAGGTAGAAAATCATGTTTGGCTTAAAGCAGAATAGCTCCAGCAGTGCTTTCACTTCATAAGGCAAAATTAAATAGACAGTTTCTTTACGTAATAAGAAACAAATATATGGCAATCACAATGTAATCATGGGAGAATAAAATGTTTCTGAGATTTGGAATTGTATGACATTGATGACTCTGACGAGTTGTAATATTTACCTTGTATTTGTTTATGCATCTTTTATATGTATACGTTTAATGACTGCTGATGGTCTTTTTTTGGTGAAGACAGGTTCGCAACCCTGTGTCATACTCAGTCTATCCTGACTGTAACATAAGGCAGTTGGTCCCAACTTGCACAAAATCTTGACACACTAATCCAAGAGTCGGCAACCTGTGGCTCTTGCAGCTCCAGAGCCACATGTAGCTCTTGCTTGTGTAAAGTGGCTGTCTGGATTTGATAAAAATTGGAATTTAAATTTGCATTTGATTATTATTACAATTGAGTTGTTATATTTTAGCCTATGCCCTTATGAAATCGCATGAAAAATGATAGTGTTAACATTTTGTGGCTCCTCACTGATCCTATATGCTGGAAGATGAAACAGAATGACTCTTTTGTAAAAAAGGCTGCCAACGCCTGCACTAATTCTATCTATGCATAAAATCAAATGACGCACTGCACAAAAATTGTTCATGATTTATTATTTAATATGAATCATTAGCTTGCTTGTTGTGACATGAAATGCAGTGTTATTTTTGAAACCTTTAAGCGCATTTCTTTTTTGACGTTTATCTTCAAGTAGTAATTTGTTTTATTACTACAATGGCAGAAAAGCCAGCTTTGCACAAGCACAAAGTAGTAAATGGAATTAAAATCTGGAGAACTTCTTTTGCTGCAAAATGGATCTAAGCTAGATATTAGCTAGCAATGACATTGCAATATCTAAAGCCGAGGTTCCCAATCTGGGGTACATGTACCCTTAGGGGTACATCTGCCTATCCAAAGGGGTACATTTAAGGTTAGCAATAGAAGGAAAATATATTAATATATTATATCTATTTGCAAATATTTATACGTATATCAGGGAATATTGTTGTATTTTCAAAAATCATTATACGTTTTTTGTTAAATACGTCTATGATTAGTCATGATAAGATATTTTGTCTTGTGACATTTTATGGCTACTTGCTCATCTGTTGAGATGCTGAAGGGGTACATGGTCTGAGAAAGGTTGGGAACCCCTGATCTGAAGGATGCACCAGGGCATCGCAATCCCCCAGTTATGAACCCCTGGGTTTAGGATTAGATACAGGAAAACTACTTGGGTACTTAGATCTTGTGCATACTTCGTGACATGCGTAACATCGTGAATGCTCACTAACAACTTTAATGCATATACTCATTGTCAGTGCATCATAGCGAGTCGGCCAATATGTTTTTTCAGCTATTTTCTGAATTGGTGTTGGTATTGCCCTAGATTTTGATCAGAAAAAACATATCTTGCTAAGTGTTATTAGTAAAAAGATCTCTAGTGACCATGACAAGCTGGTTTGAAGATTAATACAATCCCCCTCACAGAATTTTATTGTTCTCAATTAGTGATCTCATATACTTTGCAAAAAATGTGTGTTTTGGCTGATATATATCATTATCTATGACTTATTAGAAATAGTAATAGATTTAGATGAAAAAGTAATTTGAAATACGTTATTATGTATGTTTCAGTCTCAGTGTGGTTAGTTTAATAGCTTGTTGAAAGCAAAAGCACTTGGGTTTGTTAATTTATATAGCAGTGATATTGGCCATATCTTTGAGGACAAAAGAAAACACAATGAATTTCGAGGTAAACTTCTAAGTGTTTTACTTCTTCAATAAAAATCAATACCTTGGTAATTTTTAATGCAATAAATTAAGTAAATCGTTTACAATTGTGGAAATCGTAAGCATGGATAAAGATTTCAAAATGGTTGTGTTAACAGTTTTCATTTTCCTTTGACCAAATTAGAGAGTACGTGATTTTGGATCAGAGTTCAGTGATTTTGGAAGTGAATCTGAGAGCAACAAACAAAAAGAGGATAAGAAGAAACATGAAGAGTTGGTGAAAAAACCGAACTTGTTAGTCTTCCTTTCTTGTGTTTATGTAATATTTGCAGGGTTTCTACGGAGTCTGTAACAGTTTGGTCATTTTCCAGCCTGAAAAGTCTGGAAAAAACTAATTTTTGTCTGTTAGTATGGAAAAAGAAAATAATTACTTTTATTGTGTTAAATATTACATTACCTATATCTGGGTATGTCATCCAGATAAGTTAAGTGTGGAAAAGGTCTGTTAAAAGTCAGGAAATTTATATTCAAAATTGTGTTGGAACCTTGTATTTGCCATTAAATCTGTTCATTTTTGTTGTAACCAAAGAATAAAAAAAGCTTTTAACATACACATTTGCACCCCACTGCAGCATTATTTTTGTAGGCTGTTGACAAATCGAAGAAATATCTTCATTTAACCTGCCATACTATTTTTGGTGGCTATTAATTTTAAGGGTGGTTCAAGTAACTGCACTCCACATGTGAGACAAGCAAGGAATCTTTAGGGGATGTTTAATCATAAGGAAAAATCAGGGACATCTAAAACTCCCTCGGCATCCTTGGGAAAAAATTTGCAGTTGATAAATCAGCCTACACAATTTAAAATATTGTATTGGCATGCTTTAAAATAATCTGTTACATTTCAGAGGTCATTTGGGCTTACTACATAGTGGAAGTACAAAAAACAAAGCACCTTCAAAAAGGCTTGCCGCTGAGTTGCTTGATCAAGAGGAAGGTAAAAGAATGAGATATCATGGGCTTTTTGCTATGGATGCTGTATCCTTGAACACGATTGTTTTATTTTGCTTCTTGATAGTTTGTTGCAATGAAAATGTTTTGAGGTGTTGCATACTTCATATTTTTTAAGCAAAACACTTGCAAACTTTTTTGCACCGATATGTAGATTTTTACCAACTAAATGGTACAGTAAGTTGATAACCTACCTCTGAATCCAGTGGGTTGGGTTTGATTTTTGGTCAGTACCAAAAACATAATAATTACACTGGCAATCTGTCCAGCGTTGTGCTTGGTGTTAATGAATGTGTGCAAAGCAAAGGCTTGTGGCAGAGTTGAGCAGACTGTCATATTTTACAATCCAGATCTAGTTCTGAATTTTTAATACTCAATCCAAGTCCAACCATAAGCCAAAAAAATATAAAGTACAAGTCCAATTGGAGTCAAAAAATTAACAAAATACAGCTTTTTAGCAACCAAAATGCCACAATTCTTTTCCATTAACTTAGTCCAAAACCAGTCCTGATCCTAAATTTTTGAAACGATTTATAGTCCAGATCCAATCCACATACCAACAAATTTGTTATAGTTTGGATCCAGTCCAGTCCAATGCTCATCCCTGGTTCACAGGTGCTGTTGACATTTACTTGCCACCAGTACAGTAGTCACTAGTTAGGCAGTTGCTTCACTGCTTGTGCAGAGTAAATAGAGATGAATGCCCACAGAACCCTAATACTTCACAGGAAATACAAATTTAGTGTGACAAAATTTTCTTCTATGCGTTTGCAAAGTATTTAATTTTTGTTATGACATTGTTAAATGTTGATAATAAACTATCATTTAGGAAGCCAAATAATTCATGATAGTGTTTTCCAACCCTTTCAATCACCACCCAGGTTGGTTTTCAATGAAAATGCTATGTCCCACAATGTTGTTAGCACTTGTTGCATCGATTCTAATCTCACACTAGCTATAATGCAAACACGTTTTTTTGTGAAGTAGCAATTTATTCCCAATTTGTTGGCATCACCTTTTTGCTAAAATTATTGGTGACATCAGCTTGATTTTGACTGACTACTTTTGTTTTCAAACCAAAATCGCTAATTGTCAATCAGTGAGCTGCTTGGTGCATCATGGCTTCCTGGTTAAGAATTACTGATTTAGACACTACTTGTGTTTTCATGTAACTTATGTTAAATTGGTCTGTACACTTCAACATTTTAAGCTCAGTATCAGCTGTTTTGCAGGTTTAAGAAATTAAATTGTATATGATTAAAATTTTGGTGATACTCTATGTTAAGAACTTGGCTTGACATGATAACTCTTTCTTGTGGTGATATAACCAATAACAGCTACATAGAAATATCCTATTCACAATATATTTCGGAAAATGAAGGTAAATTTTCTACATTTTGTATTAACCATTTTTTGTTGGAATTTCCTTAACTGACTTCTTGTTTAGTACAACAAACATCGCAAACTGGTAAATGACTATCTCTTCTTATACGGAGGAAATCGCTCTGATTTTAAACGTGATACGTAAGTGCCTCTATGAATTTGTAACTTTCAATCAGTTGCTAAAGCACCGTGTCCTTTTGGCATTTTAAAGTCATGTACCAATGCTGCTTTATTTTGACTATGTCCTCAAGAAGATAGCTACTGGATGACATCCAACAAACTTCCTCTTTAAAAATCATTGTTTTTTCCATGCTGTTGTACTATATTGTTGATTTCGTGCCATACTTCATTGTGACATGCAAAGTTTCAAAATTAGTTTTACAACAAAAATGGCGTTGTAAATGGTTTTGGTTACTTTTATGCAATCCAAGGGGTGAAAAAATATCAAAATAAAATTAATATTTTTGATAAGTCAAAACCTCTGATCACTGCATTTTTGAAAAGTGAAGTTACTTGTTAGTCGATTTTGTTAATCAACAATTTTTTACTCCAAGAATAAACTATTTGGTGTGATTGCAGCTTCAGAAAACAAAGTTTTAGGTATTTAAAAAGTCTCTTGTTTAATGCCCAAGGTATTCGCTAAAAACATGTTTTCTTAAATTCAATGGTTTTACCTCAAATCCACATTATTGTGTGCATGCAGTCTTAACCAGCAGGATTTAAAAATTTAAATGATTTTTGAGTATTTTGGTTACCCAGCACCCAAACCTTAAGCAAAGCATTTTTTACCCAACTTCTCTACTTTTTCACGACTAGTTAAAGGTAACATTTTTCTACTTACAGGATGCTGAAGTTAGGATGTGCTTTTTGGTCATGTATATATAGAGAACCATGAATTTGCAGAATTTGTTTGAATAATTTTAACTAAATCACTGGATTGAGCTTATGCATGGACTCATGTACAAATTTTTCAATTTATTTTAGATCCAAAGATAAAACAGATGCAGATGTTATCACAGAAAATCATCAATTTTTGTGGGAAGAAGATGAAAATGATGCTGCTAAGACATGGGAACAGAAACTAGCCAAGAAATACTGGGACAAATTATTCAAAGAATATGCAATTTGTGATCTTACCAGATATAAAGAAAACAAGATAGCCATGAGATGGAGGATTGAAAAAGAGGTTAAGTTTGGAGTGTTTGATGTAAACTCTACATGTGCTTAATAATGATACCTCAATACTTCGAAATGCTGACAGTCATGACTGCTGGCAGTCATACTTCGAAATGCTGGCAGTCATGTACTTAGTAAAGACAGGTAGTTGCTTACAGGCCTGTGCAAAGTTTCTGTTTTATTTTTTGAAGGTATTTTGCATATCAGCAATAAAAATTTGCCCCATTTGCCTAAATTGCAAATGAAATCCATGTCAGTAACATGCTTCTGTCAATTTTCTTCATTCTATGCTGAAAGAAAAATGATAGTGCTTGTATTGTCTGAAGAGTGTATTTCTTTGTGTGAGGGGCCTTACAGTGTATTATAATATAATTGGAGTATACAAGGCCCATTTTTATTATTAACAAAACAACGGATGCCCTTTTTCCTTTTTTCACCTCTACGAATGATGAAAAGGCTAGAATATGCTTTTCACTTCCACAGGATTTGGATGTATGTGTTGTTGTCTGTTTCTTGAACCATATTTCCACTGTAGTGCCATCATTGTGTGATGCACTTGTGGATAGATTTCCTGGAATTATTCATGAAGAAAGATTGAGGCTTGTTGAAATGAGTGTTGCAACATGTTTTGACCCAAGTTTTCATCAACCAGCGATTATGATGCAAATGTGTTTGTTTCAGATGTTGGCTTTAAATTTTGCTTAAATTAAATTGTGTTAAATGCTGTGATGACACTTGAATCCTTCTGTCAGGAGTAGTGTTGTTAAACTCATAGCTTTGGATGTGGATCTATTGTTGGCTGTTCACGTTTTAACCATGCGGATAAGTTTGGTGATGCTATAGCCTCAGGACAAGCTGGCTAGGAAATCGTTAGCAATTGTGTGCAACACATCCTTGTGTGCAATAGCTATTTTGCTTGGAAAATTATCTTGACCATAAATAAATCATTGCATGGCATGTTGATGGATCCATCCTCTGATGAAAAAATATATTTTTTCCAGGTTTGCTTGAATAGTTTCAAGTGAGTAAGATTTTAAAAGTTTAAAGAACCAAGTATATTGCAAACACGAGCTGTTTGTCACCAAACGTTTTTCCTTTAGTAAAACCTTAACAAAACTACTGATACTTATTTTGCGATGGTTCACTTGCTCTTAACCTATTTCCAATCATAAATTTGTCTTTACATTTGAGTTTTGTCTTTGCAATGACTTGAAGTGAAGACGCAATTTTTAAGCAGCACATTACAATTTTTAAGCATTGCAGCACATTGGCAGCGGCTAGATACCACTGCTACCCATGGCAGTCGGTTGACTTGTCAAAGTAATGTTACCCATACAAATTGCCCTGAACAATTCGAACTCCACGATGGTGCTCAGCATCAACCATTAGCTGTGCACATCTAGAATTTAATAACAGAGTAGCTTTGATGTAGAACGTTTTTATGTTCAACCGAAGTTGAAGAAATGTTAAAAATTTGCTTCAGGTCATTGTTGGTAAAGGTCAATTCTCGTGCGGAAACAAACACTGCAATGAAAAAGAAGGCATGCGTAGTTGGGAAGTTAATTTTGCGTACGTGGAAGCAGGCACAAAGAAAAATGCTCTAGTGAAGCTTCGACTGTGTCCAGAATGCTCATACAAACTCAACTTCCATCACAGGTATTCGTTATCTGATAGCATCGATGGTAGTTACTCACTTTCGTTATTTGGTAGACCATACGTTTTGTATCGATAAAGGTCAGAACTGGTCTTTTGCGCTGCGGAACAGAGCCACTTGGCACGATGTACTTTTGATTGCAGTGCCACGAAAAATTTTCTTCCTGCCATTTTCGCTTGGCGGGCAACTTCTCATCCACGATTTTTTGTCTTGCAGGAAGAAAGACGTAACCAAAAAACTTTTCCATGAAAAACGGAAAAAGGTCAAGAAGTTCAAAAAGAAGAAGAAACACCGGAAACGTAGGTTTCATGTTTCAAGCTCTACTTTTGTAAAACATGATGGACTGTGTAAGCAATGCACGTAGTTGCTGTAGATTCTTATTGCGAGCAATATAGCCAGAATTATTGAATACATTATTTTATTCGACGTTTCAGCATAATTTTAAGCCATCATCAGTCGTAATTTATATTGCTGATTAGTCGTAAGCCATTGTATTTATATTCCTGATGTCTTTTATGACTAAGCTGAAACGTCGAATAAATAACGTAGTCAAAAATTGCGGCTGTATGTTTGCAATATGATGGATTGCTCTATGGCATATTGCTGGACCACAATGTGCCTTCCAAATATATCCAGTTTCTTTTGCAATTGTTTCAGATGTGAATTGCCTCTGATTTTTACGGCATTTTCTGATGAGTTTTGCATGTTCCCGTATTGTGATCAATCCCGTTTTCTGACCATTTTTACGTGTTCCCGGATGAATTCCGACATTTCTGAAAAATTTACCACCTTTTTTCTTGTTGGTTTGTCTTTGATGATCTGATCACAGCTGATCACAGACAAAAATCAAGTACAAAGATTTTCTGTGATCAGCCTCCTGCGAAGCATGTTCGTAAAGCAACTGAGTGCATGCAAGGGCGTACATAAAGGGGGTTGGGGTTACCCCCCACCGAGCTTGATGTTTACGAAAACTTTACTACCTACGCAAAGGAGATTAATTGTTTTCGCATACTTTTTGCTTGTTAATTTGTCGACTTGCATGCAAATTCATTACAATTTCAAGGAACATTGTAAATGGGCCAAAAAGTAATGATTAGGATTTGGTGGGAATCTGAGTTATCGTCTGCATCCAGAAACCATCTCACCACTTTCTGCAGACATTTCGTCCACTACGCATGTTTAAGATTGTGTTCCGCGATAGTTCACTTTATCCGAAACAATTGTCTTATTTTGTCTGCTGTGGCTGAGCAGCGTAAGTGCTGACAGCATTGACTACATTACCAATTTCTGTAGCATGATAGAACTGTTGCACGAGCTCAAAAATAACAGTTATTAAAATAGAAGCATTCAGGCATTTCATAATGTCTCAGCAGGCAAAAAGGAAAACTTAAAATTTGCTGGACTTCTATACGTAACAAAAAATCGAAAGTTTTCTTGCGTACTTTATGCGCATTCTCAATTCTTGTGTAGTTTAGCAAGATTCGATCTTGCAAACCGGGGTGTGCGTCAGACAGTCTAGCCGCACACTTTCCGTGCTCCACTGCTTGTATTCGACAAGACATTAGCGCAGCCTGAATTTGCAGTTGTAAATTGCTCTGGCGCAGTGATGAGTGTGTTTTACTCCCCTGTTTTAACGCGCAGCCTGATGTTTTTTCAGTTATGAACTGCTGTGTCGTAACGTTGAGTGTATTTTCCTCCGATATCCTAACTTGGAGGACTGATAGTTTATATTCATTGCAATGATACATAAATTAAGGGGAGTGGGTGTAGACGAATATGCATATTATGTCAACAAACTTCGCCAAAACTTTGGTTTGGAAACATGAATATGACGTCAAATTGTGACGTCACAAAAAGTGCACACCAAATACAAATGACCACCATATGCCATTGAATGAAATCCCCATGAAAATTTTCTGCGTACGCCACTGAGTGCACGAACTGAGCAAACATTTCTCATGCTGCGAGGGAGCGAGTTTGTTTCTACGGCGTGCAATACTTCTACCTTACTGACCTAAGTGCGGGCACGAATAGTTTCAATTCTTGATATACCAGGAATGTGCTGAGACCATTTTTGGATTGCCGAAGCTTAAGGTTGCCAGACGTCCTTCAGCGCCAAGAATTGTCCTTGAATTTGCTGTCAAAACTCGTTATGTCCTTGATTCTTGAAAAATATCTTGTTGTCCTTTAATATTTTCCGGCGTCCTTAAACTCTTGAACAGATTTAAATTGTTCATTTTTGAACTATTTACTACATTGCACATTCAAGAATCAAGAATAAACAAGGTGAATGAACAGAACAATGTGTAGATTTTTTCCATGTGTCATATTCATAATGTTTTGTTTAGTTTTCAATTCATACATGGCTAGCTGTAGCCTGACTTGCCCATACGCGAAAGCTTGCTGAAAAGGTGAAAATAGCCATGGGCGTCCGCAGAAATTTTTCCAAGGGAGCGGGCAACGTCATTATATTACGAGGCTATGTTTTTTTGGTTGCTGACGTTGCAATGCAAATGGACGTTCACAAAACGCTTTACTGTTTCTACACCACAAGAAAATGCCCCGTGAAACCACGCGCCTCATTCGCATCTATTTTGAAACCTTTTTCAAGTGAAGCTGTATACGAGTTTACCACAAAGCTGTACTTTCTGTCATCCGTTACAGCATTTTGCTGAATTGGTGCATAAATCTCATTATCAATGTTAACTCAACCATGGGCGCCGGAAGGGGGGAAAGGCATCCTGGATTTTGAAAATTTCACCAAAAAAGGTTGTTTTCTTAGTTTCAAGTGGGAAAAAACAAATTTCACCGTATTTCCCCCCCCTAGAAAAATTTTGGAAAAATGCCCTA